>MWSE01000004.1_pt1 | contig 130572 bp, 117 predicted proteins | sample 1021931 | NCBI WGS metagenome assembly MWSE01 (sample SAMN06338154, study PRJNA374545) | mollusc metagenome | biome: marine bay; material: sediment; isolation source: gill 28 cm from animal B | host: Kuphus polythalamius | place: Philippines: Mindanao | collected 2011-09-12 | reverse complement strand
CGGCACGCGCTGCTTGAATGACTTTTCCTGAACCACGACAAGGATTGCCTGCAAGCGCGTAGCGATAATGGCCCACCTACGGCGTCGCCCAGGCCCGGGTTTGTGGTCGCCGCGGTTGGTGGGTTTAGCGAATGCGCGGCGTCAACGCGATGGCTTCTGATTGTTGTTTGAATTCATCACAGTCGCCGGCGATGCGTTTGTTGCCCACCAACAGTTTGGGAATCGAAAGCTCTATAAAATCGGCGTTAAGATTTTGTTAATCAATGTAAAAGCGCCACAAATGGCTGCTATTTTGTAGGGAGCGTTCGGTATCATCGGAGAATATAAGGAGTAGGAGAAAGGAGATGTCTTCGATGGCAGTGCTTCTGGTGGACGACGATGTCGCACTGGTAGCCATATTGCAGGAGTATCTGGAAGCCGAGGGCTTTGACGTCAAATCGGTACACGACGGCGAAACCGCCGTTGCCGAGGCATTGACGGGGCAGTACGCGATCGTGGTGCTGGATGTCATGATGCCGCGTATGACGGGCATCGAGGTCCTCAAGCAGATCCGGGCTCACAGCCGATTACCGGTATTGATGCTCACCGCCAAGGGTGACGAGACCGACCGCATCGTCGGCCTGGAGCTCGGCGCCGATGACTACGTTCCCAAACCCTGTAGTGCACGCGAGTTGGTGGCGCGCATTCGTGCCATCCTGCGGCGGGCGCAGGGCGGCGAGGATGACGACGACGCCGATGCGTCGATCGGCAACGGCGTACTGCGACTGTGGCCGGCGCAACGAAAGGCCGAGGTCGCCGGCGAACCGCTCGATCTGACCAGCACCGAGTTCAACTTGCTCGAGGTGCTGGCGCGCAATGCCGGCCGCGTCGTCAGCAAGGCGGAGCTTTCGACCCACGGTTTGGGTCGCCCGCTGGCACGCCACGATCGCAGTATCGATGTGCATCTTGCCAATATACGTCGTAAGCTCGATGGCCATGGGGCCGCGCGTGATTGTATTAAAACGGTGTTTCGTCGCGGGTATCAGCTGATATCGGACTGAGACAACGTGGGTCGACTGTTCTGGAAGTTTTTCCTGGTCTTTTTTCTCGCGCAGTTGACCACAACCGTCGGTGTCGGCCTGGCGCTGTGGTTGCGACGCCCGCCTGCAGTGGATGTTGCGCAGGGAACGGGTGTAAGGCCGTCTGATTTCATCCTGCGCGGGACCCTCGGCACGGGTCCCCTCTACGAAGGTTGTGACCTCAACGCACCTCCGGCTTCGAGGAACGGTCCATGCGTTTCGGTTGCCTATTCCGAGAGCGTGCTGACGAGCGTGCCGCGGGTGGCCGAAACCAGCGCACTCGCCCTGCGCACGACCACCGCCGGAAATGCCGGTCCCTGGGGGCTGCAGGACAGTTTGGTGGCGGCCGGCACCGAAAGAGTCCAGGGTGCCATTTTCCCCCTCGTTCCATTGATCGCCGGGCTATTTGCCAGCCTGATATTTGGTGCGCTTTTGGCTGTCTATTTTTCCCGTCCCATCCGTCGTCTGCGCGGTGCGGTCGACGCCGCGGCACGCGGTGACCTGGCGGTAAGGCCCGGTGCTGATATGGGCCGGCGTAGCGACGAGCTGGCCGACCTGGCGCGTGACTTCGATCGCATGGCCAGCCGGTTGCGCGGTATGGTCGAGAGCCAGCAACGCCTGCTGCACGACGTCTCGCACGAGCTGCGTTCGCCGTTGGCCCGACAGCAGGCAGCGATCGATCTGGCGCGCCAGCAACCGCATAAGCTGGGCGTGTCGCTCGACCGGATCGAGGTCGAGCTGATCCGGCTGGACGCCCTGGTCGGCGAGTTGCTGACCTTGTCCCGCCTCGAAGCGGGTGTGAACAGCGGGCACGTCGACGAAATCGACATCGGTGAGCTGCTGACCGAGATCGTTGATGATGCGGCTTTCGAACTCAGTTCGTCGACGCGCAGCATCGTCATGCACCTGGGGGTGCAGGCGCACGTCTATGGGCAATACGAACTGTTGCGGCGCGCCATCGAGAACGTTGTGCGCAACGCTACCAAGCACACCGCCGACGGCACCCAGGTGACGGTTCTCGTGACCATTACCCGCCACCGGCTGCGCATCCAGGTCTCCGACCGCGGTCCCGGCGTTACCCCCGACGACCTCGACACGATCTTCCAGCCGTTTTTTCGCAGCGGCGACGGTGCTGCGGTGTCCGGGCATGGACTCGGCCTGGCGATCGCGCGGCGCGTGATCGAGGCGCACGAAGGCACGGTGCAGGCAATGAACCGGCCTGGTGGCGGTTTGAGCATCGAGATCACCTTACCGATAGCCGACGATGCGCTCGACAGCGGGGCGCGCAGCTACTGATCTGCAGTGGCTGCGTGGTCGCTCTACCGCGACTTCACACTCGGTTCTTCATGCGCGTTCAAGCGTTTTCGTTTGTCGCACAATGCCGCGACTGCGTCGGCAAGCCGTGGGCCGGGGCGCGACAAGAGGTCGGCGAGTCGGTCGTCTTCTGAATCGTCGAACGTACGCTTCAGGCTGATCCGGGGATAGCCGCGGTACCTCAACGCCGCTTCGTCGGCGATCACGAACACGCCGCGGTCCTGCGCGTGCAGCACGTTGGAGAATCCGCCGGTGCGCAACGCGGCATTGATCCAATGGCGACCGCCCACGGTCATCGTCGGTCGATCCCATACCTCGACATAGGCAGGCAGAAACCCCACCGCAGAACACGGTGTGCCGGTCGCTTGCTCGAAGGCTGCAGCACGGGCCGCGGCCGTCGACGTGTGCCCGGTCAAGCGCCCGATTGCGCGGATGTTGGTGGCGACGTCATCGAGCGAGGCAGGTTCGCTTTGAAAGAGCGGGATGCCGGCGGCGTCCAGCCAATCGAGATCGCTACGGCGATTACCCGAGTGCCAGGCGACAATGAGGTCGGGCTGTAGCGACAACAGGAACTCGCGGTCGAGCGGTCCGGGTCCGCCGATGCGCGGCAGCCCGTGGGTTTCGGGTGTCGATGGGCTGGCCACGGCGACCGCGACCAACTGGCGGGCCGCGCCGGCCGCGACTACCAACTCGGTGGCGTGGGGCGACAGTGTGGCAATGCGTTGTGCCGGGCGCGAAAGCTCAATCGTGTTCCCGAGATCGTCGACCGCAGCCGTGGGGTGAACCGGGTCTGCGAAACAAGAACCGATGCTGCAGAGCAGTAGCGCAAGGCTGGTGGAGATGGTTCGGATCAAGCGAACGCCGCAACCAGGCTGCCCCCGGCTATCACCGTGACCCACATCGCGAGGGTGCGCCAGACGAGTGCAGCGGCATCTTCGACGATTGGCGGAATCAAGGTCGCGTCCAGTGAAACCGCACCGTGCGCGTCGGCCTCCAGCAGTTCTTCGTCGAACGTGTCGAGTGCAGCCAGACCGGTTTCGCCGAGCAGTTGGTCGGCTTCGCTGTCGTCGGTTCGTGACGGCATGAAGTCGAAGGTGCGCCACGCGTGGGCAACGGCATCGAAGTTGCCGGCAACCGCGTAACCGGCCGCCGTCAGACGCGCCGGTATCCAGTCGACCAGGTTGCGTAGCTCGAAACTCTGCTTTCGCATACCGGATGGGCACTCGGTATCGCGCGCCCGCTCGCTGACAAGGTGAACGGCGCGGTAGGCTGCCGCGCCGACCGGACCGAAGACAACGAACCAGAATATCGGACCGATCAGTCGTTTCATGCCGAGCGTCACGATTGCCCGCGCGACGGCCAGCGAGCGAGCCGGTTCGGTGTGCGCTGTTTCGCCGGCGCACAGCGTGTCGGCGATCGTATCTGCCGCTGCGTGATCGCCCTGGTCACGCGCCACAATGAAGGCGTCGGTGTCTTCGCCGAGATCACGCGGCCCAAGGCTCAGTAGCAAGATGAAGGCGCCGTAGGCAAACGCGAACAGGCCGCCCATCGACCCGGTGACCTGCTGCAGCAGGGCGATGACTGCCAGCGGTAGCAACAGCACGAGAATCACGCCCCATGGCGCCGACATTAGCCGCGACCCCAGCGGTGACCGCATCAGGCTGCTGCAATAGCCGTCGAACCACGCGTGCCGGCGTTGCGGTCGATGTTGTTGCAGCACTCTTTCGACGAAGAGCGCCGCAAGTACGGTCAAAATGGTCATTGAATAGGTAATCTCGCATAACGCACGGCGCTGCGCCGTTGCCCGGGGCGATTTTACGTGATCGGCATCTTGCGTGCCGCGTATCAGCGCGCCTGGCCGATCATTGCGCGGTACCGTTGCCAGTCAAACAGCGGGCCCGGGTCGGTTTTGCGTCCGGGTGCAATGTCTGAATGGCCGGTGATGCGCTCGATGGTAATCGCCGGATAATGTTGCATGATCTGCGCTGTGAGCTGTGCGAGGCGCTCATATTGCGCTGCGGTAAACGGCTGGTCATCGCTGCCCTCGAGCTCGATCCCGATCGAGAAATCGTTGCAGCGCTCGCGCCCTTGAAAGCACGACACGCCGGCATGCCAGGCGCGTCGGTCGAGGGCGACGAACTGGATACAATCGCCGTTGCGACGCACAAATAGGTGTGCCGAAACCCGCAGCTCGGCAATCGTCGCGAAATAGGGGTGAGCCGCCGGATCGAGCCGGTTGAGGAACAGGTCTTCCACATAGTCGCCTGTGAATTCGCCCGGCGGCAGACTGATATTGTGGATCACCAGCAGGTCTGTCTCGCAGTCGGTCGGGCGTTCGTCGGCGTTGGGCGAAGGGCAGTGCCGGGCATCCGCCAACCAGATCCCGCTGGGGGCGTTCATGGCGCCTCCTCGGCTGGTTGAGCGCGTGCGGCCTGTACTGCTTCTATGATCGACGCGCTGCGTGCCTCGGCCTGCAACTGATGGTGAAATGAGCCGTTGATAAATAAAAAAATAGTTGGTAAATGAAACACTTGGAATTCGTTGGTCAGTGCCTGGTCGCGTGCCGCGTCGACCTCGAAAAGGTGCCAGGTCGGCTGGGACGATTTGACCTCGAGCAGCACGCGGCGCAGATGCCGGCAGCTACCGCACGATACCGAGGTGAACGCTACGATCGTTATTCCCTGCAGCTCGGCCAGACGGGCGTGGAAATCGAATTGATCCAGAAAAGGGATTGGATCGCATGCGTTTTCTAGAGTTGGGTCACACATAAAAGACTGATGAAAAGTCACATGTTGCCGATAACTTACACCGGAAGGACAGCGATCGTCAGGTGGTGCGACGGTGGCAAAGGTTCTCGCTACAAGGGCGTAAATTCTCCACTTCGCCCCGGTATGCAGATAAATCGGGTGACGGTGTGACGACTTTCACCGGATCAGACAAGTGCCGAGTAACCGAGACTACGAATCGACCAGCGCTCACTACACTGCCTTGGGCTGTCCTTATGAGTTGTAATAGCGAAGGCGCTTGCGGCGCTGTGGGTCCGCGTACGTCAAATGTCAGAGGTCAACGAACATGGTGAGCGACAACGTAATCTCATTCGCGCAGGGGGCGAACAGCCCGCGACGCAGGTCGGCTGACCCTCGCATGCAGCAACTCGTTGCAGCCTGCCGCGCTGAGATTGCCGAAACCCTGCCGCGACTCACGCAGGAGTTGTTCGAGCACATCGACGATGAGCTGTATCAACTCGCCGACAAGTCTTCCAGCGATGTACTGCAGACTCGCTATTTCGACGCCATGCGTGAACTGCGCAAGCTGCGCACGACGATCGAGCAGAATTTCCTACGCGCCCACCTGTCGAGTTTCGAGAACTTCTGGACGCAGCCCGGCAGCGTCGAAGAGCCGCGCACCCTGGACGACGCCGGCGACGAACTGACGCTGGTCGATGAGGAGGAGCTGGAAGAGAACCTGGCGGTGAGCGGCATGGTCTCGAAGGCCGAGAACCGCTATCACCGTGAGCTGTTCGCGCTCAACATGCGCTTCGCGCAGATCGCGGGCATCCCCGACCTGACGACCAAGCTGAACCCGGTCGGCCCTTCTGCATTGGCCGAAGGTTTCCGTACCGCACTGCGTCTGTGGGAAGGCGACCTCAGCGTGCGCCTGGTGGTGTTCAAACTGTTCGATCGCTACGTGATGGGTTACGTCGGCGGACTGTATGACGACCTCAACGACAAGCTGATGGAAGCCGGCATTCTGCCGAAGATCGTGCAGCGCGCACGCCGTAATCCGATCGCCCCCTCGGTGCAGCGCGCGCGCGAGAATGCACCCGTCGAGCATGGGGGAGACGAGGGGCAGGCGGACTATCACGGCGGCGCAGATACGACCCAGGAACAACAGATCCTGAACATGCTCGGCCAATTGCTGTCAATGCGGCGCGGGCATGGTGCGAACAACCTGTCGTCGGTGCGCCTGCCGGGCGGTGGCGATGCCGCGCATCACCAACACCTGCCGCCGGTTGCGTCCAACGACCTGGTTGACGCCTTGAGTCATCTGCAGCACGAGGTTTCCGTCGAGGCACCGGTGAGCCTTACTGAGATCCAGCAATTGCAGGCCGAGATGCTGGTCAGCCTGGGACGTGAACTGGAGATGGGTTCGCGCGAAGTGCCGGTCAAGCGTCTGAACTCCGTCGACCAGGACGTGATCGACGTTATCGGCATGCTGTTCGATTTCATCCTCGACGACAGCAACGTGCCGGATACGATGAAGGCGCTGCTCGGCCGGCTGCAGATTCCGATGCTCAAGGTTGCGGTCATGGATCGCAGTTTCTTTGCCAACAAACAACACCCGGCGCGCCGTCTGCTCAACACCCTGGCGCGCGCTGCCATGGGTTGGGTCGACGACGGCGATCGATCCGCGAAATCGCTTTTTGGACGTATTGAGGCCGCAGTGAACCGTATCCTGAGCGACTTCAGCGACGACGTTAACCTGTTCGTTCAGGTCTATGACGAATTCTCGAATTTCATCGAGCGCGAAGCGCGCGGTGCCGAAGTCGCCGAAGAGCGTATCAACCAAGTGACACGTGGCCAGGAGCAGTTGCTGATCGCCCGCCGCCGGGTTGCCGAGGTGTTGAATGAATTCCGCACCGAACAGCCCGACCTGCCGATGGCCGTGGTCAACATACTGCGCGAAGGCTGGCACGACGTGATGCTGCTGGCTTACCTGCGTGAAGGCGAAGACAGTGCGGCATGGAAACACGCCTACGACGCCGTCAATGAGCTTATCTGGAGCGTGCAGCCGAAGGCCGAACCCACCGAGCGCCAGCGTCTGCTCAAGGCGATTCCCGAATTGCTGAAGAAGCTGCGCGACGGCCTGAACAACATCTCGTTCGATCAGCACCGTGCCGGCCAGTTGTTCAAAGAGTTGCAGGCGTGTCACATCGCAGCGCTGCGCGGCGAGAACAACGAACCTGCCGCCGAAGATGCCGACGAAGTTGTACCCGAAGGGGTCGTGTTGGCCTCGGAGCCGGAACCCGAGATGGTCGAAGACGAGTTCTTGGACAAGGCGAAAAACCTCGCGGTCGGTCAGTGGTTGGAATGGGAAAGCGACGGCAATTGGGTGCGCGGCAAGTTGTCGTGGCGCAGCGAGGTGTCGAGCAACTGCATCTTCGTCAACCGCAAGGGCATGAAGAGTGCCGAGATGACGATCAACGATATCGCCGTGCTGTTCCGCAATGAACAGGCACGGTTGCTCGAGGACATCAACACGCCGCTGATGGACCGCGCGCTGAATGCGATGCTGAATGCACTCGGCGACGACGACAAGCCCGCCGAACCTGCCTGACGAACGACCGGTCCGATACAATAGGGCGTCGGCATCGAGCCGGCGCCTTCTTTTTTCTACCAGGGGAATGCCGATGGCAGAGCAGATGACCGATTCGGGATTGAAGTTCGAAGACCTCACTGAGGGCAGCGGCGACGTCGCCACGCCGGGCCAACGCGTCAGCGTGCACTACACCGGCTGGTTGACCGACGGCAGCAAGTTCGATTCGAGCGTCGACCGCAATCAACCGTTTGAATTCGCCTTGGGGCGCGGGATGGTGATTCGTGGCTGGGACGAAGGCGTTGCCGGCATGAAAGTCGGTGGCAAACGCAAACTGACCATTCCGCCGCAGCTCGGTTATGGCGCCCAGGGGGCCGGTGGCGTTATTCCGCCGAATGCCACGCTGGTATTCGAGGTCGAGTTGTTGGCCGTCGGCTGATGACGAATCCTGCCCCGAATCCGGAACAAGCGGCGATCGATGTCCAGGTTCGCCAGGCGCTGGATGAAGACCTGGGGAGTGGCGACCTGACGGCCGCGTTGATACCGCAGGATGCACTGGCGGTTGCCGACGTGGTCGCCCGCGAAGACGCGGTGCTGTGTGGCGTCGAATGGTTCAATACGGTTTTCAGGCAGCTGGACGCCACGTTGAGCATCCAGTGGTTTGCGGGCGACAGCGATCGGCTGCAGAAAGACCAGGTAGTCTGCCGCATCGAGGGTCTGGCGCGGCCGATTCTGTCCGGCGAGCGTACGGCGTTGAACTTTCTTCAGACCCTGTCGGGTACCGCGTCGGCCGCCGCAAGGTATGTCGCGGCCGTAGAAGGCACATCGGCGGTCATCCTGGATACGCGCAAGACGATTCCGGGTCTGCGTCAGGCGCAGAAATACGCGGTTGTCTGTGGTGGTGCGAGCAATCACCGCGTCGGGCTGTACGATGCCGTCTTGATCAAAGAGAACCACATCCGCGCAGCCGGTTCGATCGCTGCCGCGATGGTCGCGGCACAAGCCAATACCGCCGACGGCACGATGATCGAGGTGGAGGTCGAAAACCTCGATGAACTCGAACAGGCGCTAAAGGCCGGGGCACGGCGTATTCTGTTGGACAACTTCGACAATGCTGCCCTGATCGAGGCGGTGAAACGGACGGATGGTCGTGCCGAACTCGAGGCCTCCGGCGGGGTTAATCTGGATACTGTGCTCGATATTGCATTGACCGGTGTGGACTACATATCGGTCGGCCAATTGACCAAAGACGTGCGCGCCACCGATTTCTCGATGCTGTTCGCCACGTCGTAAAGCGGCGATCGTTCCGGCGCTGCCCGGAGAGCGAGTCAGGCGAATCGACGCCGACGAATCGACTCGGCCGATACCAATCAGGCCTTGACGTCGAGCAGCGATCCCAGCAGGGTGTCGGCGGCTTGCAAGGTCTTGATGTTGGCCTTGGCTGCGTGCTCGTGCTGCTTCAACTCGACCATGGCGCGCGTCATGTTTGTCTGGTCACCCGGTTTTGACGCCCGTGCGATCTCGGCGGCGCTGCGAGCCATGCCCTGGGTACTGCGTTGAATACCCTGCAAGGCCGAATCTGTCATTTTTCCGATCATGGTGTCTTCCCACGATTCCCGTACTCGCTACCTATAACGACACGACTGAATGCGGGTTTATAGCACCGGATACAATCTGTGAAGTGAGTTCTGTGTTTCAGGGCGAAGCTTCGTAAACTGGGAGTAGACTTCCCTAAGTACTGGATAACACGATGAAAAGAGTCTTTTTTGTCCTTCTGATGTGGTCGGTTTCCGGTCTCGTCGTTGCTGCCGACGAGGCGGGCTTGAGTGTCTCCGAGCGCTACAGCTATGCGATGGGTGTAAGGCTGGGGCAATTGCTCAAGGGGCAGGGCGTGCGTGATCTCGACAGCAAGGCCTTTGCCGCGGCAATCGATGATGTGTTGGCGGATCGGCCGCTGCGTCTGAGCGAAACCGACATGGTGAACGCCATCCGCGAGCAACAGCAACAGTTTGCCCAGCAGCGTGATTTGCGTGCTGCTGAGAATCTCAAGGCGGGCCAGGCTTACCTGACCGAGAACGCCGGCAAGGCAGATATCGTCGTGCTGCCCAGCGGGCTGCAATACCGCGTGCTCGAAAGCGGCAAGGGTGCTCAGCCGCAGCCGACCAGCACGGTGCGTGTGCATTATCACGGCACCTTGATTGACGGCACCGTGTTCGACAGTTCGGTGGATCGCGGCGAACCGGCTGAGTTTCCGGTGGGTGGTGTGATTCCGGGCTTTCGCGAGGCCTTGTCATTGATGCACGTAGGCGATCGCTGGCAGGTGTTTGTGCCCAGCACCCTGGCCTATGGCGAGCAGGGTGCCGGTGCCGACATCGGCCCGAATGAAACCCTGATCTTCGAGCTGAGTCTGCTCGATATCGTCAAATAGTCCGGGCTATTCCCAGGCCGCCTTGCCCGGCGGCATGACCAGGCGGGTACCGGCAAAGCCGCAACGCTGCGTGACCTTCGCGCATACGCGGAAGCTGGCGCGACGCAGTGCAGGTTGGGTATGCAGGCAACCACCACGTTGCACCAGGCCTTGGTCGTCGGTGCAAGGTGCCAGCATCGGGTCGTCGGGCCCCTGGTAGTCGGGGTAGGTATGGAATGCATTGGCGCACCATTCCCAGCTGCGGCCGAACCCCTCGATCTGGCTGAGGCGCGCAGCCACCTCCCACTGGTACTCGTGTTGCGGCACTGCGCCGCTCAGCCCCTGGCCGCGGGCGGATGCCCAGGCAGCGAACGCGCCTGCCTCGTGCCCCGATAGGCCTGCGACCGGCTCGTCGGGATGCAGGTCCATCGGGCCGTTGATTCCGATCGAGTACCAGTGCCCGCTACCATTCCGCCGCCACGCCCAGGGCGCGCCGACCTGCAACTGGTCGCGCCAATCTCGTCCCTGCTCGTCCCACCAGCCATCGTCGCGGTAACCGCCGTCGTCTATGAATGCCAGGAACTCGGCGTTCGATACCGGTTTGCGCTGGATGCGGAAGGAGTGAAGCTCGACGACCTGCGGCGGCGTTTCATGAGTAAACACCGGGCCGCCGCGGGCGCCTATCCGGTAGTGTCCCTGGTCGATGCGAACCGAATCGTCTGCCGGCAGTTGTGGCGTCAGCGGATTCTCCACGACGTGATCTTCGCCGGCCAGCGTGGCACTGCGCGCGGTCAGCACCGCCAACAGCCACTCGTACAGCAACGCCTCACGCTGCGCGAGATGCCACACCAGCCAACTGTCTTTGAGCAGGTCGTGATCGCGCAGCTGCCCCGGATTGGCCAGCAAGGTGAGATGCTGATCGAAGACCTCGTTGGCCCAGTTCAACATATGTTCACGTGGCGGCAACTGCTCATCCACGGGTGCTGCGTATCCCGGTTCTGCGTCGAACAGGTGGCGCACGCGGTCGGCCAGGTCGGGATCGCCCTGCACCCTGCTTCTCAGCAGATGGAGTTCGAGATAAACGGCCCGGCCCAGCAGCCAGCCGGCTGACGGCAGGGCTGGATCGAAGCGCCTGTTGCAATCCCGCGACGGCAGGTTCTCGATCAACTGCAACAGAAGCTCATGGGTACCGGCGAGTGCGCCGAGAGATTGTGGATCGATCATCGAGGCGGCATGGCTGATTGGTTGTCGGTCGGCGGTGATGCCCGTCAGGCTTCTAGTCTGCGATTACTGCGCGCATTGGCGATGCAATCAGGCGGACACCTCTGCCATACACAGTTGCTCAGGCATGATCGGGCGCGGCTGGAACGATGGACCGCACCTGATCTTCGAGGTATTCGATGATGTCGCCGGACTCGTACAACCACTGGTCGTCGCCATCCTTACCGGCGATCAGCAGGCAGGGTACCTGCAATCGACCGCCTTCGGCGAGCAGTTGACTGCGCCAGCGTAGGTCGTTGCGCGCGTCGCGGCTCTCGATGTTCAGGCCAAGGCGTCGCATTGCGCGTCGGGTTTTGACGCAGAAAGGGCAGGCCTTGAACTGGTACAGCGCAAGGTGGCGGGTGGCGTCATCGATGGCCGCCTGTTCCGCCGGGTCGCGCTGCGGTTTACGCGGCGCGGTGAGAAAGTCGATCAGCAGGATCAACTGGCCAAGCGGCCAACGTATCAGATTGAAGATCATGACTTGCCTCCGCCCAGGCAGGGGGGAGACTCAGGGGCGGCGCCACCTTTTTCGAACCACTCGTTGGGCGTCATCGTATGCAGTGCGAGCGCGTGGATCTGTCCCGCCAGTTCGGTGCTCAGCGCGCTGTTCACCGCGCGATGGCGTTGCAGCAAGGGCTTGCCATCGAATTGCTCGGTGACCAGGACGATCTTGAAATGAGACTCGGAGCCTGCCGGCACATTGTGCATGTGGCTCTCGTTTTCCACCTCGAGATGCAGCGGCGCGAATGCATCGCGCAGCTTCTGTTCGATCTGTTGTTGAACTTGCATAGCTAAACCTCTCAAGCCGGCGCGGTCTGCGAAAATGGCAGATGCGCTGCAGCAGCATCATTGGCGGTCATTGTACGCGGAACGCGCAATGTTCCCTAACGGGCCGGGGCAGCCTCAGGCGATGCCGTCCCAGAATTCGGAGTCACGGGCCAGGAACTCGTCGACCGGGATGTAGTGCGAACCGTCGCACGAGAAGTTCAGGCCGACGATACCGTTGAAGATGTTGATCGAGCCGGCGCGCAGGTAGATGGTGTCGTCGGCGTAGCGCAGATGCTTGAAGGTATCGAGAATCGGACGGATCTGCTCCTGCGGCACGACGGCCTCCTTGGGATAGTCGCGATGCGGAAACGCCAGGCACACGTCGGCATCGGCCAGGTCGTCGTATTCGAGCAACTGGTATCGGTAGGGGTCGTCGAGTAGCCAGATCGTCGCCCGACTGCTGGAGAAATGGATCTTCAGGTGGAAAACGCCGTTTTCCATCACCAGTTCTTCGAGGACCGGCAGGATCATATCGATGTGGTCGTCGAGTCGGCTTTGGATGCGGCATTGTTGAAAGACATGCCCGCGAATCGCGGGGTCGCCCTTGATCTGGCGCCAGCGCGAAGGCTCCGAGTACAGTTCCTTGGTGATCGGCAGGCCACGCAGGTCGAAGTCACCGCCGAGGTAACCGATGAGCTCGTCATTCAGGTAGATGCGTTGGATGGCGGTAACCGACGGCCGCTGCGCACGCAAACTGATATAGGCCTCGGACAGGGTCATGTCTTTGCGTTTCGACAGGTGCTTCATGTACGGCCGGTCGGCGCGATCGCGGCCGTAGTCCTCGAGTATCAGGCCGTCCACCGAGGCGTTGGCGCTGACCTGTTTCCCCTTGGTGTCGAGGGCGTACAGGTAGGTGACGTACGGCACCTTGGGCAGCGATTCCATCAGCAGGTGATCCAGGGCCGGTTTGTCGTCCCACACCTTGGCGCAGCGTTTCGCAACCCGGTGCATCGGGTCGATCAGCATATTGTGCAGCGTTGCGCGCTGGCGCAGGATGCGCTGTCTCAGGGGGGAGTCGGCTGCATTGATATCTACGTCGGACACGTCGTTGCCCTTCTGATTGGTTTAGCTTTTGCGCCCATCGGGCGGTGAGAAAGGGAAAGGTGTGATGTTGCTCATCATGCCGTCGGCTTCCAGGATCTTGTTCTGTCCGCGCTTCTCGACTTCTTCGATGCGGATGACGGCATGTAGCGGCAGCATCAGACGCTGCACCCCGGCAAACTCGGCCTTGAACTTCTCTTCTGCCGGATCAATGACTACGGTCGTGTGTTCATCGAACAGCAGATCGCGTACCTCGATAAAGCCGTACAGGTCACCATGCGCAACCTGTTGCGCGTGAATCTGGTAAACCTTGCCGTTGCTGTGGAATGAAACGCGAAATATGCGCATCGGGGCTCCGGACGTCCGCAAAGCCGGTATTCTAACGCCAATGCCTTGCGGGCGAACCCCGCCGGGGCATTCAGACGATGCGGTATGATTCTGGTTTCCAACCAGATTTGCGTCTCCCGATGTCACAGATATTCAAACAGCTCGAAAAACTGCCTACCGGGGAGTCGTTGCCGCTGGCCGACGTGCTCGATGGATTGCCGTGGAACGCCGACGGCCTGTTGCCGGCCATCGCCCAGCAATTCGATAGCGGTGAGGTGTTGATGATGGCGTGGATGAATCGGCAGGCGCTCGATGAAACGCTCGCCACCCAGCGCGTGTGTTACTGGTCGCGGTCGCGCCAGTCGCTGTGGCGCAAAGGCGAATCATCGGGCCAGGTGCAGATGTTGAAAGAACTGCGTTTCGATTGTGATGGCGACACCATCCTACTCAAGGTCGATCAGACCGGCCCTGCCTGCCACACCGGGCGGCGCGATTGCTTCTACAACCTGGCGAGCGGTGATCGCCTGGTCGTCGATAAAGACGTGATGATCGATCCCAAGGAACTGTACGGCAAATGATCGATATCACCCCGATTCCCGCTTTCGACGACAACTACATCTGGCTGCTGACCCGCAGCGGCTACGACGGCTGCGCCGTGGTCGACCCGGGTGACGAAGAACCGGTGATCGAGCACTTACGTTCCGTCGGTCTGCGTCTCGATGCGATCCTGATCACGCACAAACACGGCGACCACGTCGGCGGTATCGCCGGCCTGAAAGCGCAGTGGCCGGATGCGTTGGTCTATGGTCCGGCGAATGAGCCGATTCGTGCGATCGAGCACCCTTTGCACGATGGCGACCGGGTGTCACTGCAAGGGCTCGACATTGAATTTGCGGTGTTCGATGTGCCGGGCCATACCGAAGGGCATATCGCCTACTACGCGCCCGGTATATTGTTCTGCGGGGATACTTTGTTCGCTGGTGGATGTGGACGGGTGTTCAGCGGCACGTTCGAACAGTTGAGTGCGTCGCTCGAGCGTCTTGGCAGGCTGCCTGCCGACACCCGCGTGTACTGCGCGCACGAATACACGCTGGCCAACCTCGGTTTTGCCGAATGGGTCGAGCCCGACAGTGAGGCCTTGCGTGAGCGAACCCGGCGCGACCAGCGCTCGCGCGCCGCCGACCGGCCGACCGTGCCGTCTACTATCGGCGATGAGCTTGCGACCAATCCCTTTATGCGCACCGATCAGACGAATGTGGTGGCTGCGGCAGCCGAGTGGGCGGGAAGGCCGCTAAGCAGTCGCGCCGAGGTGTTTCGCGCGCTGCGCACCTGGAAGGACAAAGACTACGATTAGTGCTTTGGGCGGCATAGCCGTCGCGTAAGTCACGGCACTCAGCGTGACGTTTGCGGGTTTGGGCGAACCTGCCATCGGGGCGATTCAGCGCCCCGATGGTGTCGGTCCTCAGGGTAGCGGATCACACATGACGGGTTTGTAGGTGTCCGCAAGATCGCTTTCGCATCGCCAGCCGATCATGTCGCCTTCCATCTGTGGCACGAAGATCACCGACCTGCCTTCATACAGTGCGAAATCGTCGTACTCGATGACGACGCGGCCGTCGTCCGGCACGATCGAGATACGATAGCGATCGCTGTTCAGCGATCCTGGGTTCAGTTCCACGACCTCATCGGCCGACGGGAAGCGCGCATTGTCGGCGTAGAAGGTTTCGACGAGCAGCTTTGCTTGTTCACCCGACACCATTCCCTGATTGACCGAGGCCGCTTTGATGTACTCGTTGTACGCGGGAAGGGCGATCGCTGCGACGATGCCCATCGCCGCCACGCTGCCGGCACCGTTGCCGGCGAGCAGCAATTCGGCCGGGTTGCTCTCGAAGGTGAATTCGAGCGCCAGCTGCGACTCGTTCGACGTGAGTTTGACGCCGAACGATCCTTCGTCGGGCACGCCTGCTTCGCGCGCCGTGGGCAAGGCAAACATGTCGATCGGGCGTTGCACCACGTCGCCAAGGTACGACAACATCTCGAGGTTGAATTGGTACATCAGCCCCGGTACGTCATCGTTGCGCAGGGTGCCCAGCAGCAGCGCACCGTCCGCCTGCATGCGCTGCGTCTGCTCCAGCCATTGGTCGACCGGGGTGCGCTCGGCGATGTAATTACGGTCCATCAGCACCTGGGGGAGGCTGGACATGATCAGATAACCGTCTTCCTCGATCCAGTAGGTGTGGCTGGGGGCATCGAGAAAACGTCTGGCGAGGATTTCGCCTTCGCTCTTCGCGGCTGCCGCATCGTCGGGAAGCAGCTGTTCGAACGGGGGCATGGTCAGGTGATGGTAGATATTCCCGCCGATCTCGCGCGTTTCATGCTTGAACCCGAAGCGCTGCACCGCGCTGTCGATGATCGCATGGAACTTCTGGCCATCCTTCAGACGTACAGCCACGTATCGTCCCGCGTCGTCGAACACGATGCTCATGTCCTGTCCGAGCGCTGCCAGCAGGTCGTCAATACCGAAGCCCAGTTTCTCTTTGAATTCGCGCTTGAAGTCCTGGTACTTCTGCATGTCCTGCGGCGTGCTGAACTTGGTCAGCTCCGCTTCGAAGGCAGCCCAATCCGCGGTGCTTGGCAGGCCGAGTACCGCAATGCCGGTGGGATCGCCTGCGGCACTGAAGGTGGGGGCGTCGCCGACCAGCGGAAGGAAGGTGCGGAAGCCGCGCTTGGGCATCTCCACAACCGCTTTGAGGCGGTGAATACCGCCGCTGGCGCCGAGGCCGACGGCCAGGCTCTTGATATCGTTGACGCCGAACATGTCCATCATCGCAACCTGATCACGCGGCCCCATCGCGCTTGCCAAGCCGATCAGCTGGGAGGTGTTGACCCAAACGAACAACCCTTGGCCGCTGGCATCGATACTCTGTTCCACGCTGTACATCGGATGGGTCGGATTCGGCTGGAGCGCCTGAGCGATGGACGCCGTTGCCGACGGCGCCGGGCCGACGCTGCCCGACAGGAAAAGCCGCGACTCGGCCTGGTCGAGTCGGACCGACAGGCGCATGCCGCCTGCCAGCAGTTCGCCGGGCTGGTCTGCCTGCACCGGGTTCAGCACGGCGACTCCCGGGGCCTGGCTCGTCGCCTCATCGAGAAACTTGTTGAGTGCAGTTGCGTCGCTGAAATCGACAGCCATTGTGATCATCACGCCCGGTGCGGGGTTCTGCTGATCCGTGGGGGCGAGCACCGCAATCTCTATCGGTGACGTGGCGTGCAGCAACAGCAGGCTCAACATCGGGCGTGCATCCGGCGGAAACTCCGGGAGCACGGTCGCACTGAAGCCTTCGCGTATTGACCGCACCGCATCGGCATATGCGGCCGAACCCACGGCTTTGTCCAATACGCCGCCGGTGGGTACGCCCATCATTCCCCAGATGCTGGGGATGCGTGCGTAGCCATACACATCGTTGGGAAGCCGCTCGCGCAGGTAAGCAGGTTTCGACAGCGCATCTCCCGTTGCCGGCTCGACTGCGCGCATGGTCGGCTGCCGGGTTTCGACCGCCGGTGCCGGCTCGGAAACCTGCTGCAGCGTCTGTGTCTGGTCACAGGCGGACAATATAGAGATGGCGAGAACGAAGGTCAGCCAGCGAGAGCGTGTTTGCATGGAACATACATCCCTGATGTGTTGTAACAAGCCCCCGGTCTCGAGGGCACGAAAGCATCAGAGCGGGACGAGGCTCGCTCTGAAAGGGCAAAAACGTGACGATTGGGTAACGGTCAGCATCCTTTCCGATCTAGGCCGGGCGCCCAAACACCGCAGCAGCGGCGTGGGCAGCAACGCAACTGGTGCGTTGCCGGATCATTTTGCAGACGGGATCATATCTCAACGTTCCCGGGCTTGCCCGCGAGTCGGCAATCTCAGGGCGTTAAATCTGCCCTGACCGTGCGTGAGGCCATCGAACTTCCCGCAGCCGGCGGGTGAGGGGTGCTGTGACGGGAGCACCCGTTTATACTGCGAAGAACACCGATTCAGGCGCGCCTGCGCTATGGTCAATCCCTGCCTTTGACAAGGCCGCCGACACCCGAGCACATCCCGCATTGTGGATGCGAAACGACAAGGATCACATGCGATGAGCCAGAAACTCCTGATCAAGAACGCTCGAATGGTCAATGAAGGGCAACAATTCGACGGCGATCTGCTGATCAGCGGGGAGCGCATCGCCAAGATCGCCACCGACATCAGCGCCGACGGTGCCGAAGTGATCGATGCCGACGGCATGCTGTTGATGCCGGGCATGATCGATGATCAGGTACATTTCCGCGAGCCGGGTGTCACGTACAAGGGCGACCTGGCCACCGAGTCGAGCGCTGCCGTGGCCGGCGGTATCACCTCGGTCATGGAGATGCCGAACACCAAGCCGCAGACCGTGACGATCGATGCGCTGCGCGACAAGTACGCCATGGCGGCCGGCCGCGTGCGGACCAATTATTCTTTTTATCTCGGCGCGACCAATAACAACATCGACGAGATCCGCAAGCTGGGGCACGACGAGACCTGCGGCATCAAGGTGTTCATGGGTGCGTCGACGGGCAATATGCTGGTTGATGATCCCGCCGTGCTCGAGCAGATCTTCCGCGATGCGCCGACGCTGATCGCAGCGCACTGTGAAGACACGCCGACGATACTCGCCAACGAGGCCAAGTACCGCGAGCAGTACGGCGAAGAGATCCCGATGCGTTTCCATCCGACAATCCGCAGCGAAGAGGCGTGTTGGAAATCGTCATCGATGGCCGTCGAGTTGGCGCGCAAACACGATGCGCGGCTGCACGTACTGCATTTGACGACGGAACGCGAGCTCGCCTTGTTCGAGACCGGACCGGTCGAAGGTAAGCGCGTCACGGCCGAGGCCTGTGTGCATCATCTGTACTTCAGCGAGGCGGACTACGAAAAACGCGGCAGTTTCATCAAGTGCAACCCGGCAATCAAGACGGCTGGCGACCGTGCCGCGCTGCGTGCTGCGCTGGCCGAGGACAGGCTCGATGTCATCGCCACGGATCACGCGCCGCATACCCTTGAGGAAAAAAGCGAGTCGTCGTACTTCAAGGCGCCGGCCGGTCTTCCCCTGGTGCAGCACGCCTTGGCGATGGCGCTCGAACTGGTGCACGACGAGGTCCTGACCCTGCCGCAACTGGTGCACAAGGTCTGTCATGCGCCCGCCATACTGTTCGATGTCGCCGAGCGCGGCTATCTTCGCGAGGGCTACTTCGCCGACCTGGCGCTGGTCGATATGCTGCATCCTCACCGTGTCGAGAGAGAAGACGTGCTGTACAAGTGTGGCTGGTCGCCGCTCGAGGGCGACGTGTTGCGCTCACGCGTACACACGACCATCGTTAACGGCTCGGTCGTGTATCAGGGTGGCAAGTTCCCGCGCGATCCTAACGGTCTGCGATTGTCATTCGATCGCGGTTGAAATTACCGCGCGCCGATTGCCGGCGAGCCACTCAGGCCTTGGCGATAGCGCCTTTGTCGATGCCCTCGAAGGCCCGCACGATGAAGCGCTCATCCGGGTGCTCATTGCCTAGAACCTGTGCCACATGGTCGGCCAGGTTTTCGACCGTCGAATCCGTGTCGATCAGATAGCAGGCCGATTTCGGCAGCGTCAGTCCGAAATGCCCCTGTGCGCTGCGGTAGCCGAACTCGTAGTACTCGACGTTTTCGCGTTGGCTTGTGCCGATCACGTCTTCGCGTGTGCCGATGTAGATATCGGCCCACACCGTCGCCCAATGTTTCTCCAGGTCGTGGTCGCGTTGACCGTTGCGCATTATCTCGATGCGCGACCTGTGTCCATGCGCGATCCGCTGGCAATTACCGTCATGCCGTTTCAGGCCGTGGCTGTAGTGATAGAAAGCGCCGTCGGTGTTCTCCGGCCACAGGCAGATACGGATAGCGCTGACGTTCTCCGGCGTTTGCGGCGACAGGTAGTCGGCAATGATCTGCGCCAGGCGGTCGGTGGCGATGCGCTCGCAGGGCACCAATCGAACGGCATCGCGCGGTGAACGGTGTTCGATCACGCGCTCGTCTTCGAGCCCGAAAGTCAGGTGTACGCCTTCCGGGTAGTCGGCTATCTGCAGCGCCTCGTAGTCGGCCGGAACCAGAAGCTTGTGATCGAATTGCTCGTCGATCATGCGTTTGATGGAACGTTTGACTTCGCCGAAGTCCAGAACCATGCCCTGGTAATCGAGGTCGCCATCGAGTTCGACATCGACCTGCCAGCTTTCACCGACAAGGCCGCGCGATGGGCTCAGGTAGGAGCAATCGATTGTAGTGAGTCGGTTCACAAAAAGGGTTGCCATGCGCGCAGAATACCCGGAAATCGGCGATTTGGAAGCCGCACGATCGCAGCGGATATGCGTCGCAGCGAAAAGCATCCGGTGTCTGGTACGCTTGGCCTCATGGATACTCAAAGGACCTTTGGCCGAAAAACGCAGTCGTATTAGTTGCGTGTTTTCAATCAGCCGGATCGAGCTGCAGAGTGAGGCTTTTTTTTCTTATTGCCTGCGTGGCCGTGACGTCGCCAGGTGCGATTGCCGATGTGACCATCGAAGCACCTGGCGCCGACAAAACGCTGCAGGAGAATCTTCGTACGCGTCTCGAACTGGCGGATGAACCCTGTGATGCGCCGGGCTGGCGCGTGCGCCGGTTGTTTTCAGCCGTTGAAGAAGATCTGCAGCCTGGGTTGCATGCCTTCGGCTACTACCGCGCGACCATCGACAAGGACCTGGATACCGCCGACCCGAAATGCTGGCATGCCAAAGTGGCGGTTGAACTGGGTGAGCGGGTGACTGTGCGCAAACGCTCGGTCGCTGTGCAGGGCGAAGCCAAGGATGACCCGGCCATGAAGGCCTTGCTGGCCGACCTGCCATTGGCAAAGGGTGCGCCGCTCAATCATGGCGAATACGAGGCGATCAAGGATCGTCTGCGTGCGCTCGCTTCGCAACGCGGCTATTTCGATTTTGCGTTTTCACGTCAACAACTGCGTGTCTACCCGGATGATGCAGCGGCTGAGATAGACCTCGTGGCCGACAGCGGTCCACGCTATCGCTTTGGTGAAATCCGGATTGGTGAACAGCCGCTCGACCGGCAGTTCATCGACAAGTTGACCCAGGTCCGCGAGGGCGAGCCATACAACGCGCGCCAGTTGACCGCGCTCGATCGCAGTCTGAACGATGCCGGCTATTTTCAACGTGTCGAGGTGCGCGCCTTGTTTGACGAGAAGCGCGACGGTGCCGTGCCGATCGAGATCGTGTTCGATCCGCAGAAACGCCACGCCTGGCGCTTCGGGGTCGGCTACGCCACCGACACCGGGCCGCGCGGCACGGTGCGATATGACAACCGCTACGTCAACGACGTTGGTCACCAGTTCAAGAGTGAGTTGCGACTGTCGCCGGTTGAATCCGGGCTCACCGCCGATTACACAGTCCCGGGTGAAAAGCCCTTGTTGGAGACCTACAGCTTCGGTGCCCGCTTGTTGCACGAAGAAACCGAAACCGCCGATAGCGACAGCATCACCTTGTTCGCGCGCCAACAGCTCAAGACCCGCAAATGGAAGCAGACCCGATTCCTGGAATGGATGTATGAAGATTCCACGGTCGGCGACGACAATACGAGTTCATACCTGTTGATGCCGGGCATCAGCTTCGAACGCCTCGAGGCCGACGATCCGCTGCGCACTTATCGTGGCTACCGCATCTTTTTCGAGACCCGGGCGGCCCACGAGAACCTGCTGTCGAGCGCGTCTTTCGTTCAGCTGCGCGCCGACCTCAAGGGTATCTATCGCTTCGGCGACGCCGGCAGGTTGACCAGCCGGATCGAAATCGGGGCGACCATCGGCGACAGCATCGACAACCTGCCGGCATCCCTGCGTTTCTTCGCCGGCGGTGATAACAGTGTGCGTGGCTACGAGTACGAATCGCTTGGCCCGGTAAACGACGATGGCGACGTGATCGGCGGCCGCCACCTGTTGACCGGCAGCATCGAGTACGAGCATCCGGTGTTTGAAGAGGATTGGTGGGTGGCCGCGTTCATCGATGCCGGCAATGCATTCAACTCCGACGAAATCGATCCGAAGGTGGGGTATGGCATCGGTGTGCGCTGGTACTCGCCCGTGGGCCGTCTGCGCGTCGACCTTGCGTTTCCGGACGATACCTCGGAAGACGACTGGCGTTTTCATATCGGGCTGGGTGCCGACTTGTGAAGCGCGTCCTGAAAATTTTGTTGTGGCTGCTGTTGCTCGTTGTCATCGCGGTACCGGTAGCCCTGTACAGCGTGTTGATGACCGAGCCGGGTAGCCAGTGGGCGCTGAGAAAGGCCAGCGATTGGCTGTCGGGACAAGGCTACACATTCTCTTACAGCCACAGCGAGGGACGCCTGGCCGAGCGCATTACGCTGCATGATGTGCTGTTCTCGATGGACGGCACCGAGTTCGCCGCGAAGCGCACGACGCTGGAGTGGCGACCATGGGAGTTGAGCAACGACCGGTTGCATGTCGTTTTGCTCGAGGTCGTAGACAGTCGCCTGGCACTGCCCGCGTCACCGCCGTCGGAAGACGGCCCGGTATCCATCCCGGATATCGTCCTTCCGGTAGAGGTCGTTGCCGATCGTCTGGCGATTGAGCGTTTCCAGTTCGAACAAGCGGATGCCCGTTATTTCATCGATGCCTTGAGCGTGTCTGCATCACTTGCCGACGAGGTGCTCGCACTCAACGGACTGTCGTTCAAAGGCATGGATGTGCAATTGACGGGTGAGCTGACACTGGGTGCGGTTGCGCCGCACCGCCTCGGCGGTCGTGCGGCGATACAGGTGAGCGAAGCACTGCTCGGGCCGGATGTCGGGTACCTCGCGGCGAGCCTGGAGTTAGGCGGTGAGGCGTTGAAGCCGGCGTTGAACGTCAAGGTAACGGATCCGGCGAGATTGACCCTGCACGGAAAGGCGCAGCTCGATCTGCCGTCGCCGACGTTCGATGTGGCGGCGAACTGGGACAAGGTCAGCTGGCCGCTGCGCGGCGCACCGACAGTGACGCTCAACGATGGGCGACTGACGTTGGTTGGCAGCGCCGACGATTATCGTGCTGAATTGCAGGCGCTGGCGGAGGCCGAGTCGATGCCGCCGGCCGAGATGGACGTTACATTGCGCGGCAACCTGAACGGTATCGTATTGCAGCCGGCAGTGATCAAGGCACTCGACGGGCAAGCGACAGCCGACGGTTCGGTCAGTTGGCAGAAGCAGCTCGAATGGGCGGTCAATTTGCAGCTTGCCGGAATCAATCCACAGGCGCTGGCTGCCGAGTGGCCGGGTGAAATAGACGGCAGATTGCGGGTCACCGGAAACCTCGATCTCGAATTGGGTGGCGATCCTTTGGTCGAGCTGGCGATTGAATCGCTGAGTGGTCAGGTGCGCGGTTACCCGGTCAGTGCCAGCGGCAATGTGGCGATGCGCGGAAGCCGATTGCGCGCTGACCGACTCGCCATCGCGTCCGGTGCAAACCGGGTGAACCTCGATGGCCGTTGGGATGACGCACTGGATCTCAAGTTCGTCCTGGATGCGCCCGATCTGGCTGGGTTGTTGCCGGACCTACAGGGCGGCCTGCAGGGCAGTGGCAATGTCAGCGGTTCGGTCGACAAACCGGTTGTGGTGGCCAATCTCACCGGTTCGAATGTCACCTATGAAGGCAACTCGGTGAACAGTGTCGACCTCGATATCGATTGGCGCGGTGAGCGAGGGCAGGGGCAGTTGCGGGCCGCGGGCATCGACGCGCAGGGCACGCGGATCGACGAACTGACGACGGACATAAATGGGACGCTGGATGGTCACGACATCGCTTTGCATGCCGCCGGCGACGTCGGCAGGCTTGACCTTGCTGCGCGTGGCGGATGGCAAGAGCCGCTCTGGCGGGGCACGCTGAACCGCTTGGAGCTCGATGAGCCCAATGTTGGTTTATGGGTGCTCTCCAAGCCCAGCGCGATCAAGCTGGGGGCTGAGCAGATTGACGCCGAACAGCTTTGCCTGGGTCGCAATGGGGCCGACGTCTGTATCGACGGTGGCTGGCAGGCAGAACAAGGTCTTGATGCCAACGGTCGCTTGCAGGGTTTCGATCTGGCCAAGCTGGTTGGTGTCTTGCCGGGCAATGCCGTGATCGACGGCGTGCTGCAAGGCAGGTTCAGCGTCACGGGAGCGTTGGACAGGCCCGATGCGCAATTCGAGCTGGCGCCGGGGGATGGCGAGATCCGCTTTCCGGAAGCCGAAGAGCCCTTTGTATTGCCGTATGCCAACGCCCGGATCAGTGGTCGCTTCAAAGATGACCGAGGTACATCCGAGCTGACCCTCAACCTTGGCGCCGCCGGTGAGGCTCGGGGCAAGGTGAACCTCGGGCCTGCAACTGACGGCGATCGTTCGCTCGACGGCAACATCACGGCAGCTTTCCCCGACCTGAGCCTGATCGCCGGCTTCGTTCCGCAACTCGAGCAGGTGCAGGGTCGGCTGAACGTCCAAACCAGGCTGGGCGGTTCGCTGGCCGAGCCGCGCGTTGAGGGCCTTGTCTCGATTGACGATGCGAGCGCGCGCCTGCCCGCTGCCGGCATCGAGTTGAAGGGTATCGGCCTGGCACTGCGCAGTGACGGCGGCCCCATGCAGGTGAACGGGCAGTTGACCTCCGGTGAGGGCACCTTGCGCATCAATGGCAACGTCGACCTTGGCGGCGCCAAGGGGCCAACGGTGGACCTGACCCTGAAGGGCGATGGTGTACTGGTCGCGCAACTGCCCGAGGCCGTCGTGAAGATATCGCCCGACCTCACGCTGAGCGGTAGCGGTCCCTACCATCTCGCCGGCGTGGTGCGCGTGCCGCAGGCCAAGATCGAATTGAAGGAACTGCCGCCCAGTACCGTGGCGGTGTCCGACGACGAGATCATCGTGAACGGCGATGAGGCGCCGGAGATCGAACGCGGCCCCGGCAACCTCACGGCCAAGGTGCGCGTCGAACTGGGTAAGGATGTGACCTTTGCGGGCTTCGGCCTGAAGACAGGGTTGGCCGGCGCGATCGATGCATCGGTCGACAGCAAAGGCACCAACGCGCAAGGCAAGATCGAGCTGATCGAGGGCGAGTATCGCGCCTACGGCCAGGATCTGAAGGTGGAACGCGGGCGCCTGCTATTCGCCGGGCCGCCGTCTGATCCCGACGTCGATCTGCGCGCGAGTCGCACATCGATAGATGGTCAATACGTCGCGTATCTGTCTTTGCAGGGGCCGTTGTCCGAACCGCTATCGAAGGTCTACACCGAGCCGAGTACCTCTCAAGCGGAGTCGCTGGCGTACCTGCTGACCGGGGCAGGATTGTCGGAGGCGAACGAAGAACAAGGCTCGCGAATCCTCAGCGCCGCCTATTCGTTCGGCCTGGCGCGCGGTGAGCCCTTGCTGCAACAGTTGAGCGATCGCCTGGGGCTCGACGAGATACGTGTCGACACCGGCGCCGGTCTGGAGGAAAGCTCGCTGATTCTCGGCAAGTATCTGAGTCCTGACTTGTACCTTGGCTATACGCAGGGGCTGTTCGACCCGGACGGCGCCGTGCTGATGCGCCTCAAACTGTCAGAACACATCGAAGTCGAGACACGCTCGAGCGACGAGCAATCGGTCGACTTGTTCTACCGTATCGAGCACGACTAGAAGATTTGTCGGCTACTGCGGCCAGTCGGTCCGCGATCCGATTTGGCGCCGCCATTGCCAAGGCGGCATCGGATTCGGATCCGACCAAAGCCCACGCCCCAGCCAGCGCGCATCGCGTTCGGCCGTAATGTACGGATGTGCAAATTCATCGTCGGTATCGGGAGCGGGTAGCGTCGTCCAGGCCAGGCCGGCGTAAATCAGGTCGAGCGCGACATCCCGCCGGCCGACGAGCGGTGTGCCGACGACTACACCGTTGGCGCCTAGTCTGGATGCCGTGATGACCACGAATCGGCCGGTGAGACTGCGCTGCAGGGCGTCTGCGGCCTGGCTGCCCCAAGGCTGGTTGAGTTCCGGTGCGTCGATGTCTGCCAGCTCGATCCGGTAGCGGATGCCGCGCATTTCCATGATCAGCGAATCGCCGTCGATGACGCGCTGTACCTGACCGGCGAGTTCGAAATCGCCGGCTCGGACGATCGATAGTGCGGCCGAAAGCGCAAACAGGACGGATAGCCGAAGTGCGTGTTTCATCGGCGTGTTTCCCCTGGGTCGAATGGGCGCCGGACGCGGAAAGAGAAGTGGAGCCAATGGGCGGAATCGAACCGCCGACCTACTGATTACGAATCAGTTGCTCTACCGACTGAGCTACATTGGCTGCGAGGGGCGGCATTATATCGGCAGACAATCGGGTTTTGCCAGTGCCGGAATGCTACGCGCATCGCACGGCCGGCCCTGGCCCGGGTCGGCAAGCGATCGTTATCGATAGGGGCCGTGCGGATGCGAAATCCGCATTCGCGCCCCGAGCTACCCAGCCCCAAGCTACCCAGTGAACGGTGCGACCCAGATCTGCTGCGCGTGGCGCGCGGGGATGTGGAAACGCTCGTCCTCGCTCGATACCACCAGGTTGCCGTCCCGGCAGCGCAGTTCGAGTCGCAGGCGTGCGCCGTCAATCAGTCCGAGCAGTGTCAGCCGGCGGCTGGTCCAGTGGCTTGAGGCATGCATGATGACAGCGTCGTCTCCCGGTTCGAGGTCGCTGAGTCTGAGTGTCTTGTTCATTATTGGATCGCTACGTTTTCCAGGGCTTTGGCGAATGTCGAGATACCGGACGAACGCAGGAAGACATGCGGCTTGTCATTGCGTTTGCAGAAGCGTTTCAAGCGGTAATACGCGTCATGGCTCACGCTATCGGTGGCGCAGACCACCGCGTCGGCTGATGAAAGCATGGCTTCGAGGCGCTGGCGGCTGTCTTCCACGCCACCGTCGTGGTGTTCGAACTGGCCGTTGCAGCGAGCGACCAGTGCGCGGTATTGGTCGATCAGACGATGTCGGCCACCGACACACAGGATGCGCCGGCCGCCCAGATCGGGGCAGTCTTCGCAACTGTCCGACTCACAGCGGTCACACGGCGACAGCGATTGCGCCAGTAGCGATTCGAGGGTGCGTCGCTCGGCGTGGGTCTGCCGCAGCTCTTTGTCTAGATCGCTGACCTGGCGGTGGGTGGATTCGTGGAGGCGACGCCATTCCTCGTTGCGTCGCCGTTCTTGGTCGAGTTCCTGGGACACGCGGTCGAGTTCGGCCTGAATCTGCTTGCTGTTGGCGCGCTGCAGCTGATCTTCGACGACGCCGAGCAACTGTTTGAGTTCGGTGAGTTGCAGGCACTGCGCGCGCAGTGAATCCTGGTCTTCGCACTGTTGCTTTTCGAGATCGTGTATCCGTTGCTCACGGTCTTCGAGCTGTCGCCGGCTGCGCTTATGCAGCGCGTCGAAATCGCGTTGCAGATTGCTCAACGCCGCCTCGGTGCGGGTCAGTTTCTTCAGGTCGGCGCGTTGCCCGGCGCCGACCTGGTGCGACAGCATGTGCACCTCTTCGAAGATCCGCGCGCGCAGCGCCTCGTCGCAGTTGGGGTGGGTGAGACCGGCCCAGACGCCGCCGGGCACATCGCCGCGCCCCAGCGAGTCCTCCCACAACGCTGTCAGCTCATTTGCCGATTTCGCCCGCGCGAAACGTTTGACTTGCGATGAGAACTTCTTGTCGAGCGCCTTGTGGGCCGCGAGCGACAACACGTTCTTGTCGTCGGCGGCAGAGACGAAACTCACGTGCACTTCGTAGTCGCTGATCGGTCCTTCGTGCCAGGCGCCGGCGCGCCGCGCCAGCTTGCGCAACTCCGCGCTGTCGAGGCAGGTGCCGATGACCGGGCAATGCAGTTTGTGCGACAGCTCCCAGAGTTTGCGGCGCGTCTTCTTGGTGCTGCCGGCGGCAACTGCCGCGTCACCGATGACGTCGGCCCCGCGTCGCAACGGAAAGGTAGGCATGTCGCCGACCGACGATGCGAGCGCGCCGTCGAGCAGGTTTGCCACCTGTTCACTGCGTTGCCGCAGTTCATCGTCAGGGAGCGCAATCAGGCGTTGTGCTGCGTCGCTGGCCAGTTCGGCGAGTGGCTCGCCGCTGTCGACATCGCAGATCGCTATGCGCGCCGGTTCGGCGTGCAGTTCGAGCAGATAGCGCACCGGATCGTTGGCTTCGGAATGTGTGGCAGGCCCGCCGGCACAGCAGTTTCCGGTAAGTTCGTTACTTGCACCGCACATGCTCAAGCCTCCAGCGTGCCGTTGGCTTGGCGGGCCAGCCAGCGCCAATGCGTCTTGAGTCGCAGATAGCTGCAAAGTTCGGTTGCGCCACCTTCGAACGCCGGGTGGGCGCACAAGGTTTCGATATGACGCACCACGGAGCCTGCGATCGCCGGCGAACGGGTCTGCAGATAGTGTCGAATCAGGTGGGCGAGGCGTTCCTCGATTGCGTCGGGCGGCAATTGGTCCAGGCGCTGAACCCGGTCGGGAAGAACTGCAAACGTAGCCATGCGTCGTACCTCGAAAGCTGCATATCGATGATCTGCTGGCTGGCCACGCGGTAGGGAAGGCGGCTTGCTGGCGCTACTTTTTCGCTCGGCCGTTCGGCCGGCGGCGTCACATCACACCGGCGACCGCTTCGTTTGAGGCCGAACGAGGTGATTGCTGATTAGCCTAGCGTGCCGTGCGAAATTGTCAATAAGAATCATTCGCATTAAAGCCGACGGTTTTGCTGGGGTTTGGGCGCGCGTGAGCGCTGGCGGGATCAGCCGCGGGCAGCGGTCCAGGAATAGGGGGCCGGATCGACGATAGGGGCTCGCTCAATCACGAGGTCCGCCGCCAAGCGAGCGGATGCCAAGCCGAGCACGATGCCATTGCGGAAATGCCCGGCATTGACGAACAAGCCAGAGACCTGGGGGTGTTGCCCGATGTAGGGCACTCCGGCGGGCGACGATGGGCGCAATCCGGCCCAGTGCGCCTCTACGGGGAATGTCTTCAGGATCGGGAAGCGTTGTGTCGCGATGGCATAGAGTTCGTCATACGCCTCGCCGGTGGTTTGTTTTTCGAATCCGACATCCTCGATTGTGCTGCCGAACAGGGTTCGCCCGTCGCGCCGCGGTATCACGTAGCGGCTGCCTTCGAGCACCATGCGCGAAATGCTGCCGGGTTCGGCGCGAAACAGCAGCATTTGGCCGCGGATCGGATGCACCTCGGGTGGGGACGGCAGATCCGCGAGCAAATTTCTGCTCCAGGCTCCGCCGCAGACCACGACCGCATCGCCCTGGTGAGTTCCGGTCGACGTCACCACGCCACTGCAGGCGTCGCCCGCGATCAGCAGCGATTGCACCGGCTCGTTGGTGCGAACCTCCACACCCAGCTGTCGGATGCGGCATTCTAAAGACTTGACCATCCGCGGGTTTCGCACCTGCCCGACCGTCGGCATCCAGATGGCGGTTGGTGCAGGTGTGGCGATCTGGGGCTCGAGTTCCCGATAGCCGGCTTGATCGATGACTTCAAGTTGTCGGGCATGCTGGCGGCCCCAGTCGAGGGCGGCTTGCTGTTCCTCTGGCGCCACCAGAATCAGCCCGCATTCGGAGTATTCGGGATCGATGCCGGTCTGCTCGGCCAATGCGCCGCAGAACGCGGGGTAATGGGTCTGACTCCAGCTTGCCAGCGCGGTGACGCTATCTAGATAGCGCCAAGGAAACAGTGGAGACACAATCCCGCCGCCGGCCCAGGACGACTCGCGTCCGGTGTCGCCGCGTTCGAACAAAGTCACCGGATATCCGGCGGTCTTCAACTCGAGCGCGGTGAGCATGCCGATGACGCCGCCGCCCACTACAAGAATTCGGCTCATGAGGATTGAGGTTCTGCCGCTAAGGTGTTGGTATGCCGCGGTCCCGACCGTTTGTCGGGGAATTGCCGCAGTCTATCATCCGCGGCGCGACATCAATAATCAGAGTTGCTATACCGCCATTATGAAAAGCAGACAACAAGGTTTAACGCTCATCGAACTGATGGTCACGCTCGCCGTTGCCATCGTGCTCGTTGCCGTTGGCATGCCACTGTTCACCGGCGTTGCGGCCAATAACCGGGCAACAACGCAATCCAACAGCCTCCTTGCCGCGGTGCGACTGGCGCGTAGTGAGGCGTTGCGTCGATCCACCGACGTGAGTTTGTGTCCGACGGCCAATCCTACCGCGGCATCGCCGACATGCACTGGGAACACCAATGACTGGAATGGCGGTTGGACGGTGTATTACGTAGACAGTGCAACCGCTACGACGGAACACATTCGTATTCAGCAGGCGCTCGATGGGAATCCGACGATTACGAGTGATACATCGCCGGTTATTAGATTCGATTCGACCGGAGCGGCTGCTTTACCCGTTGCCAATTTGCCCTGGAGCGTTTCGCTGTCGTTCGCGGAAACGACGGGCGTGCAGTCTCGGTGTATTTCTGTGAATAACGCCGGACAGATCCGAATGAGACGTTACGATCCAGGGAACGGAGAAACCTGTCCATGAGTGTAAACAAAATGGTTAACAAACAGTCGGGCTTTACGCTGCTCGAAGTGCTGGTTGCGATGATCGTGCTGTCGATCGGACTGCTTGGCCTTTCCGGTCTGCAGACCACGTCAGTGCGCTCCAATCACAGCGCATTTCTGCGTTCTCAGGCAACCACCCTGAGCATGGATATCATGGACCGCATGCGTGCCAACAGAGATGGCGCGATAGCCGGTTCGTACAACATCGCCTATGCGACGACGGCAACCTCTCCAGGCTGCAATCTCAATTGCAGTAACGGCCAGGTAGCTCAGCGCGACTTGTTCCAATGGCGGTCGTTTGTTGAGCGCCTGCCTGGTGGTGAAAGCGAGGTTGACGTCACTGCTACCGGTGTTGCCGAAGTCAAAATCCGGTGGTTCGACGCTCGTGACGGGAACAAGCTTGAAGTGAAAATGAGGAGCTCGGTATGAGCCTGCGTTTCAAACAGAAAGGCTTGACGCTGGTCGAACTCATGATCAGCGTTGCGCTGAGTCTGCTGTTGTTGGCAGGCGTCATGGTGCTGTTCTCGGGCAACAAGACCAGTCATCGCATGCAGGAAGGTATGTCGACTTTGCAGGACAGCGGTCGCTATGCGGTGACCGCGATCAAGCGTGATATCAACGCGGCGGGTTTTGGTGGCTGTATCAGCTCTTCGCAAGATCCCATACTGATCGCCGCAAGTCCGCTGCCGTATGTTCGGGAATACCGCGACGGGCAGTTGGTTGCGGGAGAGAACGACGTGTCCGGCCGCACAATCGAAGGCGAGCCCGTGACGGACGGGACCGACGTATTGCAGATCAGGGGGCCGCTCGGTTCGGCAGTGTTTTACGTCAAGCAGCGTGTCAGCGCGATACCGCCGATCGTCGTGCAGGGTGATGCCTCGGCGTTCGCGACGGGTGACTACTTGGTGGTCAGCGATTGCGTTCACACCGAAATATTCAAGGCCAGTTCTGTTTCTGTCACCACCGGCCCGCCGGCATCGACCACGATTGCGCATGCCAGTTCACACAACGACCGTGGCGGTATCTTTCAGACCAAGATGGGTTCGGATTCGGTCGTCATGCGGCTTTCGACGCATACCTATTTCATCGCTCCCTCGAGTTGGACGAATGCCAGCGGTGCTACCGTACTGTCGCTGTATCGCGCCACCGGTGACGGTTCGCCCGACGAACTGTTGCAGGGTGTTGAGGATATGCAGGTTACCTATGGTATCGATTCGAATGGTGACGGTGGTGTCGACTCGTTCCGCGATGCGGCTAGCGTAACCGACTGGACGCAGGTCGCGAGTGTCAACGTATCGTTATTGGTCAACAGTGTCGACAACGCCAGCGATACGCTTGCAAGTTACCGCTACTCGCCCGTTGGCTCGGCCGCGATCACGCCGAGCAATACGGCCGATCGATTGATGCGACAGGAATTCACTGCGGTCTTGACGGCGCGCAACAATCTAATGTGAGAGATGAAATGAAGGGATCGATCACGTCAATTACAAAAACCATGGCAAAGCAGCGCGGCGCTGTCCTTATCGTTGCACTGGTGTTGCTGCTGGTGTTGACCATTCTGGGAACGGCCGGGATTCAGAACACGCTCATTACCGAACGCATGTCCGGCAACTACCGTGATGTGGCCATAGCGTTCGAATCGGCCGAGGCGGGATTGCGTTCGGGTGAGATCCTGATCGCAGATGCCAGCACCTTTGGCGCGCTGGCCTTCGATGGGTCGGATGGTAGTTGGGACATCACCGACGATCAGCAGGGTGTTAATCCGCTTGAAGCGTCGACAACTTTCCCCATCAATACCGATCCGTCCGAGATTTCCGAGAACAGTGGCGGTGCATCCTACTACTTGGAGCGGCTGCCCGCGACAAAGGATCCGGATAGCAGCCTGGTCGTGGGATTTCAGGACCAACCACAGCCGGAACATTACTACCGTGTGACCAGCAGGGGTACGGGTTTTACGCCTGCGGCGGATGTGGTTCTGCAGAGTACGTATTTCCGATAAGTGACGGCGTTCGAGCACCGTTGCGTTGATTGATATCGATTGAGGTTTCGAAGATGGACAGATTGAAGCGTGGAATTGTCGCGGCGATGGGCATGGGTTACGCCCTCGTGTCGTCGAATACTGCCTTTGCGGTAGCGCCCAGCAGCTTGTCCCAGGTTCCCTTGTTCCTGGTTACATCAGCCGAGGCGCAGGTCATGCTCAACATGTCCAACGACCACCAGCTGTTCTACAAGGCCTACGATGACTGGTCGGATGTCGATAGTGACGGCGCGATTGACATCACCTACGACCATTCGATCGACTACTACGGCTACTTCGATTCCTACAAGTGCTACTCGTACAGCTCGGGTAGCAGCCGTTTCGAACCGGCGGCCGTTACCAACGATAAGTATTGTGGCACGGTATCCGGTGACTGGAGTGGTAACTTCCTGAACTGGGCTACGATGAGCCGTATAGACACCGTGCGCAAGATTCTGTTCGGTGGCTTGCGTTCGACCGACAGCGCTGCACTGACCGTGCTCGAGCGCGCCTATCTGCCGGGCGATGCGCACAGTTTTGCAAAGTATTATGCCGGCGGCACCAGTGAGATTCGCAAGCTGACACCGTTCAATGTTTCCGAGATCACGTTGTGCAACACGACATATGCAAGAAATGGTGATTCGGAGGATCGCACTGAGCCGCCGTTGATTCGTGTCGCGGACGGCAACTTCGCGTTGTGGGCGGCCAACGAGCGTCATCAATGTCACTGGGACAATCACAGCGAGTTGCAGTCGGATATCTTCAACTCGCCCAACCCGAATACCAACAACGGCAACGACCCGGCCACCACCGGTCTGAATGCCGATGCCGATAACCCGGATTGGGCGAATGACCGGCTCGGCAGCGGCGACTACGTAGTACGCGTCGAGGCATGCCGTACGGGCCTTATCGGTCAAGAAAAGTGTAAGGTCTACCCGGATGGCAACAGCAAGCCTATCGGTCTGCTGCAGGAGTATGGTGACGACGGCCAGATCCACTTCGGGTTGATGACCGGTAGTTTTCAGCGCAACAAATCTGGCGGTACCCTGCGCAAGAACATCGGTTCGATGACCGACGAGATCAACGTGACCACCAACGGTACGTTCAAGGCGGCGCCGGCGGCAGGCAATATCATCGCGGCACTGAGCTCTTTGCGTGTCAGTGGTTACGATCACGATCCGGGCTACTACAACTCGTCCGATAACTGTTCTTGGGGTTTGAGTTCTTTTCCCAACGGTCAGTGCACGAACTGGGGTAACCCGCAGTCGGAGATATTCCTCGAGAGTCTGCGCTATTTTGCCGGTAGGTCTCCCGACTTCAATGCTAACGACAGCAGCTACATCAACGGGTTGGTGACGGCGAGCTCGTGGAGCGACCCGCTGGGCGCGGCAAACTACTGTGCGCCACTCAATATCATTCAGTTCAACGCCAGCGTCACGTCGTACGACGGAGATGATCTGGGCGGCGTTTCAGATCTGGCGTCGTTGTCGTCGCTCGACACCTGGACCGACAAGGTAGGTACCGGTGAGAGCATCGCCGGTGGCAGCTTCTTCCTGGGTGAAGGTACCTCGGTTTCCGACGGTATCTGTACGGCTAAGAGCCTGAGCAACCTGTCAGATGCACGGGGCATCTGTCCGGAGGCTCCGCGCCTGGAAGGCGGTTTCGATATTGCCGGCCTTGCCCACTATGCGCGTACCACATCGATCCGGACCGATATCTCGGACACCGATGGCAACACTGCAGACATTATGGTTAAGACCTATGGTGTGACCCTGTCGCCTGCCGTACCGAAGATCGAGGTGCCGGTGCCTGGGGCTACCGGTCAGATCGTCACGATTCTGCCAGCCTGCCGCAACGAATCGATTGGCGGTAACTGCGCAATCGTTGATTTCAAGGTTGTGCAACCGCATACCGAGACATCGCCCGGCGTCTACGAAGGCAAGTTCTACGTCAACTGGGAAGACAGTGAGCAGGGTGGTGACTACGACCAGGATATGGCAGGCGTGTTGAGCTATGTTGCCACGTCATCGACCATTGAAGTGACCACGGCGGCGTTCGCCGATTCGACGCCGAACCTGATGGCATTCGGCTACATCATCGGTGGCACCACGCAAGATGGCTTCCATGCCCACTCTGGCATCAATTTCTTCACGGCTTATACCGACCCGACCGGGGTGCTGACCTGTAGCAACGGCTCGATCGACTGTGAGACTGGCGAGCCGGCGACATCGGTCACCTACACGATCGGAACCAGTCCGGCTGATCTGTTGAACGATCCGCTTTGGTATGCCGCCAAGTGGGGTGGTTTCGAAGAAGACGATCTGACAGTGGCGCAAGGTGGCGAGCGTCCGGTCGGCACGCCGGCACCAAACCAGATCCCGGACGAATCTTACGAATGGGATAAGGATAACGACGGTATACCCGACAGCTACTTCTATTCGACCAACCCGGCCGAACTCGAGACATCGCTAGCCGCCGTATTCCTCGACGTCTCGCGCTCGCAGGCATCGGCGTCGTCGACTGCGGCAAACTCGCAGCGTATCTCGACCGACACCACGATTTATCAGGCACGTTTCAGTAGCGCGAGCTGGACGGGCGAGCTGTTGGCCTACCCGGTTATCCCGTCGACCGGCTTCCTGAGTTCGACGCCATCGTGGGATGCGGGCAACAAGCTCGAAAGCGTGGCCTGGAATGCGCGAGAGATCATTACCAACAATCCGACATCCGGCGGCGTTCCGTTCGAATGGAGTTCGCTCAGTGCTACGCAGCAGGGATTGCTCAATACCAATCCTGACACGTTGGCCAGTGACAGTCTCGGTGAGGATCGTGTCGAGTACCTGCGCGGCAACAATGCGCTTGAAGTGCAGAACAGCGGAACCTTCCGCGACCGGCTGCGTAAGCTCGGCGACCTGATCAACTCTTCACCGGCGTATGTCGGCGACCCGAGCTTCGGCTACCCGAACTGGGTCGAGCGTTACGAGGATGCGAATAGTCCGAGCACGATTACCAATTCCTCTGCCGAGTCATACGGTGACTTCAAAGCCAGGGTGCAGGCAATGCGCTCGGGCTCCGGGCGTGAGCCGATGCTGTACGTCGGTGGTAACGACGGCATGGTGCACGGCTTCGCAGCTGATCCCGACCCGGTTGTCGGCGGCAGCGAGCGAATTGCGTTTGTTCCGAACTCGGTGATGGCAGACCTCAACGAATTGACGTCGCCGAACTACAACCACCGCTACTATGTCGACGGTACGCCGACGACCGGCGATGTGATGTTCAGCGACAACAATTGGCACTCCATTCTGGTGGGTGGTCTGAACGGTGGCGGGCGAGGCATCTACGCACTCGATGTTACCGATCCGTCGAACTTCTCCGAGGGCAATGCAGCGAACCTGTTCCTCTGGGAGGTCGATCCTTCGGTCGCTGGTTTCGCCGATCTCGGCTACACCTACAGTCGCCCTGCCGTGGTCAAGAACCACAGCGGTGCGAATGCGTTCAACTACGAGTCCGGCGAAGGCAAATGGATCGTGGCATTCGGTAATGGTTATGCCAGTGCCTCGGGTAAAGCCGTGCTGTACATCGCCGACGCTCAGACGGGTGCGTACATCGATAGCGTGGTGGTCGATTCAAGCGGCAACAACGGTCTGTCGACGGTTTCGCCTGTGGATGTCGATGGCGATTACAAGATCGACGTGATCTATGCCGGCGACCTCAAGGGCAACCTGTGGAAGTTCATCCCGGACGGGTCGATCAACGGTTGGAAGGCCGACTTCAATGGCGCACCGCTGTTTGCCGCACCGGCAGACCCGACGAACACAATCAATCCGGCAAATGTTGATCCACAATCCATTACGATGCGGATCGAGGTAGGCCGCCATCCGGTCGGTCTGCCTGGCGTCATGGTGTACTTCGGTACCGGTTCCTACTTCAAGGTGGGTGACAACGTCGGTAACTCGGATACGCAGTCGGTTTACGGTATCTGGGACGTTTGGGATAAGTGTTACGGCAATACTGGCGGGCGTCTGACGCGTTGCGGCTCCAACTACTCGAAGGTTGTAGGCGCTACCACGGTCACGCCTCCGGTAACGCCGGCAATCACCCGCAACAACCTGTTGAAGCAGTGCGTTACGGGCACCGACGGCGTCACTTGTCTGTCGAAGCGTACGGCAGCTGGTCAGCCGGACGCCTCAACCGGGTTGGTGAGCTCCTATGACATTCGTGTGGTTTCGAATAACCAGCTCACTACGTGGGATTGGAGTGCGTCGCGCGGCGACATGGGGTGGTACCTGGATCTGCCGGACTTCGGCGAGAAGCAGGTTACCCGCCACATTCTTCGTGGAGGCCGCCTGATCTTCGTTTCGATCATTCCGTCCGACCATGCGTGTGAAGACGGTGGTGAGAGTTGGCTGATGGAACTCGATGCCGCCACCGGTGGACGGTTCGACTACCCGGTGTTCGACCTGAATGGCGATGGCGTGTTCGATTCGCAAGACAATCTGGGGTCATCGGCAGGTTCTGCGGGTATCCCGGTGTCGGGTAAGAAATCGAAAGAAGGTATTACCCAGCCGCCGAGCATTGTTTCGAGCGAAGACGGTACGAAAGAGTTCAAGTACGCCAGTGGTTCGAAAGGCGGCGTCGAAGTTACCACCGAATCGCCGAGTGGTGAGACGCGAGGCCGTAAATCTTGGATCCGTCTGCAGTAAAGGAGCTGCGAGATGATGAAACAGAAAGGTTTGACGCTGGTGGAGCTCATGGTAGTGGTGGCCGTTATGGCCATCATTGCCGCGATTGCCTACCCGCTGTATACCAACCAGACGCAAAAGACGCGTCGCGCAGACGCCAAGGTGGCGTTGGAATCGGTCGCCATGGCCCAGGAGCGTTTTTACTCGATCAACGGCCAGTACACAGGCAACCTGGCGTCGCTACAGGTGTCGACCGAGCTCAGGACGAACAGCAAGTCCGACCAGGGTTACTACGACGTTTCGATCGGCGGACTGGGTGCGGATAACCAAGCGTTTACGGTCACTGCGGATGCCGATAGCGGCGCGGCGCAGGCCAGGGACACGGACTGCCAGACGTTCACGTTGAACCATCAGGGCGTCAAGACCGCAACCAACACAGCTACCTGCTGGTAGCAATCCCTGGTTTAGGTCAGCGATGGGCCATCGCCCATTGCGACGACCAGATTCTTAGGCAGGGCAAAGACGACGGTCTCGGGTTGACCGTCGTCTTCGGTTACGGATTCCGCACCCCACGCCTGCAGCTGGCTGATCACGCTTTCAATATCTTCCGGGCCGTCGATCAGGAAGGCTTTGCGCCCCTGTTTCTCGGCAATCTCCTTCAAGCGGTTCGAATTCGAGCTGTTGGGTGAGCCGACGACCAACACCAGATCACAGCGCGCTGCCAGGCGGGTTACGGCGTCCTGACGGTTCTGGGTGGCATAGCAAATATCGTCTTTCTTCGGGCCCTGGATGCTCGGGAAGCGCTTCTGCAAGGCCGTGATGACCAGCGCGGTATCCTGGATCGACAGCGTCGTCTGGGTGACGAAAGCCAGTTGCTCCGGGTTCTTGATTGACAGCTTCTCAACGTCGGCCGGCGTCTCCACCAGGTAGATGCCGGCCTCGCTACGCGGGCAGCGGTATTGCCCCATGGTCCCTTCGACCTCGGGATGCCCCTTGTGGCCGATCAGTACCACCTCGTGGCCGTGGCGGCAATGCCGGGCGACCTCGAGGTGGACCTTGGTGACCAGCGGGCAGGTCGCGTCGAATATCTTCAGATCGCGGCGTTCGGCTTCGTCACGCACCGCCTTGGAGACGCCGTGTGCACTGAAGATCACGGTCCCGCCATCGGGAATCTCGTTGAGCTCGTCGACGAACACGGCACCGCGTTCGCGCAGACTTTCTACGACGAAACGGTTGTGTACCACTTCATGGCGCACATAGATGGGGGCGCCGAAGGCATCGAGCGCGCGCTCGACGATCTCGATCGCGCGGTCGACACCGGCACAAAAGCCGCGGGGGTTGGCGAGCAGGATATTCATGGGCGGATTGTCCCGGCCGCTGGGCGCTATTTCAAGCCGCCCGCCGGCGCGGGAATCGGCTAGTGCCCGCTGGCGTCACCTTGCGGCGGCGATACGTCGAGGATCTGGACCTTGAAGGTGATCTCGTGGCCCGCCAGGGGGTGATTGAAATCGACCTCGACATGCCCTTCGTCGAGACTGAGAACCTGTCCGGCGGCCTCGTCGCCGTTGGGCATTGCAAAGGCGATGATCTGGCCTTCTTCCGGCACGAAGTCGCTACCGAACTCAGTCCGTGGCATCTGCTGGATCAGGTTGCGGTCGCGCAGACCGTAGGCCTGTTCCGGTAACAGGTTGAGCGTCTGCTCATCACCGGCCTTGAGGCCGTAGAGCGCCAGTTCCAGCCCCGGTTGCAAGGTGCCGTCGCCCATGATGACTTCCAACGGTTCTTCATCGAACGTGGAGATGGCTACCGTGCCGTCTTCGAGCGCGATCGAGAGGTGCAAGGTGACGCCGCAGTTGGGCAGGATTTCCTGTGGATCGCTCACGCCGGCACCGCCTGTTGCTCCTGTGCGATCGATTCGAGGGTCGGGAGTTCGATGCCCAAACGCTTGCCGTTTTCCAACGCGCGCGCCAAACGTGCCGGCGCACTGCGCCCCATGCACTTGTGGTCCGGATCGCCCTCGAAAGCCGCTACCATGGCGGCAATCAGTTCATCGTTGTTGAACCGCGATCCGGTCATCGCTTCCTGCAAGGCGATAACATCTTTGGCTACCGCACGTGCGGTTTCTTGCTGGTCCGCCCATAGCTGGCCGACCGTACCGCCGGTGCGCAGGCCGGCGATATTGCTGGTCAGGATGTAGAGGTTCTTAACGACAAGCTCGAACAGCATGTCGCGTGGCTTGTCGACCAGCTTGACCGGGATATCCAGCGTGGCCAACGCCTTTGCCAGCAACGAAGCGCGAGGTCCGAATGCCGGCGACGGGATGATGACTTTCGAATCCTGGCCCTTCTTCTTTTCGAACCACACCGAAATGACCGTGACGTTTTTGATGTCGGCGTAGTCATTGGGAAGCAACTCGTTCTGCAGTAGTGCAAGGCGCTTGCGCCACGGCTTCGGTATCTTCTTCAACATCGGCTGCAGGGCCGCTTCGCCCACCGCGACCAGCACCAACTTGGGTTTCGGCAATTGTTCGGCCAAGGCCTTCATGTCGCTACCACGATTGACCGGATACACCGGATAACCGAGGCGTAACAGGCCGCGCGCAAACACACTGCCCATCTCGCCAACGCCAATGACTACAACCGGTTTCTCAGCCACCTTGCGCAATCCTTCCCACTATCGAGTGTATTGACGGCAAGGTTGCGCTTCACCCGTGCGAAATTCAAGTTGTGCTGCCGTGTCGAGGGCGTCAGCGCAGGTCTTTGTTCCACAACACCTCGGTGTTGCCATCCAGGCGCGCCAGTACCCTGGCCATGACGAACAACAGGTCGGACAGACGGTTGAGATAGTGCAGGCTGGCTGCGTTGAGCGGTGTGTGTTGATGCAGCGATAACATGCGACGTTCGGCACGACGACAGACGGTGCGGCAGACATGGCACGCTGCGGCCGGCGGATTGCCGCCCGGCAGGATGAAATCGCGCAGCGCCGGCAGATCGGCATTCAGCCGGTCGAGTGCGGCTTCCAATGCCGCGACATGTTGCGCATCGATCGCTCGACTGCCTGGAACCGCGAGTTCTCCGCCGATATCGAACAAGCGGTGTTGGACCCGCTCGAGCAGCGCGTCGATATCGTCGGGTAGCGACTGTGCGCGCATCACGCCCACCGCCGCATTGAGTTCATCGACCGTGCCGATGGCCTCGATGCGCGCATCGGTCTTGGCTACGCGGGTGCCGTCGGCGAGGCCGGTTGTGCCATCGTCACCGGTGCGTGTGTAGATCCGCGTGAGGCGGTCGCCCATGATCATCCCTCGAACTGGTAGCTGACACCGAACCAGAAATTTCGCTCCGGTGCCGGGTTGTAGCCGTCACCGGCGAAAGCGCTGGCTCCCGTCTCGCTGTAGCGCTCGTTGAACAGGTTATTGACCTTTGCCGAAAAGCGCCAGTCGCCGACGGTCCGGTGGACGACGAGGTGCGCGACCGTGTATTCCTCAAGCGGTTCGGCTGTGTTGGTGAAGTCCGACCCGAGGAACTGGTCGTCGACATATTCCACATCGAGTCGCGCCAGCCAGTCGGCAGTAGGTCGATACTCGATAAAGGCGTTGGCCTTGTTCTTGGGCACCAATGGCACCTCCGAGCCCTTGTGGGCGCCGCTGGTGATCTCGCTGTCCAGGTATTCATAGCCGCCGCCGACGGTGACGAGCCGGTTGATTGCCACATCACCCGATACAACGAAGCCGTAGCGCCGGCTGCGCGGCAGATTGACATTGGTAAAGGTGACCGCGTCGAAACTGATTTCGTCTTTCAGGCGCAGCTTGTACGCGCGCAGCGACAGATTGAAATCGGCATTGTTGTAAGCCATACCGGTCTCGAGCGAGACCCCGCGCTGGTTCTTGAGGCCCACCGGTTGACCGAAGGGAACATTGGTGTGTTCGTCGACTTTGGCGAAACGGTAGTTCTGGTCGGCGCGCAGGAAGGCGCGCCATTGTGAGGTCGGGCGGTAGGTGAGCCCGATCGAGCCGACAGTCACCGAGTCGTCCAATTCCACGGCAATGCCACCGTTGTCGATATCGTTCTCGACCCGGGCGTGGCGCGCCCCGGTGGTCAAGGTGACGGTCTGCGCAACCGGCGTGCTGACCTGGCCGTACCATGAAGCGATCTGCTGGTCGTTGCCCTGCGGGCCGAACGCGGTCAGCAGGTCGTATTCGCTATCCAGGTAGTCGACGCCGAGCGTGATCAACGTGCCGTCGAACCGACCGATCACGCGTGGGGTGAGTTCGAACACGTCGCGGTCCTGGGTCGACTCGGTGCCGGGAAAGCCGCGAAAGCTCTGCACGAAGTCGCGGTGGTCGTCGCGCCGGGCAAGTTCCGCTTCCAGTTGCCAGTGCTCGCTGAACTGCTGCTGCGTTCCCAGCCGCAGCACCTTGCTGTCGGTGTCCAGGTAGTCATCGGGAAATATCGCCTGGCGACGGTCTGCCTCGAGTTCGGACTCGAGCAGGGCGCCGGGTGTCTCGACATAGTCGTTCAACTGTTGGGCTTCGACATAGCTGTAGCCGGCGTGGTGCGCTACTTCCAACCGCGCATCGATGCGTTCGATGCGGCTGGCGTTGTGGTCGCGGTAGTTGTCGCTGTCGCGGCGCAGTACCTGGGCGCCCAGTCCGACCCGGTCGCTGAGCGGCTGATTGAAGCCGGCATCGATCTCCCAGGCGTCATAGCTGCCGGCGCCTACCGTCACGTGTCCACGGCGTGATCCAGGTCGCTTGGTGATGATATTGATCAGGCCGCCGACCGCCTGGTTGCCGTACAGCACGCCGGCGCTGCCCTCGATGACCTCGATCCGCTGCACATTGTTGAGCGGGATGCTGTTGAGATACAGGGTGGCGCCATCGGTTGCCGGGTTGATCTTGCGCCCATTCACCAGCACGGCGACGTTGGACTGGGCGGTGCTGCCGAAGCCGCGCATGTCGATCTTGGCGCTGCCACCGTCGCCGATCGAGTCGGCCACATGAATGCCGGGGATGCGGTGCAGCACCTCGGCAACATTGCGTGCGCCGCTCTCCTCGATCTGTTGGTCATCGATAATCGTGGTCGCGGCCGGAATATCCAGCCCGGTCTCGGCGGTGCGCCCACCGCTGATCACGATGGTTGGCAGGGTGGTCTCGGCAATCGCCTGCGAGCTCAACACACAGGCAGTGAAAATAGTGCGGTACAGCATGTTTCTCCCGGGGCAGCGCCCACCGCGCTGCAGATTTTGGGCGGCTGGGAGATCAGAGGCAGGATTGTCCGCTGGACCGGCGACGGATATCGGAGCGACTGCCATATAGCCGCCCGCCGCGGTTTCATGGTTTAGCGCTTGGGGCCGGTATCCGGACTGACGGGTTGGCCTATGGCCGATCGCTGCGCCTTCCCACGTCTGTGACGCAGTGGCTGAGAAGCAGTCTTCGTTACCCGATCACCGTTGCGGGGGCAGTGCCGGCATTGCTGCTGAGCAGCTCACCGGCTTCCCGTTTAACCCTGTTCGGCGGAAGTTCGACGTCCAGGGCACCTCAGGCGAGTGCGGGACTGTAAGGCGAGGTAGGAGGGGGGTCAAGCCGCGTTCTGTCCATGCCGCGGCGGTGGGGCCTACTTGAGCAGTTCCTGGGTCACAAACATGTAACCGAGAACGCCGGTAATCGCGATCACGAGGACCATCTGCAGAATGATGCAAATGCCCGGGATATCGTTGCAGTATTTGCCGAGAGTGCAACTCAGAAACGACTTCACAACCCGTACCTCCGTCAACCACTGCGTGGTTTTTAATTTTTGTCGTAACCCTCGGTTTTTAAATTAGAAAATACTAATTTTCAGACCTAGGGTATTTGCTGATACTGGCATGGCTTTCCCAAGATGACAACAGTGTTATCCACCAATTCAGGGCTATTTGACTGATCCACGTTAAGCTGTCGCGTACGATCTGAATCCCACCGCAAAAAGGGGGTTCTGTGCGCCAAAACTTGTCGCGATCCCGGCCGGTGCAGGTGATGTGACCCGCGCGCTTTCGCAGCCTACCATCAGGGTTATTTTGCGGCCGCATTCCCTTATTCTTTCGTATCCATGACGAAAAAAAGTCTGTACGACGTCCCCGGAGAGTATCGATGGACATCGAAGGTCCGATCAAAGTCGGCGTAGTAGAACCCACGCCCGACGGTAACTACGAGCTGCACATCACGTTCACTGACGACTTCAAGCGGGCCGAGCTGTCAGCCCAGGGCGCAGCCTTTCGCCAGTACCTGGCCGATCTCGACAAGGCACTGCAACAGGGCGGTCTGGACGACAGAAATGCGCAAGGCGTGCTGCTGATCCAGCAGATCTGCGAACAGCTCAAACCGCATATCGAGGGCGGTGAGCTGGCGTTGGGCGAGGCCCTGGTAATCGAGGTTCAGCGCACGCCGGGAGTCAATCTGGTCGACCTGCTGAACTGATGGCCGACGCCAATTTCATCCTCGCCGCGAACGAGTTCAACTTCGACGCCCTGGTGCTGGAGAACTCGCGCAAGGGGTTGGTGCTCGTCGATTTCTGGGCGCCGTGGGCGGGTCCTTCACTGCGACAGCAGCAGGTGCTGAAGAAGCTGGCAGACGAGTACCGTGGCCGTTTCCTGCTGGTGACGGTCAATACCGATGAAGAGAAAGGCATAGCGGCTCGCTTCGCGGTCAAGAGCCTGCCGTCGGTCAAGCTGTTTCGCAACGGTCAAGTTGTCGAGGCGATGCATGGCATGCAGGCCGAGGCCGACTACAAGGCGATGGTAGACCGTTATCTGGCATCGGCGGGCGACGAGGTGAGGGTCGCAGCCGCCAAGGCGTGGAACGCCGGCGAGCATGACAAGGCTGTTGGGATACTGGCCGAAGGTGTTGCGGAAGAACCGGAGAACCTCGCTATCCCGGCCATGCTGGCAAAACTGCTGGTGCGCCTGTCGCGCTTCGACGAAGCCCACGAGGTGCTTGCCAAGCTGCCGCCCCAGGCACATGAGCTCGCCGAGTTGATGACCTTGCGCGCATACGTCGAGCTCATCACGCTCGCACAGCGTATCGACGATGAGCAGGCGTTATTCGATCGACTCGACGCCCAACCCGTCGATCTGCAGGCGTACCTCGAAGCGGCTGCGCTGCACGTGCAGCACGACCGGTTCGAAGCGGCGCTGCAGTCGCTGATCGTGGTGCTGCGTCACGATCGCGATTTCGAAGATGGCGTCGCGCGACGCGGTGTGCTGGCGATCTTCGATATGCTCGGCAGCGACCATGCGTTGGTGAAAAAGTACCGCGGTGAACTGGCGCGGTTGATACACTGACGCTTTGATCGCTGCAGTCCTGCCATGAGTTCCAAGTCCGAGCCCACCATCGGCTTTGTCAGCCTCGGCTGTCCGAAAAACCTGGTCGATTCCGAACGCATCCTGACTCAACTGCGGGCCGAAGGTTACGGCGTGTCGCCGAGCTATGACGATGCTGATCTCGTGGTGGTGAATACCTGCGGATTCATCGACGCTGCCGTTGAGGAGTCTCTGGATGCGATCGGCGAGGCGATGAGCGGCAACGGACGGGTGATCGTTACCGGTTGCCTCGGTGTGCGCGCAGACGAGATTAGAACGGCGCACCCGGGCGTATTGGCGGTTACCGGCCCGCATGCCTATGAAGAGGTCATGGAGGTAGTCCATGAACACCTGCCGGCGCCGCATGATCCGTTCGTCAGTCTGTTGCCCCCGCAGGGGATCAAGCTGACACCGAAGCATTATGCATATCTCAAAATCTCGGAAGGCTGCAACCACCGCTGCAGCTTTTGCGTGATCCCGAGCATGCGCGGCGATCTCGTCAGTCGGCCGATCGGATCGGTGTTGAGCGAAGCCGAACGGCTGGTCGAGTCGGGCGTGCGCGAGCTGTTGATCGTGTCGCAGGACACCAGCGCCTACGGCGTGGATCTGAAGTACCGTGCCGACTTCTGGAACGGCAAACCGCTGCAGACCCGATTATCGGTGCTGGCGCGTGAACTGGGACAGCTGCCGGCATGGACGCGTCTGCACTATGTGTATCCCTACCCGCATGTTGACGACCTGATTCCGATGATGGCGGAAGGCTTGATCCTGCCGTATCTGGATATGCCGCTACAGCATGGCAGCGAAAAGATTCTCAAGGCGATGAAGCGTCCGGCGGCGACCGAAAAGGTGTTGTCGCGTATTGCACGATGGCGCGAAACCTGTCCTGAGCTTGTGCTGCGTTCGACCTTCATCGTCGGTTTCCCGGGCGAGACCGAACAGGATTTCGACCAGCTCCTGGAATTCATCCAGCAGGCCCAGTTGGATCGTGTCGGTTGCTTTGCGTATTCGCCGGTGCAGGGTGCGACCGCCAATGAACTGCCGGACCCGGTGCCTGAAGACATCAAACAAGATCGGCTGGAACGCTTCATGGAGATCCAGGCCGAGATCAGTCGCAACAAGCTGGCGATGCAGGTCGGGCGCGAGATGCTCGTGTTGATCGACGATGTCGAACCGGGGCGCATCGTTGCGCGCGGCCCCGGGGATGCCCCCGAGGTCGACGGTCTGGTGCTGATCGATGGCGAGTGGGAAGATGTCGCTCCCGGCGATTTCATCGAGGTGCAGGTGACCGGTTACGATGATCACGATCTCTTCGCCGAACCCCTCTGACGAATCCGTGCACGGAGCAATATGGGTTTCTCATCGTCTCTTGGCTTGCTGGCCGCGTTCCTGACAACAGCGGCTTTCGTCCCGCAGGTGTTTCGCGTTGTGCGCACGCGCGATACGCACGCCATCTCGCTGACCATGTACCTGATGTTTGCCGCCGGCGTGGCCCTGTGGCTGATCTACGGCATCCTGCTCGGTCTGTGGCCGGTGATCATCGCCAACGGCATCACCCTGTTGCTGGCATTGATGGTGATTGCGCTGAAGCTGCGCCGGGGCTGAGTCGCGTCGACTATTCGGGGCGTGATCCGCAACGCTGCAGAATGCGGGTCAGAACACCGTCAGGTGGTTGTCCCACTGTGACTTGGCGAAGTGCCGGTTTTCGGGGGTGTCGCCGTCGCCGGCATGCCGCAGGTTGCCCAGTCCGTCGCTGAACCAAAATCGTCGTGCGTCCGCCGCCACGCCGCATACATCGGCCTGCTTGTCGGCGGCAATGAAATCTCCGTTGCGGTGCCAATGCGTGATCAATCCGCCACGCGGCGAGGTCACGGCGAACGTCTGTCCGTCGTTGGCGAATGCAACGCTGCCGCAGTAGTTGCGCATCCGGTTCTGGATATCGACAGGCGCGGTTAACCACGATATCGCGCTACGGCCATCGAACAGGCCGACCAACGGTGGCCGATCCTGTTTGCTGCCTTCGTATTGCAGCGCGAGGGCGATGCGGTTGTCGGCCGCGACATCGAGGTGCCGGATACTCAGTTGATGCCAGGTCTTGGGTGTCGGGTATTCATCCAGCTTGCGGCCGTCCAGTCGATCGACCAGCGTCAACGATGCGCGCATATCGCCGAGGTTGAGCTTGGCGCGTGGCATATCGGGATGTGTACGGATACCACCGTTGGCGATTGCCAGCGTGGTGCCGTCCGGCATGAGTACCAATTCATGCGGACCGATGCCGTGACTGTCGATTTCGCCGACTCGCCGATAGTCATCATCGGCTGCGTAGATGCCGATCTTACCGTTCCCGCTGTCGTAGGCGTTCTCGGTAGCGTAGAGCAGGCCGCCGTTCGGGCTGTACACGCCGTGACCGTAGAAGTGGCGCCCCTCAACAGCTCGCAGGCGATGCAGCACGCGTTGCTGTTCAAGGTCGATCACGACCATGAAGTCACCGGGGCGGCGCGCGAAGATCACTGCGTGTGTTGCGCTGGGCGCAACGGCGATGCCGTGGCCACGTGCCGGTAGAACGACATCCATCAGGATATCGCCGGCGCTGTTGAACAACGTCGCCAGGTGCTGACCGCCCGAACCATTGCGGCAGCTCAAAAAGCGTTGTTCGCCCGTCGCCGCGATGCTGCGCGTCGGCCCGAGCAACGATAAGGCTGCCGCGACCTTTAAGAAACTACGTCGATCAATCGCCATCGAGACTGTTGAACCCCAGGGGTAGCCCCAACGCCTGAGACAGCTCGCCGCCGATCACATCGTTGAGTGTCGCCAGTTGTGTTTTGAGTTCGACCAGTTTGCCTCTCGCGTCTGCGTCGATTACCGCTTCCGGTATTGGTATCTGCAGCGCGTCGAGCGTAGCCAGTGACGAATCGAACAGGCCGGCAATACGTTGATTGAGCTGCTCGTTGCCGACGCGCGGTGCAAAGCCGACACGGTACAGCGCGTACGTGGCCTGCAGATTGGCGCGCAGCGCCGCGTTGCTCAACCCGCTGCGCCATGCTTCGGCGCGCTTGGGCAGGGCCCGCTTTATCTCCTCACGCAAGGGACGGCCGAGTTTCTGATCGACCATGCGTTCGAGTTGGGTATGCAGATTGTTGAGCAGCTTGGCGCTGAGCTCCTCGCCGCTGTCGTAGTAGTCGTTGCCGTCGATAGCGGTGGCGAACATGTCGCGGTGTGCGTACGACCCTTCGGTCCATTCCGCGAGCGTTTCGGCCGACATGCGTTCGAGGTTGGCAGTAATCGCGCCGATGACCCGGCAACGCCATTCATCATCGGCGTTCTTGGTGTCACCGTCGAACAGCAGTCGCTCCAACGCACTGAATCCCTGCACGGCGACACTGCCACCGGCGAAGGTATCGGGTTCGAGGCTGGTCGCATCGGGTTTGGACAACAACTTGCGCAGGTGTTTACCGACCGAGCCGCGCTTGTCGGGCCAGAGCTGATAACGATAGTCGCGCGACAGGGTCTGGATCGGACCGAAGCGCAGATGCTCGATACCCTGCCACGCGAGGTAGGCCGGCCTGTATGCGGCGCGTAGCTGATTCAGGCCGGTCTCACCTTGGGCACACGCCGGTGCGGCGGCATTCAACTGCTGTGTGGTCTGCGCGAGTTTTTGGTAGGCCGGTATCACATGCTCGTCGGCGACCGCGAGGTTGTAGTTGACCGGTTCCGCCCATGCCGCTGTGACCATTACTGTGCCGAGCAACAGCGCGATGTTTCGGCAGAAAGTTTTCAGGGAAGTCATAGGCTTTCGACGAAGCGCAGCATCGCGGCGCGGTCCTCGGCAGACATGGCGACCACCCGGTCGCGTGCCGCCTGCGCTTCGCCTCCATGCCACAGGATAGCCTCGAGCAGATTGCGCGCACGTCCGTCATGCAGGTAGTAGCTGTGGCCGTTGACCGTTGGTGTCAGGCCGATTCCCCACAGTGGTGGGGTGCGCCACTCGCGGCCGTCGGCGGCGCCTTCGGGGCGATTGTCGGCAAGGCCTTCACCCATATCGTGTAACAGCAGATCGGTGTAAGGCCAGATGAGCTGACGTTTCTGTTCGGGTGCGACATTGTCGGAACGCGTGACGTACTTGGGTGTGTGGCAGCCGATGCAACCGGATTCGTAGAACAGCTTCTTGCCGGCGAGCACCTGTGGGTCGTCGTAATCGCGGCGCGCGGGTACGGCAAGGTTCTTGGCGTAGAACACGACCAGGTCGCTGACTTTCTGATCGGCTTCGACGTTGTCGTATTCCGGGCTGTTGCCGTCGGGTGCTGCGATGCAGTCTTGTTGCTGTGCCGTGCATTCACCGCTACCGGCGGGGTGCAGCGGCGTCGATATGCCGACGTCGCCGGCGAACGCGCCCAGGGACTGTTCCATAACGCTCGATTCACCGGCTTTGTGGCCGAAACGGCCGAGCATGACCTTGTCGTGTTCCAGACTCCATACGAGGTTTGGACGCCCCGATATGCCATCGTTGTTGGAATCGTCCGGGTCGACCTGCGACAGGATGTCCTGTTCGTCGATCGCCTCGAGCAAACCCAGGCCGATCATCTGCGGTGCGATACGTGGCGACAACTGAGCTTGTGCATGCAGCGGGCCGTAACCAAGGTCGGCGGCGGTATAGGTTGGCGCGCGTAGGCTCGCTGTCTCACCGTCGGCGAGCTTGACCGGTTTCTCTTGGTAGTCGATCTGCAGGCGGTATTCGGCTTTGTGGCCGGCGATGGCGAAGTCCTGCAACTGCGTGCCGTACATCGGGTCTGGGATGTTCTTGACCCGATGCGTCTCGATCAGTTGGCGATCGGCGTCGGATTGTGGCGGGATACTTACGCGCAAAAACATTGATACCGCATTGTCGTTGCCGTTCTCGGGCGGATGGCCGCGACCGTCTTTCAGGTGACAGCGTTGACATGAGCGGGCGTTGTACAGGGGGCCGAGGCCATCGGCCGCCTTGGTCGACGCCGGGGCAGTCACCCACAGTCGCTTGAAAAAGCCGTTGCCGACCTTGAAGTCGATCTCGCGCTCGAAACTCATGTTCGCCGAAGCATGCGAGAACGCATCCTTGTTGAGTTTCTTGGTGTGGGTGGCGGCACCTGCGGGGTAGCGCTCGTATTCTTCCGCCTTGGTGAAATCGGTCGTGGGCTGGGTTATCGGTTCAGCGGCATATGCCACCGTCAGCGCGCCACACGCCGCTGCCAGGATCAGTGGGGAAAGGTTCATCGGTTTTGGGAGATACGGCTAATGGGTTGGCTAATATCAAACCTGCGGGATTTAACCGGCGGTCACGTCTTGTAGCGGGGGTGTGATGCCACGTGCCGCAACAGGCTGTTGCGGCGACCTCGGCGACTGTTGTGGGTGGCTGCAGCGACAGCGTGCAACCAATTCAGCAGGCGCGTCTGGAAGGTGTTGAGTTGGCGTGCCATCGGATCAGGCGCACGCGCACGCGGCGGTAGCGAAGGATGCTTGCTGCCACTGCTCGGTCACTGCGGTTTGCAGCACGCGCTTGGCGCAATCGTGACAACGACCGCAGCATGACGCGACCTTGAGCTCATCGTGCAGTTCATCCATTGAACACACCCCGCGTTCTGCGGCTTGGCGGATCTGTCCGTCGGTTACTTTGTTGCAGACACACACATACATGGCCTAACCCTCTTCGTCGATAGCTTAATAGTAGTGGGAATGCGAATGATTTGCAACAACAATGTCGTTGCGACTATTATTACGAAATACGTTGTAAAACAAAGAGTTATCTTGCCTGCGGGCGTGCTTGCGCCTTACTATGAGCTGTCAGAGCGGCAAGCCAGTCCCAGTCGGATAGCCAGCCTTCCTTGTAACAGTCGTTAAACAGGAGGCGCTGGATGCACGGCGACCCGCACATCCTCCAGGGGCTGAATCTCTGCCTTAGAGATCAGCTCACTGCCATCAACCAACTATTTCTGCACGCCCGCATGGCCAAAAACTGGGGTCTTGAGGGGCTCAATGCATACGCCTATGGCCAATCCATCAGGGCGATGAAGCAGGCAGACGATCTGATTGAACGTGTGCTGTTTCTCGAGGGTCTGCCCAATCTGCAGGATCTTGGCAAGCTGCTGATCGGCGAGAACGTGCCGGAGATGCTGCACGGCGATCTGAGCATGTTGCTGCCGATGCGTACCCAACTGCAAACCACCATCGCCGACTGCGAATCGGCGCAGGATTACGTCAGCCGCGACCTGCTCGAGAAAATTCTCGGGGAAACCGAAGAGCATATCGACTGGCTGGAGACCCAGCACAGCCTGATTGCGAACGTCAGCCTCGAAAACTACCTGCAAGCCTTGATGGAGGACTAAGCATGAAAGGCAACAGCAAGGTCATTGCACACCTGCAGAAATTATTGTCCGGCGAACTGGCGGCGCGCGACCAGTACTTCGCGCACTCGCGTATGTACCAGGACTGGGGATTGCAGCGCCTGTATGAACGTATCAACCATGAGATGGAAGAAGAGACCCAGCATGCGGATGCGCTGATTCAGCGCATGCTGTTTCTCGAGGTCCAACCGGATCTGTCGAACCAGGACGCGTTGCGCATTGGCGACACGGTTCCGCAGATGCTGAAGAACGATCTGGCAGTCGAATACGAAGTGACCGCGGCATTGAAAGAGGCGATCAGCGTGTGCGAGCAGGAGCGGGACTATGAAACCCGCCAGATCCTGTTGCAGTTACTCGAAGATACCGAGATGGATCATGCCTACTGGTTGGAGAAGCAGCTCGGCCTGATCGACAAGGTCGGCCTGCAAAACTATCTGCAGTCACAGATGGGCGAGGGCGGTGCGTCGGCCTGACGTCGATGTCGTTAAGACGGCCTGTTGCCGCTCAAGGTACGGCGCATAAAAAAGCCGCCCCGGTTGGGGCGGCGACGGGCGGGGTCAATCGCCGGTTGCGTATTACTCGAACACCTTGTCCGGTGCATCGAGGCTGTCGGATCCCTCGAAAGCGATCGATTCGAGATCCATCACCGCGACGGCCTTCTCGATTGCCTTGGTCTGATCGAGAAGCGCATCGATCGCCGCAGCGACCTTGCGGTTGCCCGCGTCATTGTTCTCACCGATCAGCTGGTCGTAGGCCTCTCCGCCTTTGGCGCTGTCGACCAATGCCTGCATTTTGTCGAGCGTGGCATTGAGCTTGTCGCGCAGCTGCTTGTCGGCAGCAGGATCGCGGGCGGCGACCAGATCGGCAACGCTGGGTCCGGTCATCTCGGAACCATCGACCCGTTTGTAGCTGCCGGTGTAGACGTTCTTGATACCGAGCGCGTCGTTGTAGTGCGACCAGTGGGTGTTGTCGCTGAAGCAGTCATGTTCTTCTTCGGGGTCGTGCAGCATCAGGCCGAGCTTCATGCGCTCGCCGGCGAGTTCGCCGTACGACAGGCTGCCCATGCCGGTGAAGATGGTCGATAGCCCGACCTTCGGATCGCCGCTGGTCAGCGTTGTACGCGCTTCACCGCCGGGTGCCCATTGCTCGGTCATCCACGCCAGTTCCTGCACCAGCAGATCGGTAGCGGCCTTCAAGTAGGCAGCGCGCCGCTCGCAATTGCCCCACGAGCAATTGCCCGGGTCGAAATCGCTGGCAGGGCGGGCGCCGGCACCCGGGTCGGTGCCGTTGAGATCCTGGCCCCACAGCAGAAACTCGATGGCGTGGTAGCCGGTGGCGACATTGGCCTCGATCTCGTCGACTTCATGCAGCGTTTCGGCGAGCAACGTGGGCGTGATGTTGCCGGCATCGATCTCGCGGCCGGACAAGACCAATTTCGGATGAGCGATCACGTTGGCGGTGTAGTAGGGATTTTCATCGGACTCGCCGCCGTAACTCGACGCGACATAGTCAATCAGTCCTTCATCGAGTGGCCACGCATTAACCTTGCCCTCCCAGTCGTCGACGATGGCATTGCCGAAGCGATAGGCCTCGGTCTGCTGATAAGGATGGCGTGCGGTTACCCAGGCCGCTTTGGCGGCCGACAGGTTCGCCTCGGTCGGGGTCGCGATCAGTGCATCGACGCGTTGCTGCAGGGTTTGTGCGGTCTGCAGCGAATCGCCGTACATGGCATGCGCCAGGTCAGCGTAGTGCGAGAGCACGGCCTGCGGAGTGGTTGCCTGAGCGCTCACGCCGAACGTGATACAGGCAATGAAAGTTACTGCGCGTTTCATTTGTACGTTCCTCGGTTTGCTCAGAATTCGACCGCGAGCAGTGCGGTAATCGTGTCGGCATCAGCGCCGGTATAGTCTTCGTCGTTGCGGTATTCCAGAGCGACCGCCGTACCGTCAAAGATTTCTACCGACAGGGTGCCGCCGACGCGTTCTTCGGTGAAGCCGTCGTTGATGTTGTCCATCTCGTCGCTACCGCCATAGGCCAGCGCAAAGGTCGCTGGTTTGCCGATGATCTCGAAGTCGATAGCGGCTTCGACGTTGAACGCCGAGGGTTCGTCGTCGCCGGCATCGGCGAAGCCATCGATGGCCGCCAGGTACTCGCCGGTCAGACGGATGGCGCCGAACTGGAACTGTGCGCTGGCGACCCAGGCGGCGACGTCATCGCCGTCGGCGATGAAGCCTTCGTCGACCATGAAGTCGGATTCGCCCAGGTCGTTGATGTAACCAACATGACCGATAACGCCGAAGTTGTCGCTGACCGACTCGAAGTTGAGCGCGGCGCCGAAGTTGTCGATGCGTGAATCGCGGTCACCCTGGAAGGTGAATACCGATGCCGTCACCATGCCGAAGTTCCAGCCTGCTTCGATCGCGGTATCGCCCGTCTCGCCCAGCTCCAGGGTCAGCGGGTCGGCGACCATGTCGGTGTTGTAGGTGCCGAACGGTACGGTGAACTGACCGGCATTGACGAACCAGCTGCTGTCCGGGTCGGCAATCGTGACCATCGCAGTATCGACGCTGAAGTCGCTGCCGTCGCCGCTGCCGTCATCGTTGTCGGTATCTTCTTCGTACAGCAGCACGAGTTCTGCACTGACCCAGTCGTTGACCTGGGCGGCGATGCCCAACTCGACCGTGGGCGTGATCAGATCGCTTTCGTCTTTGTCGCCGTCGGGCGAGGTGTGGCTTGCCTCGATCTCGATCAGCCCGCTGACTTCGATGTTGTCGACCCAACTGCCACTGTTCGCGGCGCTATCCCCCCCGGTCGTTTTCTTCAGCTCGGCGATCTCGCGGTCTTTCTCGAGGATCACCTCGTCTTGCGTTTCGACGCGTTTCTCGAGGTAGTTCAGGCGTTTTTCCATCGCCTCGAGACGCTCTTCCAGGGTTGCTGCGCCGGCGGCTCCGCCCCCGGCCAGTGCCGCAGATATCGTTGCGGCAAGCAGTGCTTTTTTCATGTTGAGTGGACTCCCGTACATCAGATTTTTTTAGGTTCCAGCCGATCTTCGAGCGGCTACTTGGTCAAAATGAGTTTCCCCTGGCGTGTAATCTGTAAGCGATATGTTTCACCACGGTGCTCGATCTCGATACGGTTTCCGCCACGGAACAGCTCGGAGGTACACAATCGAGGGGGATCCTGCGTTTTGCCTTCATCGCATTTGCACGGTTCCTGCCTGCTCTTATCGTTCATGACTCGGCGTGCTGTAGATCTTGTGTTGGAAATCGTTATCGTAATACGAACAATTTGCGTTTACAAACTAATTTCGAATGGGGCGAACCCGATTCCCGCGGGCTATGTGCCTGCCCCAACGGGAGATATGGCGGGCGCAAAAAAGCCGGCGCGAGGCCGGCTTTTCGGTGTGTCTGTCTGGTGGCTGCTTAGAATGCAGCGCCCGGCTGTTTGCCCATCTTTTTGAGGATCAGCGCCAGCGGGCAGAATCCGGTGAACGCCGATTGGAACAGGTTGAAGCCGATGAATGCGGTGAAGTACAGCCAATAGTGGTGGTGAAAGATCGGGCTTTCAGCCACGCCCAGCGCGATGGTCAGCATGATCATGAAGCCGGCAAATGCCATGACGATACGTTCGATGGACATAGGGTCTCTCCGAAAGGTGTTGGATGAAACCGCTGCAACGGCTCGCGGTCTGAAACGCGCAAGATATTAGCGAAAACTAATATATAAAGTCAAGGTTGAACAATCGTTTAGCATCGCTCACGTGCTCTGGCCGTTTACAACAGCTCGGTATCTTCGTGCGCGTAGGCCGGGCTGCAGCTACACAGTATGACCAGGGTTTCGTGGCCCGTGTTGTGCACTTTGTGCGGCGTACCAGGCGTGATCGCGATGGTGTCGCCCGCGCCTATCGGCAAACGGTCGTCACCGAGAGTCATGATGCCGCTGCCGGCAGTCACATGGTAGAGCTCCTCGCTCAGGCGGTGTCGATGCAAGGCTGTCTGCTCACCCGGCTCGACCCGCGCCTCGGCAAGACTTTGATTGGCGTTGCCGTGAACCGTAGGGTGCATCAGTTCGCGGATCTCTGATCCGTCCTTGGTTTGGTAAGCGCGGATTTCGTTGTAGCGGGTATGCATAACGGTTCGAGGTTGCTCGGTCAAAGTGCGATGGCCGCGACGCCGGCCACCATCATACCGCCGGCCAACAGGTGACGCCCGAGGTGGCGTTCGCCGAATAGCACGGCGCCGTACAGCATGCCGAACAACAGGCTGGTGCGTTTCACCGCAATCATATAGGCCGCTTCGATCTGCGCCAGGGCGAGAAAGTGGGTGACCACCATGACCGACATGAAGCCGGCGACGACCAGCAAGGGTAACCAACCGTGTTTGACGACGTGCAGCGAACGGGGTTGGTAGAGGGTTGCCAGCACGAGCACCAGCGTACCGAGAACCGCGAAGTAGAAGGCGCCGAACTGTTCGGCGGGCATCCACTGCATCGCTGCCTTGCCGCCCACTGAAGTGATCGCATAGATGCCGGCAGTCATCAGCATCAGGCGGGAACCGGGGTTGATCACGATCGCGCGCAATGGGGCGAACAGGGTACGCGGTGTAAGTTTGTCGGTGTGCTCGAAATTCAACAGCCACGAACCGGCTACTACCAACAGGATGCCGAACAGACCGCCGTTGCTGACTTTCTCGCCGAGAATCAGCCAACCGGTCAGCACGACCAGCACGGGCGTGAAAGCCAGGTAAGGCACCGTCAATGCGAGTGGATAATCGCGGATCGCCCGCATGTACATCAGCATCGCGGTGATCTCCAATGGCATCAGCAACGCCATCCATGCCCAAAACTGCCAGGGTAGAACCGGCAGGTCGAATGTGATCACCCACGGGATCAGCAAGAGGCCGCTGAAGCCGAGGCGCACCACCACCATCTGAATCGCGCCGGCCTGGCGAAACCAGTGTTTGGCACCGGCGTCGGACGTGGCCAGACAGAATGCGCAGATCAGGCTGAGCGCGAGCCAATGCACGGTGTGGTTTCCAATCGCGGATTAAAGCGGAATTCTAACGCGCGACGTCGCGCCTTGCTGTCGCTTGTCTTTAGGTGTTCAGCGCAGGGATAGGTCAGGCCGGGAGCGGCGAGGCGACCTCGATCAGATTGCCGTCCGGATCGCGAAAATACAGCGAGAGGATCGGCCCGGTTGCGCCCGTACGTCGCACCGGGCCCTCGATGATGGCAACCCGCTGATCATCGAGCCTTTGCCTTACATCGTCTAATGGTTGATCGGTCAACAGGCACAGGTCGATAGCGCCTCGTGTCGGGAAAGCCGCCTTGGGTTCGAACTCTTGCCCCGCCTGATGCAAATTGATCTTCTGGTCGCCGAGTGCCAGCGCGATGCGGTCGTCGCCGAAGCGCACGACGTCCATGCCAAGAACACGGCTGTAAAACCTGCAGGTTGCAGGAATATCGACTACGGTCATAACCAAGTGATCGATGCGTTGGATCATCGCAGTATCGCCCGCGGAAGGTTGTGTGAATCGCGCCGCCGGGGCGGATCGTTGGGCGGAGTTTCACCCACCCTCAACGGCCCGATGGGTGGAATCCCGCCTATTGTTGCCACCTCGCGCATCCGTCACAAGGCGGTTATATAAAAGAAAAAACAATGGGATAGCGTTGTGGTCGATGAACTGGCACCTGCGTTGCAACACTACCCGGCGTGTCGTCCTCAGCGGGGCGCACCCGCATTCCAAAATATCGATAAGGAGAGTAACACCATGCGTAAGCATCTGATCGGCTTTGCCGTAACCGCGGCTCTGGCTGTTTCGGCCACCCCTGTCTTTGCGAACTGTGATTCCGGCGAGATGGTGATCAAGTTCAGCCATGTCACCAATGCCGATAAGCACCCGAAGGGCATCGCGGCGAACCTGTTGGCCGAGCGGGTCAATGAGCGGATGAACGGCAAGGCCTGTATGCAGGTGTTTCCGAACTCAACCCTTTACGATGACAACAAGGTGCTCGAAGCGATGTTGAACGGCGATGTGCAGATGGCCGCGCCGTCGCTTTCCAAGTTCGAAACCTTCACCAAGAAATTCCGCATCTTCGATCTGCCTTTCGTGTTCGAAGATATCCATGCCGTCGACCGCTTCCAGAACTCCGACGCGGGTCAGAAACTCAAGGATTCGATGCGCCGCCGCGGACTGACCGGTCTGGCTTTCTGGCACAACGGTATGAAACAGATCTCGGCGAACAAGCCGCTGCTCAAGCCCGAAGATGCTAAGGGTCTTAAGTTCCGTGTTCAGGCTTCGGACGTGTTGGTCGCACAGTTCGAACAGCTCGGCGCATCACCGCAGAAGATGTCGTTCAAAGAGGTGTACGGCGGTCTGCAGCAGGGCGTCATCGATGGCCAGGAGAACACCTGGTCGAACATCTACGGTAAGAAATTCTTCGAGGTTCAGGACGGTGTCACCGAGAGTAATCACGGTGTGCTGGATTACCTTGTCGTAACGTCGACCAAGTGGTGGGACGGCCTGCCCGACGATGTGCGCAACGAACTGGCGGCAATTCTGAAAGAGGTCAGCGAAGAGCGTAACGCCGAGTCGAGCAAGGTGAATGCGCAGAACCGCCAGTCGATCATCGATGCCGGTGGTGTTGTACGTCAGCTTACCCCGGAACAGCGCCAGGCATGGGTTGAGGCGATGAAGCCGGTGTGGAAGAAGTTCGAGAACGACATCGGTGCCGATCTGATGGAGGACGCACTGAAGTCCAACGAGGGCTGATCCTTCGCGTGACTGACCAAGCGGTCGTCGGGCGGGGAGCCGGCGACCGCTTCGGCGTTCGAGTAACGCCGCCTTACCCATTCATCGGTTTGAAGACGGAATCGACCAGCACGGGTGCCGAATCCGAATTCCGTCGGCCGGAGGCAAGATGCAAACAATTCCAACATCCCGCGTCGGGCGCATCGCCGACACCATAGAAGAAACCAGTATCGCCATCTGCATTGGCCTGATGGTGTTGGTCACCTTCGCCAACGTCGTGGCACGCTATGCCTTTTCCGACAACATCCTATGGGCCAACGAGATCACCGAGTTCCTGTTCGCCTGGCTGGTGCTCATGGGGATGTCGTACGGCGTGAAGAAGCACGTACACATCGGTGTGGACGTGGTGATTCAACACCTTTCGCCGGCGGCACGAAAAATTGCTGCGTTGCTCGCGGTGGCTGCCTGTCTGGCGTTCGCGCTGATGGTGCTGTATGGCTCCTGGCATTACTGGCTGCCGTTCGCCACCGAGCGTGCATGGATGGAAACCGATGACACGCCGATGCCCGAGATGTTCCAGTTTCTTGCCGAATGGATGAACGAAGGGGAGCGTTACGAAAAGATCCCGCGTTGGATTCCTTATCTTGCATTGCCGTTGGGTTTGGCCTTGTTGACGCTCAGGTTCTTTCAACAGGCCTGGTATATCCTGACCGGCAAGGTCGACATGATCATCGCCAGTCATGAAGCCGAAGAGCTGATAGAGGAGTTGGAGATGGCCGACCCGCATCCGCAGGCATTGACTGCGCGCAAGGATGGGGAGGGCTGATCATGGAAGTGCTGGTTCTGTTCATCATGGTCATCGGTTTCATGTTGATCGGCGTGCCGATCGCGATTTCGCTGGGCCTTTCGTCAATCTTGTTCCTGATGATGTTCTCGCACGATGCGTCGCTGGTGGCGGTCGCGCAGTCGTTGTTCGATGCCTTCGAGGGGCACTACACGCTGCTGGCGATACCATTCTTTATCCTCGCCTCGGTGTTCATGTCGACCGGCGGTGTCGCGCGCCGCATCATCCGCTTCGCTATCGCGGTGGTCGGCTCGTTCCGAGGCGGCTTGGCGATCGCCTCGGTCTTCGCCTGTATGTTGTTCGCTGCCTTGTCCGGCTCATCGCCGGCCACGGTGGTCGCGATCGGGTCGATCGTGATCGCCGGCATGATTTCGGTCGGCTATTCGCGCGAGTTCGCTGCCGGCGTAATCTGTAACGCGGGCACGCTCGGTATCCTGATACCGCCGTCGATCGTCATGGTGGTCTATGCTGCGGCGACCGATGTGTCCGTGGGGCGCATGTTCCTGGCCGGCGTCTTTCCCGGATTATTGGCCGGCTTCATGCTGATGGTCGCCATCTACATCTGGGCGCGTGTCAAGGGGTTGCCGGCCAGTCCCTGGCAGGGTTGGGGCGAGGTGTTCGCGTCGATGGCCGATGCCTCATGGGGCTTGTTGCTGGTGATCATCATCCTCGGTGGTATCTACGGCGGCATCTTCACGCCGACCGAAGCCGCGGCCGTGGCTGCCGTCTACTCGTTTCTGATCGCAAACTTCATCTATCGCGACATGGGGCCATTCAAAGACGGGATGGGCTCTGTTGCCGGTTTGCCGGTTCGCATTGTTTCCGTGATTTGGCACCCGGATACCAAGCATGCGCTGTTCGAAGGCGGCAAGTTGACCATCATGTTGATGTTCATCATCGCCAACGCGCTGATCCTTAAGCATGTGCTCACCGAGGAACGCGTGCCGCAGATGATCACCGAGGCAATGCTGTCGGCGGGTTTCGGGCCGATCATGTTCCTGATCGTGGTCAACGTGCTGTTGTTGATCGGTGGTCAGTTCATGGAGCCGTCCGGACTGTTGATCATCGTCGCACCGCTGGTCTTTCCGATCGCCATCGCCCTGGGTATCGATCCGATCCATCTCGGCATCATCATGGTCGTGAACATGGAGATCGGTATGATCACGCCGCCGGTGGGCTTGAATCTGTTCGTGACCGCGGGGGTCGCGCAGATGTCGGTCGGCAGCGTCATCCGTGCCGCTGCGCCCTGGGTCGCGATCATGTTCCTTTTCCTATTGATCGTGACCTATGTGCCGGTCGTGTCGACCTGGTTGCCGACCCAACTGATGGGGCCGGAGATCATCACGCGTTGACGACGCGCGTTCAATCGCCGACGTGTTGCGGGGCTCCCTTCGCGTCGTCGAAACGCGCATCGGTCAAATCGGCATTATCGAACTTCGCTTCGCGCAGGTTGGCGCGGGTGAAGTTCGCCGACCTGAGGTCGGCGCCGCTGAAGTCGGCGTTGTACAGATTGCAGGCGGAGAGGTTGGCTTGGCGCAGGTCGGCATTGGTGAACCTTGCATCTTTGAGGTTGGCGCCTTGCAGGTTGGCGCGCCGTAGATTGCTGTTGCTGAAATCCATGCCGATCAGGTTGCCGCTGAGGGTGATCTGATCGAGTTTGGTTGAATTGAGCGTTGCGCCTTGCAGCTTGACGCTTTGCAGAACCGCGTTGCGAAGATCCGCGTTGTCCAGATTTGCATCGCTCAGGTTCGATTTGCGCAGCTCAGCGGCACGCAATGACACCGCCGCCAAACGAGTGCCAGACAAGTTGGCCTCGTTGATCTGCGCTTTGTCCAGCTTGCTTTCACTGAGGTCGACGCTGCTCAGGTCGGCCTTGTCGAGCCGCGCGCCGCCAAGATCGACACGGGTCATCGAGGCGACCGGGCGTAGATCGAGTTGCCGCAGGTCTGCTTTCCTGAGCTGGGCTTCATGAAGATGGGTGTTGTCCAGCGTTGTGTGCCGCAAACGCGCACCCTCCAGGTTCGAGCGCGACAGGTTGGCACCCGAAAGGTCGGCATGCTCCAGCATTGCCTCACGCAAGTCGCTGTTACGCAGATCGGCATCGATCAGTGTCGCGTGCGCGAGCTTGGCGCGCTGCCAGGCGATACCGGAAAGGTTCGCGCTCGACAGGTTGGCACGCCCCAGGCTGGCGCCTTCAAGCTTTGCTCCCCTCAGGTCTGCGGCCGACAGGTTTGCGCGGAACAGAATGGCGCCGCGCAGGTTCGCATCGCGCAGATCGGCGCCGGATAGATCGGCTGCCATCAGGCGTCGCCCCGACAGGTCTTCACCGGCGAGGTCGCAGCCGATACAGGCGCCGCTCTGCTCGAGGCGTTTGACTGCGTCGCCTGAGGCATGCGCGCTCGAATACGCCGCAAGCATCGCTATCAATGCCGCGGCGACTGCGGCTGAAACGCTTGATTGCCGGTAAGAACGATGCATTGTCGTCACCCCATTGCCGACATGGCGGCTGTCAAGATCTCAGGTCCACAGTCCGCTTTGTGGACGTTTTCGGAAAGATGGCGACGCCAGGCGCGCGCGCCTTTGACGCCTTGAAACAGTCCAAGCATGTGGCGCGTGACGCGATGTACCGGAACACCCTGCGCATGTTGTTGCTGGATGTAGGGCAGCATGCGTGCGACGACATCGTTTCGCGACTGTGGTCCGCTATCGTCGCCATACAATCGCGCATCGGCTTCAGCCAGTATCCACGGGTTTTGATAGGCCTCTCTACCGATCATCACGCCATCGACCTGCCTGAGCTGCTCCTCGACTTGGGCCAGCGTTTTGAAGCCGCCGTTGATCACGAATGTCAGTTGTGGGAAGTCCGACTTCAATGCATGCACTACGTCGTACTTTAGCGGCGGAACCTCGCGGTTTTGTTTTGGGCTGAGTCCCTGCAGCCAGGCCTTGCGTGCGTGCACGATAAAGGTATCGCAGCCGGCGTTGGCAACGGCGTCGATGAACCGGGTCAGGTGATCGTAACCATCGAGATCGTCGATGCCGATGCGGTGCTTGACGGTAACCGCTCGCGGCGTTGACTGCGCCATTGCCGCGACGCATTCCGCAACCAGCGATGGTTCGGCCATCAGGCAGGCGCCGAAGCGACCCGACTGTACGCGGTCGGAAGGGCAGCCGACGTTCAGGTTGACCTCGTCGTAACCCCATTCATCGGCCAGTTTTGCGCATGCCGCGAGCTCGTTCGGATCGCTGCCGCCCAGTTGCAGTGCGAGCGGATGTTCGGCAGCGTTATAGTCGAGAAAGCGCGCCGGATCGCGATGCAGCAGGGCGCCGGTGGTGATCATCTCGGTGTAAAGCAGGACATGACGCGAGATCTGCCGCAGGAAGAAGCGGCAGTGGCGATCCGTCCAATCGAGCATGGGGGCAATGGAGAGCGTTCGGTCGAGCATCGTGACGTGGTTCGGCTGATGCCCCGATGGTATCGCCTCGCGATGCCCTATCCAACCGATTCGCACTGACGCCGGCGCGTTTGCTCGCGCCGGCGTTGTTACCTCAACGGTGGGCTGCGCGACCCATATGCGGATCGATCGGCGGGATCACGCTCATGTTCGGTGTGGCCGGCAGTCGCGGCATGGCGATTTCCGGAAACTCACCGCCCAAGCCGTTCAGGAAGGCCACGATATCGTTGACATCGTCTTCGCTGATTTCCTGGTTCAGTTGGGTTTTCGCCATGACGCGAACGGCCTCGTCCAATGTCGGCACGGCGCCGTTGTGGAAGTAGGGCGCCGTCAGCGCCACGTTGCGCAACGTCGGTACGCGCCACATGTTGGCATCACTGGCCTGGTTGGTGACCGTCTGGCGGCCTTTGTCGTCGGTCAGCTTGTACTTGGTTTCATACTCGCTGCCGGCGAACGTCGGGAACTTCATGAAAAAGCCGGTGCCGACCGGCATTTCCGGCCCGCTGAAGTTGGCGCCGGCGTGACACGAGGTGCAGCCGAGTTCGGCGAACCGGTTCATGCCGCGAACCTGCTGCTCATTGAGCGCCGTCTTGTCGCCTTTGACGTAGCGGTCATACGGCGTGTCCGGGGTGATCAGGGTACGCTCGAAGGCAGCTACCGCCTTGGCCGCGTTGTCTGCGGTTACCGGGTTCTCTTCGTTGGGGAAGGCCGCCTCGAACATGGGTTTGTAACCCGGGATCTTGAGCAGGCGGGCCATCGCCGCATCGAGGTTTGCCATGCCCATCTCGATCGGGTTCTGTACCGGGCCTTTGGCCTGGTCTTCGAGCGTGGCGGCGCGGCCGTCCCAGAACTGGGTCGACAGAAATGCTGCGTTCCATACGGTCGGTGCACTGCGCTCACCGCGCGCATCGTGCATGCCTATCGAGTTGGGACGGTTGTCATCGCCCGCTGCCATGACGTTGTGGCACGAGTTACACGACAGGGTGCCGTGCTCGGAAAAACGTGGGTCGAAATACAGTGTCTTGCCGAGTTGAATCTTCGCCTCGGTCTGTGGGTTGTCTGCCGGTGCCGGGGCTTGCTCGGGCAAGGCCTGCCAGTCGTAGGCGTGTGCCGATAGCGACATGCACAGCGCGCCGCCGGTTAACAGTGTTGTCCAAATACGCATCATGCTTCTCCATTTGAGTGAGTCAATTCAACACAGACGCGGCACGTTCCGACTTCTGTACGGATATGACGGGTACTCGCCACGAGTACCGCGCGTTCCGTTGATGGTCGGTCTTGTCTGGTTCTGGCTGGGATGGCGCCAGTGCGAATCAACACGGATGGGTCAGTTGTCCCATGCCAATGCGTTTTCGCAATGGGCGCCGTCTCTGCTGGGGGTAGAGTTAGCCATTCGTTTGCTGACGAATGGCTGACGAACAGGCGATGGATGCGTTCGGTGTTGTCGAGCTAGGTGGTTGTGCCCGCGAAATGTGAACCGGGCGGCAGTTTCAGTCGTAGCGGCGACGGCCTGACATCAACGCTTGTGGTTGAGCAGGCGCTTGTTGCCGGGCTTGCCGCCGGTGGATTCGAACAGCCAGTTCGACAGGGCCTCTTTCTTGCCTTCTTCGTGCTGTTGCTGGGCCTGCGCCTCGGCGCCCGCACAAACGTCCTGTGCGATCTCCTGCGCGCGCAGCGCGCCTTCGCCGTTGGCCGGCAGCAGTCCCTCGCGATGAAATCGCTCGATCAGGGTGTTGGAGAGCTGCTCACATTGCAGGTCGATGTCGGCGCCGTACGCGACGGGAGTTGATGCGAGCAATACGCTCGCGACGACAAAATACTTGGTCATGCCGGGTCTCGCTGGGATTTTCTGTCGACCCATCGTACGAAACTCGCGATGGGCTAGCCAATCTAAGCGAGCGGCTCGCCGGCATGCGAGTCGAGCAAGTCGAGCAAGTCGAGCAAGTCGAGCAAGTCGAGCAAGTCGAGCAAGTCGAGCAAGTCGAGCAAGTCGAGCAAGTCGAGCAAGTCGAGCAAGTCGGGCGGTAGGGCTTGCCACCAGGTACTGGTTGATTTATAAAACGTAATAACATTACGTTTTGGCTGTGTGGCGCGCGAGCTGAAGGTCCGTGCGCGGACCGCGGCAGTTTTTCCGAATGCCTCTGTAACGGGAGTGGATCTATGAAGGTGAAAAGATTTGCTGCGTCGATCGCAGCGGCATGCATGTTTTCGTCTGTGGCGGCTCTCGCGCAGCAGGGTTTTCGACAGCACGACGCGCACGAGCACGGCACCGCGCAGTTGAACGTTGCGGTTGACGGCAATCAGCTGCTGATCGAGTTGTCGTCACCCGCCGCCAATCTGGTCGGCTTCGAGCACGAGCCGACGAGCGACGAAGATATCGACCAGGCCACGACGGCCGCGCAAGTGTTACACGATGCCAGCCAGATGTTCGCTACGCCGTTCGCAGCCAATTGCGCCATCGATAGGGTCAAGGTTGAGATGCCGTGGGATCTGCAGGGCAGTCTCAAACCGGGTACCTTACCGGCTGAACAGCACGCAGCACACGAACATGATCACGGTGATCACAGCGATATCGAGGCGGAGTACAGCTATACCTGCGGCAATCCGGAAAGTTTGACCGAACTCGATATGGTACTGTTTCAGACGTTTCCGGCGACCGAGCGCGTGCATGTGCAATACATCACGGCGACCAACCAGGGGTCGGTGGAGTTGACGACATACAATCGCCAGTTGCGGTTTTAGGCCGCAGGGTTTCACTCCAATCGAGGCTTTGATCGCGGCGTGACGTCGGCGCAGCATCAGCGAGAAGACAACGATTCGGCCAGCGACGCCGTTGTTCGTCTGCACGATATTGCGTTCAGTTGGCAGCGCGACGAGCCGCCCGTGCTGGTACTCGAACAGCTGAGGATAGATCGCGGCGAGCAGGTATTCGTCGAGGGCGAGAGCGGGAGTGGCAAAAGCACGTTGCTCAGCCTGCTCGCCGGTGTGGCGTTGCCCGCATCGGGGCGCGTTGAGGTCCTCGGGCAGTCGTTAAGTGCACTGGGCGCGGCCCAGCGCGACGCGTTTCGCGCCGAACACATCGGCTACATCTTCCAGATGTTCAACCTGATTCCCTACCTGTCGGTGATCGACAATGTCACCTTGCCGTGTCGCTTTTCCGCAAAACGTCGCGCCAGGGCGCTGCGCCAAGCGCCAAGCCTGGATCACGAGGCACGACGCCTGTTGACCCATCTGGACATGGGATACGATGAACTGATCGCTCGCCCTGTCACGGCATTGAGTGTCGGTCAGCAGCAGCGTGTCGCCGCCGCCAGGGCGCTGATGGGTTCACCCGCACTGTTGATCGCCGACGAGCCGACATCGTCGCTGGATGCCAGCCGTCGCGAGTCGTTCGTCAAACTGTTGTTCGACGAGTGTCGTGCCGCCGGCTCGACGCTGGTGTTCGTCAGCCATGATGCATCACTCGAACCGCTGTTCAGTCGCACCATTCGCCTTGCCGACGTGAATCGGGCACCACGCCGGGGTGTGTCGTGACACCGGTACTCGGTCTTGCCTGGAAGAGTCTGCGCAATCGGCGTTTCTCGGTCGGCCTCACGGTGGTGTCGATCGCGCTCAGTGTCGCGATGCTGATCGGCGTGGAGCGTGTTCGCAATGAAACCCGCGCCAGCTTCGCCAACACGATCTCGGGTACCGATCTGATCGTCGGTGCACGCAGCGGGCCGGTTCAGCTGTTGTTGTTCTCGGTATTTCGCATCGGCAACCCCACCAACAACATCTCGTGGCAGAGTTACCAAGAGATCGCGTCGCATCCCAAGGTCGCATGGAGCGTGCCGCTATCGCTCGGTGATTCGCACCGAGGCTATCGCGTACTCGGTACCAACGGCGACTATTTCAAGTACTACAGATTTGCCCGAGAGCAAACGTTGCACTTCGAGGCTGGCGGTGAGTTCGCCGACCTGTATGACGCCGTCATTGGCGCTGAGGTCGCCGACAAGCTCGGTTACCAGCTGGATACGCCGCTGGTCATCGCGCATGGCGGTGCCGATGTCGGGTTCGCACGGCATGAAGACAAACCGTTCCGCGTGGTTGGTATCCTCGAACGCACCGGTACCCCGGTCGACCGTACGGTACATGTCAGTCTCGAGGCCATCGAGGCGATTCATGTGGATTGGCAGAGCGGTGCGCCGGTGCCGGGGTTGTCGATCAGTGCCGACCAGGCCCGCAAGCTGGACCTGAAACCGAAGGTGATCACGGCGGCCTTGTTTGGTCTCAAATCCAAGATCGCGACCTTCCAGGTGCAGCGATACGTCAACGAATACAAGGGCGAGCCCTTGTCTGCCGTACTGCCCGGCGTTGCGCTGGCAGAGCTATGGGGCCTGATCGCGATTGCCGAGAATGCGTTGTTGGTGGTGTCGGCCTTCGTGGTCGTGGTGGGCCTGTTCGGTATGTTGGTGGCATTGTTGACCAGTCTCAACGAACGGCGTCGTGAAATGGCTATCCTGCGGTCAGTCGGTGCGCGGCCGGTTCATATCTTTGCGTTGATCATGGGGGAGGCGGCGGTGCTGACGTTGCTCGGTATCGGGCTCGGACTCGCGCTGCTGTACCTGTTGCTACTCGTCGGCAGACCGTTCATCGAGGTTCACCTCGGCCTGTTCATCGAGATCGGTTCGCCTACCGCTTACGAGTTCACCCTGCTTGGTGCGGTTCTGTTGGCCGGTTTCCTGGTCGGCAGTATTCCCAGCTACCGCGCTTACCGTATGTCGCTGAGCGATGGCCTGTCGCTACGGGTGTGAGCACGGTCGGCCTACGTCGAGAACGGTTTCACTGCGCGCCGGCCCAGAGCTCGGATGTGCGCAGCGCGGGGCTGACGATCTCTTCGAATCCGTTGTCAGTTCTGATGATGAAGAACGCCTTGAGCTGCTGGGCGTCGGCCAACGCCGGCGCACGTTGTTCACCCAACGCCATCAAGGCCGTTGCCCAGGCATCCGCATCGGTACAGTTGTCGGCGAACACCGTGACTGATGCCAACCGGTGGCGCAAGGTTTCGCCGGTCTTCGGATCGATGGTGTGGGAATACAATCTACCGCCATCGGTGAAGAAGTTTCTATAGTCGCCGGAGGTCGCCATTGCGGCCTCGTTGAGGGCGACGACACGCTCGACGGCGCGCTGATCCAGCAAAGGCTTTTCGACTGCGATGCGCCAGGCCGAGCCATTCGACTTATGTCCACGGGCAACGACCTCGCCGCCGATCTCGACAAGATAGTTGGTCAGGCCGGCTTTGTTTAACAGTTCGGCGACCTGATCTACGGCCCAGCCCTTGGCGATCGACGACAGATCCACCTGCAGTCCGGCAACATCCTTTTTCAGCGCAGGCGGAGAAGGTCGGGTGTGCAGTTTCTGAAACCCGATCGTCGCCAGAGCTTGGGCGATCTCGGCATGCGCGGGTGGTGTGTCGCGCCGGCCCGCATTGCCGAAGCCCCAAAGATTGACCAGTGGCCCGACCGTGACATCGTAGGCACCACCACTCAACTGGCTGATGGCGTTCGCCCGATCGACCAGATCGACCAGTTCCCGTGGTACCGCATGCCAGTCGGTCGTTGACGCAAGGTTGAATCGCATCAGGTCGGTATCCGGCTGGTAGGTCGACATTTGTGCATTGATGTCGTGCAGACGCTGATGGATCTGTCGCTGCAGTTCGTCGCGCAGCGCCGCTTCTGGCGGTGGTGAGATCTTGATGCTGAACGTGGTACCCATCGTGGGCCCGGTGAGTTCAGCAGCCTCCGGCACGTCGTCGGCGCAACCGCCGCTGGTCAGGGCAATGCCGAGGACCACCAGCAGCGCGGCAATCGACAGCCGGTTACGCCGCCCACAGGGTCGAGTGAAACCCGACATTGTGGCAGTCGGGCGAGTGCGGTGGTTCATGTCAGCTCACTCGATCTTGATGTAGGCGAAGCCTTCACTCTGCAGTTCGGCCAACCTGACGACCCCGGAAGGAACCGTCTCCACACCCTCGTACAGCTTGTCTTCGCTCAGGCCGATCTGCGAGCGCGTGATATCGCACAGCTCGAGCTTTACGCCCTGAACCTTGTGCAAGGACTGCAGTCGTCCGGCGTTGCTCTCACGCCGCTCTGCCATGGCGGCATCTTCTTCGAAGGGTGTGCCTGTCAGCTTGTCGTCGGTAACGAAACGTATGCCGTGGGCGACGAACACGATACGCACATCGTACTCAAGCAGGTCGTTTTGATAGTGAGTAACCATGTTGTTGACACTGGTCAACAGGGCGCTGAACCGGCGAGGGTCGGCGAAATCGGCATGGTAGACGACCTTGACGACATCGCTGGCGATTACCGGCCGTGTAAACAAGGTGCCCGCCACCAGTACAAGCGTCAGGAGCACAACGGAAGAAGGGCCGATCGAGTGGTATGAAAGACGTTTATTCAGCATAAGAAATCTCCCGGCAATGTTGTTGTCAATGTGACGCTTCATCACATTCTTCGCGTCGGTATCGGTTCATCTGGACGCGCAACTGTATATAACTGCCAGCCAGCCAGAGCAATACGAGTACGTCGATAACAACGAGCGGCGCCATCAGTTTCGGCAACGCTATGAATACAACGAGGCTGATCACCGCCATCACCGCAGCGATTTTGACGAAAGTTAACGTGGCATTGCGGGTGAAGGTGAGGCATTGGTCGGCGTTGTCGACGCCCATCTCTTGCAATTGCTGTCGGAATGCATCGTATTGCTGTTGGTTGCGTCTGGAAACGCGTCCGAAAGGGTCGTTAATCTTCATCGATGGTTGTCGGCGGTTTGACTACGGAAGAGCTGAGACGATGCCAGGGTACCGATAGTTTCGTTGTTCTGAGCTTTTGGGGCGCGAACACTGTCGTTTACCGCTTCCGGCAGGGAATTAAAAGTACTAGATGAAAATCGGATCGGGCAAGCGTCGTGCAACAAAAGCAGTGAAATTGGGACGTTCGTGCCTTGCCGAATGCCTTTAAAGGCGAATTTGGTGAAGTGCGTTCTGGAAAACCTCGGATTGAGGCCAATAATCCCCCGAGCGACGGATTGCCGTCGTGTCCGGTGGCAAATTTCCTGGGTCGGCACAGCATGTATTTGATCGCGAATCCATCGTGCTTTGGATATGATTTATACAGAAAAAACAAAGCGATGGGCGCTATGCCCACGGATATCCTCAGCGTGCCTGGCGGGCGCTGGCGTGCCGCAGACGGTGGCGCACAACGATGCCGTCGACCATCGCAGATGAACGTATAAAAGTGCCGACAATACAACGAACGTGAGTAACCAGATCCACGTGCTGTTTGTCAGCGCGTCGGTTGCCGATCTCACCGTGATGTCGGCGCTGATTGCCGCTGAACCCAGCCCGAACAAAATCAACATCGTCGCCGCGCCAAGCGCCGAGGCATTCTTTGACGCCCTGCACTCCGAGCAGGCTTTCAATATTGTCGTCGTCGACGAACGCCAACGCTGGGCCGATTGGAAGACACTTGTCGGCGCGTGCACCCGCAATCGCCCGGAAGCGCTGATTGTGTTGTTGTCGTCGGTCGCCCACATCGAACACGGGGAGGCGAGCGTGCCGCACGGCGTCGCTGCCGTTTACCCGAAGAGCAGTGCGGGTATCATTGCCTTATCCCGCCTTTCGTCTAATATCGCCACGCAGAACGTAAACAGTGAATGGCGCCACCATTCGTCGATCGTAGCGGCGCACGACGCGGGGTCCGAAGAGGAAAGACGGTCTTTGGTCTACGCGGTCTCGCACGACCTGCAAGACCCGCTGCAGCTTGCAAAACGCTATGCGGACATCCTCAGCACCGATTTTGAAGGCCAGCTCGACAAATCCGGTATCGATGTACTCGAACACCTGCAGTTCAACCTGGCGCGGACGCAAGAGATGCTCGACGAGTTGCTGGACTACTCGCGCATCGAGAACGCAACGCCGGATAAGACGCCGGTGGACCTCAATGAATTGCTGGACGAGGTCCTCGGTCTGTACCGTTTGACGCTCGAGGAGATAGGCGCCAAGGTCAATGTCGGTCATGATTTGCCGACCTTGCGCGTCGACAGACGCCACTTTCACCGCGTGTTTCAGAACCTGATCGGCAATGCCATCAAGTTCCGCAGCGATCAACCGCTACGCATCACCGTACGTGCAAAACGTGTCGGCGATGCCTGGCGGATCGGGGTAAAAGACAACGGCATCGGTATCGATGAGAAAGATGCCAAGCGCGTGTTCGGCATGTTCGAACGTACCGCCGAAGCGGCGGATTATCCAGGGACCGGTATGGGGCTGGCGATTTGCAAACGCATCGTCCGCAACCACGGGGGCAGAATCTGGGTGCGCTCGACGCCGGATAGCGGCAGCGCCTTCATTTTTTCGTTGCCGGTCGAAGACCACATTGATTCGACACAGGCGTACGACAATACGGCAGGTGTTCAATAGTTGACAACCAACGGCGAAGTCATCGATGTATTGCTAGTCGAAGACAACCCGCAAGAAGCGGACATCGTCCGTCTTTATCTCGCCAAACGGCATGCGCATATCTACCGCCTCACCCATGTCCGCAGCATCGATCAGGCATTGACGGCGATCGCCGGCGAGAGGTCGCCCGGTGTGATTCTCCTCGATCTTCATCTTCCGGGTACGCGCGGGCTTGAGGGGTTCGAGCGATTGGCCGCCGAGGTTCGGGGCGTGCCGATCATCATTCTGACGAACTGCGATGAAGAACGCATCGCCGCGCAAGCGGTGCGCGGTGGTGCACAAGACTACCTGGTGAAGCGCGAAGTCAATGCCGCGTTGCTGCATCGCGCCATTGTCTACGCCATTGAACGGCAGCGCGCCGAGCGCGATCTCATCAAGGTCAAAGAGCGCTATGCCTTGGCGGTCGAGGGAGCCAACGATTGCATCTGGGATTGGGATGCGGTCAGTGGCCAGGCCTACTTTTCGCCGCGCTGGAACGAGCTCGTCGGCCTCGAGAATGATACGACGGTCGGTGATCTCGACGACTGGTTCAAACGCGTCCACCCCAAGGATATCGCCGAACTCAAAGGTTTGATGATTCCGCCGGTCAGCGGCGACCGCAATCACTTCGAACACGAGCACCGCTTGCGGCATGAGAATGGCGACTACATCTGGGTCTATGCGCGCGGAGTGGTATTGACCGACGGCGGGGATTCGGCGGTGCGTATGGCCGGTTCCATCAGCAGTATCACCAAGCGCAAGCAGACCGAGCGGCAGCTGATGCACCGAGCATTGCACGATGCGCTGACGGGGCTGCCCAACCGCGTGTTGTTCATCGACCGCCTGATGCAGGCCCTGCGCCGCTACAAGCGCAACCCCGCGCTGCAGTTTGCGGTGCTGTATTTCGACCTCGATGGCTTCAAGATTGTGAACGACAGTCTCGGCCATTCGGCGGGCGACAGTCTCTTGGTGTCGATAGCACGTCGTCTGAAGAGCGTTATCAGGCCGGGCGACACGGTGGCACGTATGGGCGGCGACGAGTTTGCCGTGCTGGTGGCCGATATTGAAGACGAGCAGGACATTGCCCAGGTTTCCGAGCGGATTCACCATCTGTTCGAGCGTGAGTTTTCGGTTGCCGGTCGCGGTATGTATTCGAGCGCGAGCATCGGTATTGCCGTGATAACCGAACAATACAATTCGCCGGAAGAACTGCTGCGCGACGCCGATCTCGCGATGTACCGGGCGAAACGCTCCGACACTGAAGGTACCGTGATCTTCGACCAGACCATGCACCAGGCCGCCGTATCCCGCCTCAATCTCGAGACCGATCTGCGGCGGGCCTTGGCGCAGGGTGAATTCGCCGTTTTCTACCAGCCGATCGTTACCCTTGCCGAGCGCCGAATCGTGGCGTTCGAAGCCCTGCTGCGCTGGCGGCACCCGACCAAGGGTGTGCTCTCACCGTCGAGTTTTCTCGCCGTTGTCGAAGACAGCGGCATGCTGTCGGCGCTGAGCTGGTGGGTGCTTGAGGAGGCCTGCCGTCAGGCGCATTCCTGGCGCAACCTGTTTCCCGATGGTGAGGCGCTGGGGGTCAGTGTGAACGTATCGGCCAATATGTTCCGCGAGGTTCAGTCGGTACAGCGGGTTAAAGACATCGTGCGGCAGTCGGGTATCCAGCCTAAAGACCTCTCACTGGAGATCACCGAGCGCGATTGCATGGATCATGGTGATGCGATCAAAGTGGCACTGCGCTCGCTGCGAGAGCACGGTATCAAACTGCATATGGATGATTTCGGTACCGGCTATTCATCGCTGTCGTATCTGCAGCGTTGCACCTATGATTCCTTGAAGATCGATAGGTCGTTCGTGCAGACGATACACAGCGAGACGCACAGCGTATCGGTAGTGAAGACGATCGTCGGGCTCGGTCGCATGTTGAACATGAATGTGGTCGCCGAAGGCGTCGAATCGCAGGATCAGCTCGATACCCTGCTGTCGCTCGATTGCCCGGAGGCGCAAGGTTACTGGTTTTCCGAGCCGGTACCGCCCACCCAGATCGGGCGCCTCATCCGCGAGGCCTGGTGTCTGCCGCAGCTCTGATGCTGACCGCGTACGGCGCGCATCGCGGACGCGCACCGCCGGTTTACTTAAACAATGTTGGGACAGGCCTACGGCGAATGTGCCAGAATCCGTAAATCACATCTGTCCGATGTCTTTACATCGGATGGCAGCGTGTCATATCGGCAAGGCGTAGCCCGGTTGCCAAGCAGTTGACGGAGCCGAGGATCTGTTGGTTGGTTGAGCGGACGGATTTGAACCTCACACCATGTAACAACGAGCCGCCGGCCTGCCGGTTTCGACGTTTCAGTTTGTGGGATACGATTGATCGATGGCCGACGACCAGAAAGAGCCGAGAACAAGCAACGACGACGTCATTCTGCAGCAGCAGTACCTGAGGGCGCTGAGTTCCTTCGAAGGTATCGTTCTCAGCCAGATCGACGTCAAGAACAAACTCGGCGACCGGCTCAACTACAGCATCCGGGCCGGCCTGATCATTCTGTTTCTTATTGCATTTTCCATCCTGATCCTGCTGCTTACGTTGAGCTCGCAGATCACGCGTATCTCAGACGTCGTCGGAGAAATGAATAACCATTTCACTGCGGTATCCGACCGTATGGACGACATTACCAAAGACTTGATCTCGATGGAGCAGCAGGTCGCCAACCTGAAAGAGATACAGGAAAACACCGCAGTGCTCGAAGTCGAATTCAAGGCGATTGCGGTCAGTACCGGCAATATTGAGGACAGCGTATTGACGATCGCCCAGGCGATGGGCGGTACCCGGCTCAACGTCGAGAACATCGCCTTCACGATGAACGCGATGAATCACGAAGTGCAGGTTATGAGTGCCGAGATGCACCGCATGGCGAAACCGGCCCGAACACTGAACAAGATGTTCCCGTTCCCATGACAGCCGTGCGCCGACCAGAAGGACGGCGCAAACACCTTACAGCGAGGATGCGAGAATGAGTGTCGATCCACGTGCGCCGATCATTCAGGTCATGGCCCGTCTTGGGCGCGAGACGCAGTTGCATCTTGACGAGCGTCATCGTCACTTCAAAATCACCGACAAGGTGATCCTCGTCATTTCGATCCTGCTGGCCGTGTTGGCCTTCGTCAACGTGTACTACGTAACGGTGCTGTATCAGGACATGAACGGCATCGTCAGCAACATGGATTCGATGTACAAGAACTTGTCGCGCGTCGACAAGGACATGGAGCTGATCGCCGACCGTGTGAATCGATTCGACGATCACATTCAGCATATGTCGCCGATCACGACGAACATGGCGCAGATCACCTCTATCATGCCGCGCCTGCGTGAGAGTATGCAGGCGATGGATGCCGAAATGGCGGCCATCGACGCCGATATGCTGCACGTGACCTCGGCAATGGCAGGCATCGGCGAGCAGATGAATCACATCACCGGGGGCATGGCCGTGATGCGCCAGAATGTCCATCAGATCTCCGGCCCGATGGGTGCGATCAATCCGATTCTGCCGAATTGACGCCGAAATCCGGCACTGCACCGGATGGCCCGATTCGAGCGGGATAATTTGTGAAGCAAACGCTACCTGGCAGGGCGATTTCGGATAGACTCTGAGCCCGAAATCAACAAACAAGCCGATTGCCGGAGAGTAGTGACCAGGCATGTCCGAGGTGTCTCCACGTACCGATCAAGCGCCCGCTGCTTTCGATATGAAAGCGGGCCAATACACGCTGCCGACCCTGGTATTGCGTGATCTTGACGTGAACGCGCTCGACGCGTTTCTCGCCCGGCAAGTCGCCCGCTTGCCGTCGTTTTTTGAGCAGGCGCCGGTCGCGATCGACATCTCTGCCCTGCCGGACACTGACCTGCTCACCGATTTCCCGATGATCGTCGGTATGTTGCGTGGACACGGCATGATCCCGGTGGGTATCCGCGGTGCGTCGCCGGAACAGCGTGAACAGGCCGTTGCGTTGGAAATGGCTATCATCCCGGCGGGTCGCAAAGCGACAGTCAATCGCCCGCAGCCGGTGCGTAGCGCCGCAAAGCCGGCCGTGCCGACCTTGATCGTCGACAAGCCGGTGCGCTCGGGCCAGCGAATCTTCGCCGACAATGGCGACCTGGTGCTGCTGGCCGGCGTCAGTTCGGGGGCGGAGGTGATGGCTGAGGGCCATATCCATGCCTATGGACCGTTGCGCGGCAGGGCGCTGGCGGGCGTGTCCGGCAATACCGAAGCGCGCATATTCTGTCGCAGCCTCGGTGCCGATCTGGTTTCGATCGCCGGTCGTTATCGGGTCAGCGAGAACCTTGAGAATCGTTATCTAGGACGGGCCGTGCAGATTTCCCTTGTGGAAGATGCGCTGAAATTCGAGCTGCTGTGAAGCGTGGCCCGTTCTCACACCATCTAGCGTGGACCAGGCGTCCATAGGAGCGATCAGTTGCCTCGAATCATCGTCGTAACCTCCGGCAAGGGAGGAGTGGGCAAGACCACGACCAGTGCGGCATTCGCAATGGGTCTGGCCGAGCGCGGTTTCAAGACCGTGGTCATCGATTTCGACGTGGGTCTGCGCAACCTGGATCTGATCATGGGTTGTGAGCGCCGTGTGGTTTACGACTTCGTTAATGTGATTCAGGGTGATGCCAACGTCGGGCAGGCGTTGATCAAAGACAAGCGCAATCCCAACCTGTTCATCCTGCCCGCATCGCAGACGCGCGACAAAGAGGCGTTGTCGATAGAGGGCGTGGGGAAAGTGCTCGAGGACTTGAGTCGCGAGTTCGATTACATCGTGTGCGATTCGCCGGCCGGAATCGAGAAGGGCGCGACGCTGGCGATGTACTACGCCGATGACGCGATCGTGGTCACCAACCCGGAAGTGTCGTCGGTGCGCGACTCGGATCGCATGATCGGCATCCTGTCGAGCAAGTCGCGGCGCGCCGAGCAGAATCTCGAGGGGATACGCGAGTTCCTGCTAGTTACCCGCTATTCGCCGGAGCGCGTGCAGCGCGGTGAAATGCTGTCGCTGGAAGATGTCCAGGAGATCCTGTCGCTCGACCTGATCGGCGTGATTCCCGAGTCGATGTCGGTGCTGAACGCCTCCAACGCGGGCGTCCCTGTGATCATGGATCGTGAGAGCAGTGCGGGCCAGGCTTATGGCGATATGGTGTCACGGTACCTGGGTGACGACCTGCCGCACCGTTTCCTGAATGTCGAGAAAAAAGGCCTGCTGGGCCGCTTGTTCGGGGGCTGATATGGCGTTACTCGATTTCTTTCGACAGCGGAAGGCCAGCGGTTCGGCGGCGATCGCCAAAGAGCGGCTGCAGATCCTGGTCGCGCACGACCGCCGCGGTGGCGGCCCGTCGTATCTGCCCCAGTTGCAGAAAGATTTACTCAAAGTGATCCGCAAGTATGTGGCGGTCGATAACGATGCCGTCTCGGTCAATGTGGAACACGATCAAGGTCACGAGATACTCGAACTGAACATCGTGTTGCCTGACTGAAGGCGCGTTCGACGCGCCTTTCGCGTCGTTTCTTCAGACACAAAAAAGCCCGGCCAAGCCGGGCTTTTTTTGCGCTGAGCGACTTGCGTCAGCTCGCTTTGCGGCCCCAGCGACGGCGGGTCGCGAGTGCGCCGATGCCGAGCAGTGCCAGGGTGCCGGGAACCGGTACACCCGGATCGCCACCGCCTTCGCTCGGCTCACAATGTGCCGGGTCGCAGCTGACCGTCAGGCCGCTGATGCGGAAGGCGTCATTGTTGTGTTTCTTGTTCGCGCCGGCAATCAAAACGAAGTAACGCGATGCTACCGGGCTGTTGATCGACACTGTGCGGTCGCTGGAGTCGCCATAGTTCTGGGTGATCAGGGTCCAGTCGCCATTACCCGCCCAGGTGTCGTAGTCCGGAATCTGGCCAGGACCGGCGAGGTTGTTGATCTCAAGTTCAGCGCCGTTGTAGGCCCACAGCTCGAAATCGGTGTCGGCGCCATTGTAGGCCTTGAGCAGGCTGATCTCTTCAACCGATACCACGCACGATTCGAAGTCGAACAGTACGGCGTCGCGCAGGTACTGCGACTGCCCGCTGTTCTTGATGTTGTCGATCTTGCTGCCCCAGTGGGTGCTTTCGCCCGGCGAGTGAACGCCGATGCCGTAGCGAGGGACGGTTCCATCGGTCGTGTACGAGGTCGCGCCGTCACCGATCTGGCCGCTGTAACCGAGCGTGTTGCCGTTGTTGTCCTTGTGGCGGCCGACAGTGAAGCCCTGCAGCACCAAGCTATAAGAACCACCGGCGGTCGAGGTGCCGGTATAGGTCAGGGGATCGCCATTGACGTTGCTGCCGCTGGTGAAATCCCAGGTCACGACGCATTCGGGGGTGGGGTCGCCACCGCCGTTGTTGCCTCCGCCACAGTGGTTGCCACCACCTTTGTGGGAGAACGTGGCCAAAGCGGTGCTGGAAGCGCCGGCCAGAATGGCGAGCGCTGCGAATTTTAGAATATTCATTTCCCGGCCTGTGATCGTTGAAACAGTGAGTTGTTTGGGTTCTTTGTTATTTCGCTAGCAGAAAATATGCCTAGACCGCTGTTATCTTTACGCCTTTAAATCATTAGTTGCGAACTATATCGCAAAAACAACGATTTACCGCAGCAGCCTAATTGGGAAGAAAATTCGTTAGCCCGTGGGCCGCGTGGTGAGCCAAGCAGGAATTTCCCAGATGTAAAGAAACTCGACAGCACTGCGCCGTGCCGGTTACTTCGTCGCTTGCAGTGCGTTCAGTCGTGCCTCTGCTTCGGCGCGCTCGGGAAAATCATCCGACATCCGCAAGGCGTTCTCGTATTCGCGTCTGGCAGCCGACGCGTTGCCGTATTCCTGCAACGCCACGGCGAGGTGGTAGCGAATGGTGGGGGAGCGGCCATTGCGTGCCAACGCGTCCCGCAGGTGGGCAAGGCCACGTTCGAGTTCGCCCAGTTGGGTCAGGGTCCAGCCCAGTGTGTCGAGCACGGCCGGGTTGTCGGGCGCCAGTTCATAGGCCTTGGTGGCTGCTTTCAAGGCCCGTTCGGTGTCGTAGGTCGACAAGGCGTCCGCCAGGCTGCTCCAGGCGATTGGGTCGTCCGGAGTCAAATCGACGAGTTCCTCGTGCAGCGCAAGAGCTGCCTTCTGGTCTCCTCGCAACATCTGGTGCCGCGCGAGCACGCGAACCACTGCGGCTACGCCGGGATGCTGTGCGTTCCAATCGCTCAGCACCTTGAGGGCGTCCGATTCTTTGCCGGAGCGGATCAAGGCGCGATGCTGGCTGATGACCAATTGCGGCGAGTCCTGAATCTCACGTGCTTTCTCATAGTAGCCAATGGCTTCTGCCGGCTTCTGCTGCGCCAGGCGTATGTCGCCAAGCAGCGCCATGGCATGGGCGTTCTTCGCGTCGCGCTGCAGCACGGCCTGTGCTTCGGTTTCTGCGTCGGCCAGTTTTCTCTGGCGGAAATACACGGTAGCCAGCTCGTTGCGTGCGAAGTGTGCATCGGGGTCGACCGCCAAGACTTTCGACAGTACCCAGGCAGCGGCATCGGCATCGTCGGCCACAATGAACAGGCGCGCGGTATGCATCAGGCGCTCGACGTCTTCGCCGGCGAAACGGGCGACGTCGCCCAGGGTGATCGTCGCCCCGGTCTTGTCGTCTTCGGCGAGCTGGACCCGGGCAAGGGTCTCGGTGACCAGGTAATCGTTGGGCACGGCACGATTGAGTGCCGCTGCCTTGGTCGCGGCCGATGCGGTGTCGCCTACGGCGAGGTAGGTATTGATCAACTCGATGTTGCCGAGGACGTTGTTGGGTTCGAGTTCGTGCAGGTTTTCCAGGTGTTGGATCGCCAGCCTGGCGTTGTTCTGCTTGAGTGCGAAGCGCGCAGCCTCGAGCAGCGCGCGCGTGTCGTTGGGGTCGGTAGCGAGCAGCTCGGCGAACGCCGCGCCAGCCTGTTGCGTGCGCCCCTCGGCGACATCGAGCTTGATCAGGTTGTAGCGTGCCGGGCGAAACGTCGGGTCTTTCGCCAGAATGCTCTCGAGGATCGAGCGGCCTTGCGCGCTGTCGCCGCGAGCGACCGCAACCAGCGCTTGCAGGTTGCGCGCCGTCAGGTTGTCGGGCGATTCCTTCACCAGCCGGTCGGCGACACCGCCGGCTTCATTGAAGCGGTTCTCGCTGTAGTACAGCATGCCGAGCAACAACGACGAATCCGCTTTGGCCGCGCCGCTGGTCTGTTCGACCAACGATTCGAGCGTCTGCAGAGCTTGATCACGCTGTCCGCTGTAGAACTGCGTCATGCCCAGGCGTCGCACCAGTGCCGGTCCGCCGTTGTAGTTTTCCAGGGCGTCGCGGTAATAGCGCTCGGCGGCCACTTCGTCGCCCGATTGCATGTGCGCATCGCCCAGCAATGCCAATGCTTCGGCGTCGGCCTGATTGTTGGCGGAAAGGCGCAGCAAGACGCGTTGCGCATCGTTGGGTTTGCCCATCGCCAACAGGATGCGCCCGAGCAATTTGCGACCCTGGGCGTCGCCGGAGTGCCCGTCGACATAGGCCGACAAGAATTGGTACGCGGTTTCGAGCTGCCCACCCTCGAACGCGATAGTGCCGTACAGCAACAGGTCTGCGCCTCGATTCGACACATCCGCCGACGAGTAGGCGCTGATTAGGCTGGATGCCTTGGCGCGCGCGGCGTCGGCGTCTGCTGTCCGGTTGAGCGCCTTGAGTGCCTCCGAGCGCAGATACGGAATCGTGGCGACGGCCGGAAACTTCTGTTCAAGCGGTTCCAGCAACGCCACTGCGCGCGCCGCGTCGCCCGATTCGAGGATTGCCGTTGCTTCGCCGAGCGCGGCCTGTTGGTGATTCGGGTCGAGCGAGTGTGCGCGGTTGTAGGCCTTGCTCGCTTCATCGAACTGGCCCAGCGCGTGTGTAGCGGAGCCTTTGACGAACCATGCTTCCGCATTGTCCGGGGCGACCGACAGAATATCGTCGACCAGGCGCGAGGTTTCGGCAAACTTCTTTTGTTTGAGCGGAATCTTGGCCAGGCCCAGCTTGGCGCCGACATGTGTCGGATCGATCTGCAGTGCTTCCTGGAAGGCAATGGTGGCCCCTGCGGGATCGTCGGTTTCAAGCCGCGCGATGCCTAGCTGCTCCCACAGGTCCGGTTGCTGACTGCGTGGAAAACGGGTGGGAATGATCGACTCGAGATTGAGTTCGTACTTGCCCAGGGCGTTACGCGCCTTGGCCAGCGGCCCTGCAACCAGCAGTGGGTCGGCGCCCAGTTTTTGCGCCTGCACCAGTTCCTCTTCGGCCGCGACCGGATCGTCCAGCGTCAGGTGCACGCGTCCCAGCAGGATCTTTGCGGACAATTGCCCGGGATCGCGTTGCAAGGCGTTTTTCAACTGAATCAAAGCGCCTTTGGGATCGTCGTTGTTGAAGCGCGCCACGGCGTCTTCGTAATAGCGGGTGGCCAGGGGGTCGGCGGCCTGCGCGGCGCCAATGGCGGTCATCGCCGTGGCCAACAGCAGTGCGCGCCAACGGCGCCGGCTTGAACCTGTTTTTGAGTCGTTATTACTGTTCATGCTGATCGGGTCGATCTGTCGATTCGTTGAGGCTGCGCCGTTTCGTGCTGCAAGACGACGCGATGATATGACGTGTCAACAGCGTCCTTTCTTCGCTTGTCCCGGCGGGCAATGGTAATAGGGCTGCGCTGGGCGCGCCCGCGGGTGGGGAGCTGAGTGCGTGTGCGGCGCAGCGGCCTCGCCTGCTTTGTCGGTTGCCACAGCCGCTCCGGTGGCGCCACCGATGGCGCCGCCGATAATGGCTCCCTCACGCCCGCCGACCTCGTTGCCGATTGCCGCGCCGGTTGCACCGCCGATTCCGCCCCCGATCGCAGCATCGAGCGTTGAATTGTCGGCATGGACGTTTGCCGCAAGCAGCGCGGCTATTGCCGCAATGGCTGGGAATCTCATGACTCGGAACTCCTGGGTTTTATTTTCAAGGAGGATTATCGGCGTCGAGCGCATGCGCTTGAAAGACCGAATCGTAACGGTTATTCGCTCAGCGCGTGGGTTTCACGACTCAGCGACGGGCATGTCCGGCAGCGAAACGCCGTTCAGTTTCAACGGTAATACGGAACGTGTCGTTTCGAATCCACGCTCAAAGAGGTCCAGTTTTTGTTCCGCCGTCATGGCGAATTCAATCGGTGAGACGTTGCTGGTTTCGATCACGACGGTGTTGCGCCAGAAGCGGTCGTGAATGTATTCGCGCGAAATGCTGGTCATAAAGGTTCTGATCAGCATCGTGACATAGTCCGGCAATGGAAAGACTCGGGATTCTTCGATCGGCACGTTCTCCTTGGCCGAGCGCAGGCGGAAATAGACCACTGGCGTATCGTCGTCTGTCCATGACCGGTACAAGGCGTCCTCGGCAAGTATGCTGCCGTCGACCATCAGGTGATTGCGATATTTCTCGAACGTGAACAGCAGCGGTATGCCCATGGAAAACCGAACCGCGCGCGAAACGGTGAAGTCCGGTGTGTGTTCGCGGTCGAAGATGACCGGCTCGCCGGAACGCACGTCGGTTGCAACAACGTGCAGATCGCGTTCGAGGTCGGCAAAGGTTGCGCCATGAAGCTGGTTGTCCAGCCAGTTCTCGAAGCAGGATCCGTCCGACAGTCCGCCACAGCGCATCAGGCGCTTGATTGAGAACCCGCGGAACTGGCGAAAGTCGACGTCGAACGCCAGCTTTTTAAGGTGCGCGGTGGAATGGCCGTAAGCGAACAGCGACGCGACGATGCTGCCGCCGGATACGCCGACCAGTTGGTCAACCTGGTAGTCCAGCTGCTCGAGTGCGCTGAGGATGCCGACGTGCGCCGGCAGGCGTGTGCCGCCGCCAGCGAGTACGGGAATCATTTTCTTGACCGTCATGCTTGGTTATCGGCGTGGCGATTCCAGTCTTTATAGAGACGACGTCGCCGTCGAGGGGCTCAGCGATAGCGGAAATGAACGCGCCGGGTGACCTTGGTAAACAACTCGTAAGAGATGGTCTGGCTGCAGGCGGCAACCTCGTTGGCGCTGACCAGGTCGCCCCACAACTGAACGTGATCGCCTACCTGCGCATGCGGCTGGTCGCTGAGATCGACCGTGAGCATATCCATCGAGACGCGCCCGATGAGTCGGGTGCGCTGCCCGTTGACCGCTACCGGGGTGCCGTCGACTGCATGCCGCGGATAACCGTCGGCATACCCCATGGCGACCACACCGACCCGCGTCTCGCGCTCGCAGGTGAAGCGGGCGCCATAGCCGATGCTCTCGCCGGCGGCGAGCTGGTGGACCGCGATCAGGCGTGACTCCAGGTGCATGACCGGCAGCAGCGGTGAAGGCGTGTCGGACGGATCGGCTATCGGCGAACTGCCGTACAGCATGATGCCGGGGCGAATCCAATCGCGGTGCGCGCCGGGCCAGGCGATGATGCCCGCCGAGTTGGCCACGCTACATGCCAGCGTCTGCCCGGCCACGGCGCGATCGAACAACGCCAGTTGGCGCTCGGTTGCATCGCTGGCCGTCTCGTCGGCGCGGGCAAAATGCGACATCAGCACGATGTCGGCGACATGTGGAATCGCCTTGATTCTCGATAGCACGCTCGACAGTTCGTCGGGCGCGAAGCCGAGCCGGTGCATGCCGGTGTCGATCTTTATCCATACGTTCAGCTGCTGCGATGGTTTGGCGCGTTCGAGCCATTCCACTTGGTGCAAGGCATGTATAACGATGCCGAAGGCGCATAACGCGGCATTGTCGATTTCCTGTGGCTCGAACACACCTTCAAGCAGGACGATCGGCTGACGAATGCCCGACTCGCGCAGTTCCATAGCCTCTTCGGTACAGGCGACGGCAAACGCGTCGGCCTCGTCGCCCAGGCACTGGGCGAGGCGAACAGCGCCGTGTCCATAGCCGTTCGCCTTGATCACGGCCAGTGCCCGCGCGCGCGGCGCCAAAGACTTCGCGTAGCGATAGTTCGCGACGAAGGCTGATGTATCGACGACGGCGATCGCAGATCTGGTCATGCGCGGTTCAAACAGTGCCATGCTGAGTTTGCTTCAGTGTCTTGCAGCCGGCAGGCAATGTCCAGGCAGCGTCGAGCGAAACCGTGAACTGTCGGCGACACCCGGTATTCCGTAGGAGCAATGCGCCAATGGGAGTGGGATTGTCGAAAACAAAAACGCACAATGCGCTGCTACACGAGGGTGTCGGAGCATTGGCAGCATCATGATCGAGCTATTCACAGACCCGGGTGCCTGGGCGGCGTTTGTCACGCTGACCGCGCTGGAAGTCGTTCTGGGCATCGACAACATCATCTTCATCACGATACTGGCCAACCGGCTGCCGGAAGCACAGCGTGCGGCCGCGCGTCGTTTCGGCCTGATGCTGGCCATGGGTACCCGCATCCTGTTGCTGCTGTCGTTGGCGTGGGTGATGCGGCTGACGACGCCCCTGTTCGAACTGCTGGGGCACGCGGTATCGGGTCGCGACCTGATTCTGTTTTTCGGCGGCCTGTTTCTGATCGCCAAGAGCACGATGGAGATCCATTCGTCGCTCGAAGGCCCGGAGGAACACAGCGTCGGCAAACAGGTTGCCGCCAGTTTCATCGGCGTCGTGGTTCAGATCGGCATCCTCGACATCATCTTCTCACTCGATTCCGTCATCACCGCGGTCGGTTTGGTCGATCGCGTGCCGGTCATGGTTGCGGCGATCGTCGCTGCCGTGTTGATCATGATGTGGGCCGCCGGCCCCGTCGGGCAGTTCGTCGAGCGCCATCCGACGATCAAGATGCTGGCGCTGTCATTCCTGATATTGATCGGCGTGGCATTGGTCGGCGAGGGTGCCGGGTTCCACATACCGAAGGGTTACATCTATTTCGCGATGGCATTCTCGCTGGCGGTGGAGATGCTCAACATGCGGCTGCGCAAGACGGCCGCGGTCGAACCGGTCCACCTTCACAATCAGCCGGCAATCGAATCCGAAGAGCGTCCTGACTAGCCTGAAACCGGCTTGCTAGGCATTGACGTCGACGATGACCCGTCCCTTGATCTTGCCGCAGGTGATCTGTTCAGCGAGGTCGGGGAGCTGTTCGAGTGACGCCGTTGTCTCGATGTCGTCGAACAGAGCCGACGGCAGGTCGGCTGCCAGTCGCTGCCATGCCGCCTTGCGACGTTCCACCGGGCATTGCACCGAATCGACGCCGCGCAGGCTGACGTTGCGCAGGATGAACGGCATCACGGTGGTCGGCAGATCGGCGCCGCCGGCCAGACCGCACGCGGTGACGCATCCGTTGTACTGGGTTTCGGCGAGGACGCGGGCGAGCATTGTGCTGCCGACGGTATCGACTGCCCCTGCCCAGCGTTGGCCTTCGAGTGGACGCGCCGCTTGCGACATCTCGTCGCGCGTGAGGATCTCGGTGGCGCCCAGTTTCTTCAAGAACGGCTCGGCATCAGCCTTGCCGCTGACTGCGGCCACGCTGTAACCGAGCTTGGCCAAGACAGCGACCGCGATGCTGCCGACGCCGCCCGAGGCGCCGGTAACCACGACCGTGCCCTTGTCCGGGGTGACGCCGGCTTCCTCGAGGGTCATGACACACAACATCGCGGTCAGCCCGGCTGTGCCGATCACCATGGCCGAACGTGCGGTCAGGTTCGATGGCAATGCGACTAGCCACTGTGAGCGTACCCGTTGGCGTTGACTGTAGCCGCCCCAGTACTTCTCGCCGACACCCCAGCCGGTCAGTACCACCTCATCGCCCGGTTTGAAGTCGTCGCTGTGCGATTCGCGAACCGTGCCGGCCAGATCGATACCCGGCACCAATGGCCAGCTTCGAACGATCTTGCCCTTGCCGGTGATGGCCAGGCCGTCTTTGTAGTTGAGGCTCGAGTAGCTCACGTCGAGCAACACGTCGCCGTCGGGCAGATCGTCGTTGCTCAGGTCGCGGATTGTGCTGACGGTCTTGCCGTCCTGTTGATCGAGAACGAGGGCTTTGAAGGTATCGGTCATAGCGAGGGCTCGCGCAGTTCGGTTCGGGCTCGGTTAATGTCGCAGAAATAACATGTCTCGGCCGTCAATGGAAACCGGGTTATATAAGCTGTTTCTGATTCGAGATGCGTCTATGTGAACTGTCGACAATGTCGATGACGCAAAGCCTTTATAGGCCTTGTGCGCGGTCTATAGTTCTTTCCATAAACCCCGTCCGCCGGTCGCTGCGGCGGGAGCCCTGATGGCAGTGGTACTCAAGGAAACAACGGAGGATGACGTCATGATGGCAAACCTGATCCGCGACTATGGCAACACCGCCGAAGCGGCTTATCGCTTCGCTCCCCAGGATTGGAGCGAACACTATGCCGAACGGCTCGCGCATGAGCAGGGGCTGGCGTTGAATGCCGACCATTTCGAGGCGATGCGTGCCTTGCAGGAATATTTTGCGAAGCACGATAAGCCGGACGTGCGTATTCGTGAGCTGCACGATGCGCTGGACGAGCGCTTTCACGGGCGCGGCGGCATGCGCTATCTGTACACCTTGTTTCCAGGTGGTCCGGTAGCGCAGGGCTGTCAGTTGGCCGGGCTACCGATACCCGCGGGGGCGCTGAGCCTGTCTTTCGGAAGCGTGCAGTAAACCGCTCGGATCGTCACGCCAGACGGTCGTCGGCAACCCGGTATTTCGGGTCTTCCACCATGTTGACCTCGACCAGGTCGCCCGCCTGCTCGAGCAGGTTGCGGCACTCCTGGCTGAGGTGTTTGAGGTGCAGCGTCTTGCCGATGCGCTTGTAGCGTTCCGCCAGGGTGTCGATTGCCTCGAGCCCCGAGTGATCGGCGACGCGTGAGTCGTAGAAGTCGACGACCACGTTGCTCGGATCGTTCTTCGGATCGAACAGTTCGTGAAACGCATGGATGGAACCGAAGAACAGCGGGCCACGCAGCTCGTACACCTTGGTGCCGGATTCGTCGATGAAGGTTTTCGCGCCCATCTGCTTGGCGTGTTCCCAAGCGAACACCAGCGCAGAAACGATCACGCCAACCACGACCGCAATGGCCAGGTCGGCGATCACGGTGACGACCGCCACCAGGACCGAGATCAGCGTATCCGAAAGCGGCACCTTGCCGAACATGCGGAACGTGGCCCACTCGAACGTGCCGAGCACGACCATGAACATCACGCCGACCAGAGCTGCCACCGGGATCATCTCGATCAGGTCGGACGCGAATAGAATGAAGATCAACAGGAAGACCGCGGCCGTGATGCCCGACAGACGGCCGCGTCCGCCGGAATTGATGTTGATCAGCGACTGGCCGATCATCGCGCAGCCCCCCATGCCGCCGAACAGGCCGTTGACCGAGTTGGCCACGCCCTGGCCGACGCACTCCTTGTTGCCGCGTCCCCGCGTCTCGGTGATCTCGTCGATCAGGTTGAGTGTCAGCAGTGACTCGATCAGTCCCACGCCGGCGAGGATCACGCTGTACGGCAGAATGATGTTGAAGGTTTCCCAGGTCAGCGGAACGCTCGGCAGACTGAAACTCGGCAGTCCGCCGGCGATCGTCGCGGCGGGGTCGCCGGTCATGTCGCGCAGCACATCCTGAACGGTGCGCGCGTCGAGATCCAGGCCGATCGCCAGCAGGCTGACCGACAAGATGGCGGCGAGCGAGGCCGGGACTGCAACCGTGAGCTTCGGCAGCCAATGGATGATGGCCATGGTCAACGCGACCAGCCCGAGCATCACCCACAATGCTGTGCCGCCCAGCCATTCGCTCGTGCCGCCGGCTCCGGGTACCTCGAACTGTTTCAGTTGTGCCAGGAAGATCACGATCGCCAGGCCATTAACGAAGCCCAGCATCACCGGGTACGGCACCAGACGGATGAACTTACCCAGGCGCAGCAGGCCGGCGGCGATCTGAATCGCACCGGTAAGCAGCAGCGCGGCGAACAGGTAATTGACACCATGCTCCATGACCAGCGACACCATGACCACCGCCATGGCACCGGTCGCGCCCGAGATCATGCCCGGACGTCCGCCGATCAGTGCGGTGATCAGACCCATCATGAAAGCGCCGTAGAGGCCGACGATCGGTTCGACACCGGCGACGAAGGCAAAGGCAACCGCTTCCGGAACCAGCGCGAGTGCGACGGTCAGACCCGACAATACGTCGTTCTTGATACATTTCTTGCCGGGGCAGGTGAGGGGGAACATCGGGGAGGCCTTACGCGGTGCTGCTTGTCGAAAGGCATGGCAGTGTAGTGAATAAAATTAGAGAAATCTAATACTTAAATTCAATCGTGACTATGCCGTTAGGGGGGCACCGAGGGTGATTTCGTTGCATTCGACGCCCGCCGGCCGTTGTTATGCGGGCTGACCTAGCTCTTTGTCGATACGATCGCCGAACTCCTCGGCGACATGCTCGGCGAAACTCTCGCCCGCACTCGCGTAGAAGTTGAACACCGCATTGACGCCGGCATTGCGCAGCGCCTCTTCGTGGTCGGGATAGTGGGCGACGGATGCCAGTTCGAGTTCGAAGCCTTGCTCTTTCAGCAGGCGCGCCACCGCCATGTTCGACTCGTGGTCGGAGAACGCCAGCAAGGCCAGCTTGACCCGTCCGCTGCGTTCCGCACGTGCCCAGAAATCGGCATCGGTTGCGTCGCCGAGTACGACATTGCGTCCTTTCGCGCTGTGGCGATCCACATAATCGGCGTTGATGTCGATGCCCAGTACCACGTCGCCCCAGATCGAACGCAGATAGTCGTATGCACCGGTGCCCACCCTGCCCATGCCGAACACCACGACCTGCGCCTTGCCCGGACGGATCATATCGTCGCCCGGCAGGCGCGTGCGTGTCTCGAAGCGGTGCAATGGATGACGCCAGCGGGCGTACAGGCGTTTCGACATCGCGTTGAGCGGTGAAGCGAGTAGGAAGCTCAGTGCAAGGGCAACCGCCAGCACCGACAGCCAGCTGCCGTCCAGCCAACCGTTGGTGACACCGATCGCACCAACGATCAAGCCGAACTCGCTGAAGTTGGTCAATGCGGCCGATGCCAGCGTCGCGCTGCGCGCGCGCATGTGCTGACGCGTCATCAGCAGGAAATACAACAGGGCCTTGAGCGGCAGCAGCAGAAGCACCAGGAGCAATGCGGCACCGAGCACCGCCCAACTGAGTTCGCCGGACAGGCCGATCGACAGGAAGAAGCCGATCAGGAACAGGTCCTTGAAGCTCAACAACGACTTGGCCAGCTCGTTGGTCTTGGCGTGACCGGCGAGCAGGATACCCAACACCAGTGCGCCGAGGTCGGCCTTGATGCCGACCAGTTCGAACAGCCCAGCGCCCACCAGCGGCAACAACCAACCCATCAATACCAGCAGTTCCCCATGACCGACGGCCTCAAGCAGCCGGAAGAACAGGGGGCGCAACGGGATCAGGGCAAACAATAAGAATGCCCAGACGCTCGGCACCTTGCCCGCCGAGATGGCGATGAAGACCACCGCGAAGATGTCTTGCACGATCAGCAGGCCGATCGCGATCCGGCCGTGGATAGCGCCCATCTCGGCGCGCCCTTCGAATACCTTGACCGCGAAAACGGTGCTCGAAAAACTCAAGGCGAAACCGATCAGCAACGCCGTGTTCGTATCGAACGCAGAAAAGAAACTCAGGCCGGTAAGCGCGAGCGCGCTGAGCAACAGCGCCACGACAACTGTCGTGATCAGCATGTGCACGCTGGCCGTGAGCCAGACGACGGGGGCGGCCAGGTCTTTGACGTGCAGTTTCAGTCCGATGGTGAACAGCAGCAAGGTCACGCCGAGGTCGGCGATCTCCTCCAGCATCGGCGTGTCGTGCATGCCCAAGGCGCCGAGAATGAAACCTGCGGCGAGGAATCCCATCAACGGTGGCAGGTTTGCCGCCTTGGCGACAAGGCCGAGCAGAAACGCCACACCGAGCGGCACCACGTGCATCACATCGATCGCGGCCAAGTTCAGGGGGGCGAGGTCTTGCATGGTCGGCGTCTTTGAAACTACAGCCCGCATGATCGCACGAAAGCGGCATGCGGGAACGTCGCGTATTTACGCCTGGAATGCGCGGTTGTGTTGTTGGATTAACCTGCCTGGCTGGACTGACGGTGCGTCAGCCAAAGCAATTCGACGGTCTCGGCCGGTAGGGGGCGCGAAAACAAAAAGCCTTGGAAATGATCGCAGCCTTCCTGGCTGAGAAACGCCTTCTGCGCATCGGTTTCCACACCCTCGGCGACGGTGTCCAGGTTCAGTTGTTGGCCCATGGCGAGCACGGCGCGCGTGATCGCGACATCGTCCGGATTCTCGGGCAGGTCACAGACGAACGCACGATCGATCTTCAGGGTATCCGCGGGCAGGCGTTTCAGGTTGGCCAGCGAAGAATGCCCGGTGCCGAAATCGTCGATCGCGATGCGCACACCCAGGTCGCGCAGATGCGACAGCACGCCAACGGACTGCGCCACGTGGTCCATGACAAAGGTCTCGGTGACCTCGAGTTCGAGATACTTGGGGTCAAGCCCGGTCTGCTGCAGCACGTCAGACACGGTCGCGACGATATCGCCCCGCGTGATCTGCGGCCCGGCGACATTGACCGAGATGCGCATCTCGGGTGCACCTTCGTTCTGCCAGCGTCGCATCTGCTCGCAGGCCGTCTGCAGAACCCATTCACCGATATCGATGATCAAGCCGTTCTCTTCGGCCAGCGGTATGAAGCGTCCCGGTGGCACTAGTCCGAGCACCGGGTCTTGCCAGCGAACCAGGGCCTCGACACCGATGATGCGGCCGCCACGATCGAACTGCGGCTGGTAGTACAAGATGAACTCTTCGTTCTGCACGGCGCGGTGCATGCGCTCTTCCATCGCCACCTTTTCGTTGCTGAACGACGACATCTTGGCCGAATAGAACTGCACATTATTGCGCCCGGCCGCTTTTGCCTGGTACATCGCAGCATCGGCGTTCTTCACCAGGGTTGCCGCGTCTTCGCCATCGTTCGGGAACTGGCTGATGCCGACACTGGTGCCGATATGCAGACGGTGGCCGTCGATGTCGAAAGGTTGCGACAGCGCACCGATCAGTTTGACTGCCACGCGTTCGACCGCTTCGCGTTCGCTGATCGATTCGAGCAGCACCGTGAACTCATCGCCACCGAGGCGGGCGATGGTGTCCTCACTGCGCACCAGCCCCTGCAGCCTGGTCGCCACGGCTTTCAGCAGGCGGTCGCCTACCGGGTGGCCGAGACCGTCGTTGACGTTCTTGAAACGGTCGAGATCGAGGAACAGCAGGCTGATACCACCACCCTGGCGTGAAGCACGCTGAATCGCATGGGTGAAGCGGTCGAAAAACAGCTCGCGGTTCGGCAGGCCGGTGAGATTGTCGAAATACGCCAAGCGATGGATACGCTGTTCGCTGCGCCGCTGCTCGGTGATGTCGCGGGTTACCGCAACGAACTGTTTCACCTTGTTGCGCGAGTCCTTGATGGCGACGATTGTCTGCCATGTCGGGAACAGTTCGCCGTTCTTGCGGCGGTTCCAGATCTCGCCTTCCCAAACGCCATCGGATTCCAGTGCGTCCCACAACTGCTGGTAAAACACCGGTGGGTGTTCGCCGGAATAGTAGGGAGGGCGTTTCTCGCCGATCAGCTCGCTGGCGTCGTAACCGACCATCTCGCATTGCGCGCGATTGACCCGCAGCACGACGCCCGACTGGTCGGCAACCACCACACCTTCGGTGATGTGTTTGAACACGTTCTCCGCCAGCATCAGATATTTCTCGGCGAGTTTGCGTTCGCTGATGTCGCTGAATACGACGACCGAGCCGCGCTTGATGCCATCGGATATCAAGGGAGCACGGGTAAACTCGGCTTCGAAGCCGCTGCCGTCGTGACGCGTCAGCAGTGTCTCGCCGGCGGTACCCATGGTGCCGTCGCCTCTGCCCTTGTGCGTCAGCGTGCTGTCGTTCGCGCACAGTGCCGGACCGCCCGCTGCCGCGCTGGTCAGGGTGCGGCCCAGCAGTTCGCCCGGTCCATAGCCCAGCAACTGCTCGCCGGCCGGGTTCATGAAGGTGATGCAATCCTGGTTGTCGAGCCCGAAGATGCCTTCGCCGGCGGCGTCGAGCAACAGGCGTTGGCGGGTTTCCAGCGTCTCGCGCCGCCGCATCTCGTCGCGCATGTTCTGTTCGACTTTCTTGTAGTCGCTGATATCGCGCGCAATGACGATGCGGATCTCGCCCTCGGCGGTGTCGGCGATGCTGACCGAGAGCTGCAGCGGCACCAGTTCGCCGCTCGGGCGTCGCCCCTTGATCTCGAAATGCAGTGACGTCGTGCCGTCGTCGAACTGCGGCAAAGGCTCGGCGAACAGGTTGTTGATGCGTTGTCCCAGCACACTGGATTTATCGCGGCCGAACACGACTTCGGCGTGCAGGCTGAAGTCGCTGATGGCGCCATTGTCGTCGGTTGTGATCATCGCCAAGGGCGCACAGTCGAACAGCGCATGCAGCTTCTGTTTCTCTGAGTTGATTTCGGCGGTCTCGACGGCCACGTGATGCGAGGTGTTGACAGCCTGGTCGCGGACCAGGCGGATGATCGCCAACAGCAGGGCGGCAGCGAGTACGAAGAACGCGAACAAGGCGGTGTGGATCAGCGTCAGGCCATGGAAGGCTTCGTGTTTGCTTTCTTCAACCGCAATGGCGAACTGCTGCTGCGGCAGCCATCGCCAGGCGCCGACCACCTGCGTACCGAGGTAGTTGGGATAGCTCGCGGTATCGACGCCATCGATGCCGTTTACCGCATCGGCGGCCATTCTGGTCAGGCCGGCGCCATCCGGCGTCGTCAGCTTGAGGTTGCCGACCGTGTTCTGCCCCGCGCCGATCAAGCCCTTGTCGAGGATGCGCTGCGCGAAGCGCGGTTCAGAGAGCAGCACACCGCGCCGGTCGAAGATATACGCCTCGCTGCTTTCGCCGCTCCTGCCACTGCGCAGTGTCCGCAGCACAGAGGGTTCCGCGTCGACGTACAAAGCGAGTACGGCTACCGTCGCTGCGTTGCGATCGCGTATCGGTGCGGTCACCGCAATCAGCCAATCATCGCCCATCAACTGCGGTATGCCGGCAGCTGCCCGACCTGACCAGGCTGCGGCGAGCTGGTTCGGCGTGCGATGTAGTGGGTCGTCCAGGCTCAATTGCTGGTTGGCGGTGGCGGCAACCGTCTGGCCATCGGCGCTGACTATTGCCAGACCGCGAACATCCTGCGCGTCGGTGAGACCGCTCAGGTGCGTGATCAAGCGTGGATGCAGCGCTGCTCGCATTGCTGCGTTGCCCCCGCCGCGTGGAGCGGAGAGCGCTTGCGCGATGTTGACGATTTCCGGGTGCGCCGCATGTAGCTGGGCGCGGGTGGCGAGGTTGTCATACACGGCCACGAGGCTTTCTGCGGCCACATCCAAACGCGTGTTCAAGTTGGCTGCGACCTGGCGGTGCCAGAACAGCTCGGCCTGGTAGGCAATCAGCAAGGCGAACGCGACCATCGGACCGATTGCCAGCCCGGCTTTCAAGAGAGCGGAGAATGACCCGCGGTGCTCGTGTTTTGGGGTTCCGTCCACGCCTGTCGGTCCCGGCCGGCGAAGGCCTTAACTTCTTCAAGCGTGTAGCGGCACCGCGCCGGGCTCCTTGATCACCCGCAGGCGCGGAATGTGACGGACCTTCAACCCAGCGGAGACTGTCCCGGTCGGTCGCCTTCGGCGGGCGGCAGCCAGCGTGGGGAGAAGTCGGAAACGCAGTGGCAGCGACCCTCGGGGCCGAAACGTTCCGCGCGGGCCTGCTCGCAGGCGTCGACCGTCGCATACGGGCCGATGATGTTGACCGGGCGCTCCGGCGTCGAGCCCGGCGGATGGATATGGCAGGTAACGCCTTCCGTGGCTGCCAGGGGAGATGCTGCCGCCAGCCAGACGGCCATGCACAAGGCCCGGTTACTCATAGGGCGCGATATCGCTCGCGTACAGGGTGTAGCCGGCTTCGGCCACGTCATTGTCGATACGCTGCACGCTCATTGTGCCGCTTACCCAGATCACGTCGAACAGGTTCGGTTTGGTGCCCTTGCCGGCTTCGGTAACGACGTAGATGGTCTGATTGGCCGGCGGCGGGGGCACGTGCACACAGGCGCCGTAGTAGGGGACGAGCAGGAATCCGGTGGTTTCTTTCTCGTCGCCTTCGACCGGGACGACGAACCCCGGAATCTTCACCGCTTGTCCGTCAAGTTCCTGGCGAACCGGTGCCTTGTCCCATAACTCCTTGAGTTTGGCCATGAATTCTTCTGCACGCGGGTCGTCATCGGAGATCTCGTCGAGGTTGAACTCCTCCATCAGCTTCTCTGGCTGAAAGTCGTCGGGGATCAGATTGTCCCACTCGATCTCCTTGGTTCCCCCTGTGGCTGCCGTTTCGGGCGCTGCTTCAGTCTTGGCCGCAGCCGGCTCGCTTTGCTCCGCGGCGGGTTGTGCAGCGGCGGCCGGGTTGTTGGACTGGCGCAGGTCGGTCACCGCCGGCGGTGCCGGGGCATCGGTCTGCGCAGCGGCATTTTCGGGGGGCTCGGATTGCGAGCACGCAGCAAGCGATAAGACGGCCAGCAAATGCGGCAACATGCGTATTGAGATCATAGGGTTTCCGTTGCGTTTCCAAACATCGATCAAGGTCGGGTGCGGGCGGCCGGGTAACGGCGCGAAGCCTACCGGAACCACAGACCATCGGCACGCCGATTCGTTCGGCACTGCCCGCCGGTGCGCCGCTGTTTAATTTAGCATCCTCTGATATTCTATCGATGGCCGAATCATCGGCGAAATGACCGGGATAGGGTACAGGTGGACGCATTGTCGCAACTCAAACGCCTTAGCGATCTGGCAGTGGGCCAGCGTCTGCGCCTGGTGCGCGTCGACGGCGGCATGCGACTCAAGCGCCGGTTGCTGGCCCTGGGTTTGAGCATCGGTGGCGAGGCCGAAGTCGTGCAACGGCGCGGCGGTGGTGTCGTGCTGGCACGCGGCGGCAATCGTGTCGCCCTGGGCGAAGGTGTTGCACAGAAGCTGTTTGCCGAGGTGCTCGACTGATGGCCGGTTGCTGTCCGCCGAACAGCGTCGCGGATGGAGCCGGGAGTGCGGCGCGTGCCGCGGGTTCGTTAACGATCGCCGTCGCTGGCAATCCCAACTGTGGCAAGTCGGCTTTGTTCAACGCCCTCACCGGTATCCGGCAGAAGACGGGTAACTGGCCCGGTGTGACGGTCGAGCGTAAAGAAGGCCGCTGCCGAATCGATGCGCACGATGTCGTGGTTGTCGACTTGCCGGGCATCTACTCCTTCGATGCCGCTTCGCTTGATGAACAAGTCACCCGAGACTACCTGCTGTCGCGCGATGCCGATCTGGTCGTCAACGTGATCGATGCGGCCAACCTCGAACGTAATCTGTATTTCTCTGTGCAATTGCTCGAGATGGGCGTGCCGTTGGTGGTCGCGCTGAACATGATGGATGTCGCGCGCAAGCGGGGCATCGATATCGATGCAGGTGAGCTGGCGCGACGCCTGGGCTGTCCGGTAGTGCCGATTGTCGCGACGACGGGCGAAGGGCTGAGCGAGCTCAAGGCCAGGATGTTGGCGGTCGCCGACGAACGCGCCGCGCCTGGCTTTCCGTTGGCGCTCGACGAAGCGGTAGAGCAGGCGCTGCTCAAACTCGAACCGCTGCTCGACGAGGCTGCGCCGAGCAACCGTCGCTGGCTTGCGCTGAAGCTGCTCGAAGGCGAACAAGTCGGTGTCTTGTCAGACGACATGCAACAGCAGGTAGATGATATCCGTGCCTGGGTTGCTGAACGTTATGGCAAAGATGTTGGACTGGCCATCGCCGACACGCGCTTCACTCATGCACATACGCTGGCGCGCGAAGTCTCACGCCATGCCCAACCGGTGTCGCGCACCTTCAGCGACCGGATCGACAAACTGGTGCTCGGACGCTGGACCGGCATCCCGCTGTTCCTCGCGGTGATGTACCTGATGTTTCTGTTCACGATCAATGTCGGCGGCGCCTTTATCGATTTCTTTGACGGTGTCGCCGGTGCGCTGTTCGTCGACGGTCTGGGCGAACTCATAACGGCCAGCGGTGGCCCCGACTGGCTGCGCGTGCTGCTTGCCGACGGCGCCGGTGCCGGACTGCAGGTGGTGGCGACATTCATCCCGATCATTGCTGCGCTGTATCTGTTTCTCTCGGTACTCGAAGACTCCGGTTACATGGCGCGCGCGGCCTTCGTGATGGATCGCTCGATGCGTGCGATCGGTCTGCCGGGTAAGGCATTCGTGCCGTTGATTGTCGGCTTCGGCTGCAACGTGCCGGCGATCATGGCGACCCGTACGCTGGAAAACGAACGCGAACGCAAGCTGACGATCCTGATGAATCCGTTCATGTCGTGCGGCGCACGCCTGCCGGTGTATGCCTTGTTCGCGGCGGCATTTTTTCCGACATCGGGGCAGAACGTGGTGTTCGCGCTATACCTTACCGGCATCGTGGTCGCGATTCTGACCGGGCTGATGATGAAGAAGTCGCTGCTGCCCGGTAACAGCACCGGCTTTATGATGGAGCTGCCGCCGTATCACCTGCCGACGCTCAAAGGCGTGATGTTGCGCGCCTGGGATCGGGTGCGGCTGTTCGTCAAAGAAGCGGGGCAGGTGATTGTGGTTATGGTCGTCGTGCTCAACCTGCTCAACTCGCTCGGTACCGATGGCTCGTTCGGCAATGAAGACAGCGAACACTCGGTGCTCAGTGAAACGGCGCGGGTCGTCACCCCGCTGTTCGCACCGATGGGAATCCGCGAAGACAACTGGCCGGCAGTGGTTGGTATCTTCTCCGGCGTGTTGGCCAAGGAGGTGGTCGTCGGCACGCTCGACAATCTCTACACCTCACTGGGGCGCTCGGGCAACGCGGCCGATCAAGGCGCATTCGAGCTGTGGCCGGCCTTGCAAGCAGCCGCCGCTACCGTACCGGCGAACCTGGCCGAACTCTCCGGTGCCATCCTCGACCCCTTGGGCTTGAATGTGGTCGAAGCGCACGATGCGACTGCGCATGGGGTAGACGATGCGGTATTCGGTGCGATGCACGCCCGCTTCGACGGGCAGGCCGGAGCCTTCGCCTATCTGTTGTTCGTGCTGCTGTATTTTCCCTGCGTCGCGACCATCGGTGTCATACGCCGTGAGACGGGGGCTGCCTGGGCAGCGTTTGTCGCCACCTGGTCGACCGGCGTGGCCTATTTCACTGCGACCGTGTTCTATCAACTGGCTACCTACAGTGCACACCCGCAGCGCTCGCTGGTGTGGACTGTCGGCCTGTTGAGCGTGCTTGGGTTGGTCGTGTTCGGCCTGCGGCTGTGGGCGCGGCGTGGCGGACGCCAGCCGGACGCCTTTGATTGGGCCGAGCGATGATTCTGTCCAAAGTGCTTGGGCTCCTCGAGCGGCGCGGCGGTGCGACGCTCGCCGAAATCGCCGCCGCGGTGGATGCGCCACAGGACGCGGTCGAACTGATGCTCGAGACGCTGCAACGCCGCGGTCTCGTTCGCCGTGAAACGCCGTCAGCCGGTTGTGGTTCGAGTTGCACGCAGTGCGCGCAGAAGCCGACGGCGATCTACCTGCCGGCGCAGGCCGCGCCTGAAACCACCGACGTCAAGGAATGCGTGATTGCTGTACCGGTTCGTCGCGAGGGGCGACGCTAGGACGCGTTCGATCCTGCAAAAAACAAAACCCCCCAGCGAACCGGGGGGCAAATCAGGCGACCCGACCCTGGGGAGGGCGTCGAAAACCGGGTGCACCTGCGTCGGAACACCGATCAACGATCAAATCTGCGTCCAACTGCTCCATCAGACACCTTTCAGCCTGCGGATGTTCCGCTTACTCGCGGCGCAATGACGAAGCTGCGCGCGCCTTCGCAGTTCAGTAGCGATCAGGTTCACGGAGAGGTCGGGTTATCCCCCAACACCGCGCGCGGGGCGATCAGCAGCGGCACTGCTGCATCGGTAAGTTGTCGGCTCAAGGTCGAATGACTCGACGTCAGTGCATCGCGCACCTGGTTTTGACTGGTTTGCGCATCGAACACCAGGCGCCCGAAGCTGCCGTAGTGGGTGAGCTTGCGGGCCAATGCTGCGACCGCGGTCGGATTGGATGCGCCGATGAAACCGGTCGTCACGCCGTGTGCATCGGTGCTGACGAGCACGACACTGTGATCGTCAGCGGAATAGGTCGTGTTACCGATTTTCAGTCCATTCCCGCTCAGGGTCTGTGTGTCGCGCTCGAACAAGGCGGTTGCCGACGCCAACAGGCGATTGTCCCACCCGAGCAACAGGCGATTGTCTTCCGCATCGATCGAGGTCGAGTCGGTCGTTACCCGCAGGCCGGGGAATGTCTGCTGCCAATGGCGCGCCAGATCGTGCCAGGCTTCGAGCATCGCATCCGAGGCATCGTTCGGCAGGATCAGCCAGCTGTTGCCGCCGAACAGGCGGTTGAGCGCCGGTGGCTGTTCGGTGGCATCCAGATAGCGCAGCAGGTCGTATTGCGGGTCGATATCGATTCGCAGAGGCGCTGCAGGCAAGGTGATCTCGAACGGTGTGGCGTCACCGGACATGTGGTGAGTGAACCAGCGGGCTTCAGACTCTCCCTGCAGGGTGATCGCAATCGGCAGGTCGAAACTGAAGGCGGTGTTGCCGCGTTGGTGGATCTGCGCGAGCACGTGGAATCCGCTGCCGCGTTGCTCGACGTCGACCGTTCCGAGACCGATGTGCGGTGCGCCGGGTCGCATAAGCCAGGGTGAGAATTGCTGCTGCATGGCTTTGTCGTCACCGATGATGGTGTTCACCGCGTCGACGAAACCGATGCGGGTGAACTTGTGCTGGCTCCACAGCCTTTTGAGTCCGGCGGCGAAGGCGTCATCGCCGAGCGCACGCCGCAGCATGTGGAAGACCATCAGCGACTTGCTGTAGCCGATCGACTGGCTGGCTTCGTTGTGCCGGCTGACGAAGCGCGTCAGCGGTTGGTCGTGGTTCTCTGCGGCGTAGTTGCTGTAACGCTGCAAAGCCTTCAAGCGATACTGGTCGCCTTTGTCCTGGCGTTCCTGCATCCAGTGATCGGCCAGATACGCTGTCAGCCCCTCGCTCCAGTTACCGTTGTCGTAGTCGATCCAGACTCCGTTGCCCCACCAGTTGTGCAGGATCTCGTGCGGCAGCGAGGTATAGGGAATGAACGGCAGCCGCATCACCTGCGAGCCGAGCAGGGTGAACGACGGCATACCGTAGCCGGTCTGCCAGTGGTTCTCGACGACGGCGAACTTCTCGAACGGGTAGGCACCGATCAGGCGGCTGTAGTGATCGATGTAGTCGCCCATGATGCCGAGGTAGCGATCGGCCAGCTCCGGATCGTCATTGAGCAACCAGACCGACAGCGTGACATCGCCGTGCTGGCGTGCGTGCCGCACGAAGCGACCGGCAAGCAGGTAGATATCGTCGAGCGGCGCGTTCGATGTCCAGGTCACGGCGGCCTCGCCGGCATCGCGCCTGCCCATGCTGAGGCTCTGCCAACCGTCGGGCAGGCTAATCTCGATCAAGGTTTGCGTGATGGCTGCATCGAACACGGGATACCACGCCGACGCGCCATCGAGATATACCGCCCGCTGCGACACGACACCTTGCGGCATATCACCGTGGCCGCGTTGCTCGGAAAACACGGGGCGGCCATGGTAATGCAACTTTAGTCGCTTGCCTGGCGTCTTTAATGTGACACGATAGGCGGTGCGCAGCCCGTCGGACGAAGTCGATATGGTTTCGAGGCGGCCGGATGCGGTGGTGAGCGATAGGCCGCCGTTGAGAACGAACTCGAATCTATCGCTCGCCCGATCGACGCTGATCTCGTCGGTCACACGCATTTCGCCGGCCGCGGGGATGAGTTCGACCGACATCGAATGCGCCACACCGGCACCGATTGCATCAAGAGGAAGATAAATGCTGAAAAGAAAGACGATGAAACGCGCTGTGAGCGCAAACGCGTTAGCAGGGTTTATCGGTGTGTTCATGAGTGCAATCCTGATCTCCGCCGTGGCGGCTTCCGAAACAACGACAGGCCAGACTCCGATTGTTGTCGAGACGGCAAAAAGCGCAACCCTGCCAGAAGTCATGTCGCGTCTCAAAGGCGAACGCGTGGTTTATGTCGGCGAGACACACACGGCATATGCCGACCATCTGCTGCAACTCGACGTACTCAAGGCCATGGCGGCAGACTCCACGCCGTTGGCTGTCGGGGTTGAATGGTTTCAGGCGCGCTTTCAACCCGTCCTCGACGACTATAGCGCCGGGCGCATCGATGAAGCCGAGCTGCTGCGCCGCACCGAATACTACGACCGCTGGCGATTCGACTACCGGTTATACCGACCGATACTGCAGTTTGCCAAAGACAACGGCATTCCGCTGGTCGCGTTGAACGCCTCGCGCGAGTTGACCAACGAGATACGCCGGGTGGGCATCGACGGTCTGTCGCAGGAATTCAAACAGGATCTGCCGGACGGCTACGATTTTGCCGACAAGGCCTATGCAGACCGGTTGCGCGAGATGTTCAAGCAGCACCCGGCAGGCGATGCGCAATTCGATCGCTTCCTCGAAGTGCAGCTCACCTGGGACGAGATGATGGCGCAACGTGCCGCGGATTATCTCAAGGCCAATCCGGATGCGCGCATGCTGGTATTGGCGGGCAAGGGGCATATCGGTGGACGTAGCGGCATCCCCAATCGCGTGGCGCGGCGTACCGGTATTGATGGCACGGTCATCGGCAGCTTCAACCCGGCGACAGCCATGTTCGGTGAGGCGGACTTCCTGGTGCTGATCAATGATCAGCCCCTACCGCCGCCGGGCCTTATGCAGATCATGCTCGATGAACGCGACGAAGGTGTGTTCGTCAAAGATTTTTCCGACGGCAGCCCTGCGGAGAAGGCGGGCGTCGAAAAGAAAGACCGGATCGTCAAGATCAACGATATACCGATCGATCACTATGCCGATGTGAAGATCGCCATGATCGACGAGCTGCCGGGCAACGAGGTCAGCGTGACCGTTGAGCGTGACAGCCTGTTCCGTGGCAAGAAGACCTTGTCGCTGAGTTTCAAGCTCGGTGGCGAAGTCATGATGTCGCCGCACTGACTGGCTTTACGGACGGGATCGTGATCCCGTCCGTACATTCGTGCCGCAAACGCCTTACGACAGCGCTTTCAGCTTCCAGATATCGTCGTTGTACTCGCTGATCGTGCGGTCGGTCGAAAAGCCGCCGCTGGAAGCGCAGTTGCGAATACTCATGCGCACCCACTGATCCTGGTCGCGCCATGCCGCTTCGGCGCTGGCCTGCGCATCGATATAGCTACGGAAGTCGGCTAGCGTCATCCACGGATCGTGCGGGCTCTTGATGCTGTCGATGATGCCGCGGAACAGGCAGGGCTCGATGGCGCTGAAGTGATCGCTCTCCAACAGGTCGATAACGGCTGCCAGGTCCGGGTCGCTGTCGATATAGCTTTGCGGGTTGTAGCGACCACGCAGACCGGCAACCTCTTCCGCTTTCAGCCCGAACAGGAAGAAGTTCTCTTCGCCGACGGCATCCATGATCTCGATGTTCGCACCGTCGTAGGTGCCGATCGTAATCGAGCCGTTCATCATGAACTTCATGTTGCCGGTGCCCGACGCTTCCTTGCCGGCAGTCGATATCTGCTCCGACAGGTCGGCCGCGGGACAGATGTACATCATCTTGGTCACGCCGTAGTTCGGCAGAAATACCACTTTCAAGCGATCGCCGACCGCCGGGTCGCCATTGATCACCGAGGCAACGTTGTTGATCAGCTTGATGATCTCTTTGGCGCGCTGATAACCCGGGGCGGCCTTGCCGCCGATCAGCACGCAGCGATTTACCCAGTTCTCGGTATCGCCGCTGCGGATGCGGTTGTACAGGTGGATTACGTGCAACACGTTCAGCAGTTGCCGCTTGTATTCGTGGATACGCTTCACCTGGATGTCGAACAGTGACGATGGGTCGAAGCGCACGCCGGTCAAGGCCAGCACCATGTCGGCCAGGCGCCGCTTGTTGTGCAGTCTGATCTCCTGCCAACGCTTCATGAAGTTCTTGTCACCGTCGTCGGCCCACGGCTTGAGCTTTTCGAGTCGGCCCAGGTCGGCCTGCCAGCCGTCGCCGATGGTCTCGGTCAACAATTCGGCGAGCTGCGGGTTCGACATCGCCAGCCAGCGTCGTGGGGTGACGCCGTTGGTCTTGTTGTTGAACTTCTCGGGCCACAGTTCGTAGAAATCCTTGAACAGACCTTTGGTCAGCAGGTCGGAATGCAGTGCGGCGACGCCGTTGACCGAGAAGCTGCCAACGATTGCCAGGTAGGCCATGCGCACTTGCGGGTCCGGTCCTTCTTCGATCAAAGACATCCTGCGCACGCGGTCGGTGTCGCCGGGCCAGCGCTGTCGCACGTCGGCCAGGAAGCGCGCATTGATCTCGTAGATGATCTCCAGCAGGCGCGGCAGCAACTGCGCGAACAGTCTGACCGGCCAGCGTTCGAGCGCCTCGGGCAGCAGCGTATGGTTGGTATAGGCCATACAGTTGCGCGTGATCTCCCAGGCGTCGTTCCATTCCAAGCGCTTGTCGGGATCGTCGAGCAGCAGGCGCATCAGTTCCGCTACCGCGATGCTGGGGTGGGTGTCGTTGAGCTGGAATACGTTGCATTCGGCAAACTGGGTCAACGGTTGGTCGCCCCATTGACGGAACACGTCCTGCAGACTGGCCGACGTCAGGAAATACTGTTGGCGCAGGCGCAGTTCCTTGCCGTTTTCGTTGGCGTCGTTCGGATACAACACCATCGTGATGTTTTCCGCTTCGTTCTTGCTTGCCACCGAGTCGGCGTAGTCGCCCGCGTTGAATTCGTGCAGGTTGAACGCATCGGTTGCCGAAGCCGACCACAATCGCAAGGTGTTGACGATGTTGTTGCGGTAACCGGATACCGGCACGTCGTAGGGCACGGCCAGCACGTCTTCGGTGTCGATCCAGCGTGCGCGCGGGCGGCCCTGCAGGTCGGTGAAGTGTTCAGTGCGGCCACCGAACTTGATGAACTGCGTGTACTCGGGGCGCTCAACTTCCCACGGGTGGCCATCGCGCAGCCAGTGGTCGGGGTCTTCGACCTGGTAGCCGTTCTCGATGTGCTGGTGAAACATGCCGTACTCGTAGCGCAGGCCGTAGCCGGTAACCGGCAGGCCGAGCGTCGCGCAGCTATCGAGGAAGCAGGCCGCCAGACGCCCGAGACCCCCGTTGCCCAGGCCGGCATCCGGTTCGGTATCTTCGATCTCTTCGAGCGCGATGGCGAAATCCTTGACCGCCTTGTCGACCGGTTCTTCGAGATCGAGGTTGAGCAGGTGGTTGCCCAGCGAGCGGCCGATCAGGTATTCGAGCGACAGGTAGTGCGAGCGGCGTACGCCGTCGCGCTTGTACATGCACCAGGTGTTGCGCCACTCGCTCATGATGCGATCGCGCACGGTGTAGGCGAGCGCCTCGTACAGGTAGAAACGGTCACAACCGAGGAAGCGCCCGAGGTGGTATTCGAGGTAACGCCGGATATCCTCGCTCAGGTCGTTCGAACCGGAGGGCAGGGCCGGCATGTTGGGCAAAATGCACGCGTCAGTCGTATCTTGTTCGGCCACGAGAGCTACCTCCTACTCGTTATTCCGCACCGTACACGTCCAGGTAGGCCTGTGCGCTCTGCTTCCAGCCGTACTCTGCACGCATCCCGGTCTTGATCAGTTTCATCCACTGCTTGGGTTGTTCGAACAGTTCGAGCGCCTGCTCAATTGCCGCCTGCAGGGCATGTGTGGTCGGTTCGGTGAACACGAAACCGTTGGCTTCGCCGCGGGCGATACTGCGTGGTGTTGCATCGACGACCGTGTCCGCCAGACCGCCGGTCTCGCGAACGACCGGTGGCGTGCCGTAGCACAGGCTGTACATCTGATTCAGCCCGCAAGGTTCGTACCGAGATGGCATTGCGAAGATGTCGCAACCGGCTTCGAGCTGATGTGCCAGTGTTTCAGAATAGCCCAAATGGCTGAACACGCGATCGGGGTGGGTCTTGCTGAGCGCTTCAAGTTGGTGCATCAGCTTGGCTTCGCCGGTACCGATCAGCACAAACTTGGCGTTGGTCCGCTCGAGCAGGGGCGGAATGGCGTCGAGCAACAGGTCGATACCTTTCTGGTAGACCAGACGGCCGACCGAGCCGATCAGCGGCCCCGGTTGTTGGATGACCTCTTCGCTGGCACCCATCGCGGCCAGCAATGCCTGGCGGTTGGCGCGCTTACCGGCGCGCACCTTGCCGCCGGCCTGGTAGTGCGCCACCAGGTGCTTGTCGGTACGCGGGTTCCAGGTGATGTCATCGATGCCGTTGAGGATGCCGACAAGTTTATCGCTGACGGCACTGAGGATCGGCGCATAGCCGTAACCGTACTCCGGCGTGCGGATCTCGTCGGCGTAGCGCGGGCTGACGGTCGTCAGCACGTCACTGAACATCAGGCCGGCCTTGAGCATCGAGAAACGACCATAGAACTCGCCCAGTTCCATCGACCACCAATGTGCCGGCAGGTGAAGCGACTGGAAGGTGCCGAAGTCGAACTGGCAGTCGTAGGCGATGTTGTGCACGGTGAACACGGTACGCGGCGGCTGTGTCTCAACCGACAGGTAGGCCGGCAGCAGGCCGGTCTGCCAATCGTTGGCGTGTACCGCGTCTGCCTGCCATCCCAGGCCCAGTCCGTCCATTGCGAGGCTGGCCGCGGCTTCGCTCAACAGCGCAAAGCGCGTGGGGTTGTCCGGCCAGTCCTGCTGGTTGGCGCCGGTATAGGGATCGCCGACGCGATCGAATGCCGTCGGTGCATCGACCAGCCACAACGGCATCTTCATTTCCGGATGCATTGCTTCGAATATGCGCACCTCGGTGCCCGCCGACAGCTTGAGCCAGCCGAGCACGCGCATCTGGGTTAGGCGGTCGAGCACGGTGCGATAGGCGGGAATCACGACGCGCACATCGACGCCCAGTTCGGCAAGCGCATTGGGCAGGCTGTGGGCGACATCGGCGAGCCCACCGGTTTTGATCAGCGGGAACATTTCGCTGGCGGCGAAGAGCAACTTCATGGCGATTGGTGATGCGGTTAGCGAGCGTGACAGTTCGATACTGCCAGAGTTATCCGCATCGTTGCGACCGCCAAGTGACGACCAACTATTGTCGTGTGCTGTCTGCCTGCTTGTTGCCCAGCCATAGACTCAACCCTTTTCATTCTTGTCGTTGTAAGAACACGGCGCCGAGCGGGGGGAGATCCACCGCTGCCGAACACTCGAAATTGCGCCATGCATCCGCGGTAGCGACGACCTGGCCGCTGTTGCCGACGTCGCTGCCGCCATAGACGTTCGCGTCCGTGTTGAGAATCTCTCGGTACACGCCGCCGTGGTGCAAGCCGATGCGGTAGGCCTTGCGTGGCACCGGCGTGAAATTGAACAGGCATACCACAGACTGGCCCGCCCCATGTCGAATCAGGCTCAGCACCGATTGGTCGCTGTCGTGACATTCGATCCACTCGAATCCCTGGCTTTCGAAGTCGTGGCGGTGCAACGCCGGCTGTTCGCGATACAGGTGATTGAGATCGCGGATCAGGTTCTGCAGGCCGCGATGCGTATTGTGTTCGAGCAGCGGCCAGTCGATGGCTTCACCGTCGCGCCATTCGTGCCATTGGCCGAATTCGCCGCCCATGAACAGCAGCTTCTTGCCGGGGTGGGCGTATTGCCACGCGAACAGCAGACGCAGGTTGGCGAACTTCTGCCACAGGTCGTTGGGCATCTTGTCCAGCAGGCTGCGCTTCATATGCACCACTTCGTCGTGCGACAGCGGCAACACGAAGTTTTCGGTGTAGGTGTACATCTGGCTGAACGTCAGGTTGTCGTGGTGGTAGCGACGGTGTACCGGGTCGAGCTCCATGTAGGCCAGGGTGTCGTTCATCCAGCCCATATTCCATTTCATGCTGAAACCCAGGCCGCCCATCCAGTTCGGTCGCGACACCATCGGCCAGGCGGTGGATTCCTCGGCGATCGTCAAGGCACCGGGGAAGCGGGCGTGCAGCACGCCGTTGACGTGGCGCAGAAACTCGATGGCATCGAGATTTTCGCGCCCGCCGTATTGGTTGGGCAGCCAGTCGCCGTCGTTGCGCGAATAGTCGAGATACAGCATCGATGCCACCGCATCGACACGCAGTCCATCGACGTGAAACTCCTCTATCCAGTAGACCGCGTTGGCCAACAGGAAGTTGGCGACCTCACGCCGTCCATAGTCGAAGATCAGTGTGCCCCAGTCGCGATGCTCGCCGCGCCGCGGGTCGGCGTGTTCATAGACCGCTTCGCCGGTGAAACGCGCCAGCGCGAAATCGTCTTTGGGGAAGTGACCGGGTACCCAGTCGAGTATCACGCCGATGTTGTGAAGATGACACTGGTCGACGAAGTAGCGAAAGTCGTCCGGGTCGCCGAAGCGTGCCGTCGGCGCGAAGTAGCCGGATACCTGGTAACCCCAGGATTGATCGAGCGGGTGCTCCATGACCGGCATCAATTCGATATGCGTGTAGCCCAGGTCGTTGACGTAGGGAATCAGCTCGTCGGCCAGCTCGCGGTAGTTCAGGAAGCGGCCATCCGCATGCCGCCGCCATGATCCCGGGTGCACCTCGTAGATCGACATGGGCCTTTCCATCCAGGCCCACTGCTCGCGGCTGGACAGCCATTCGCCGTCCTGCCAGTGGTATTGGGTCGGCACGGTGACCTTGGAAGCCGTATCGGGCCGCAAGGTCATCTGCTGGCCGTAAGGATCGGCCTTGAGCAGGCAGTCGCCGTGCTTGCTGATGAATTCGAATTTGTACAGATCGCCCGGGGTCAGGCCCGGGATGAACAGCTCCCAGACACCGGAACCGCCGCGGTTGCGCATCGGGTGGCGCAGGCCGTTCCAACCGTTGAAATCGCCGACCACGCTCGCGCGTTTGACGGCCGGGGCCCATACCGCGAAGCGGCAGCCGCTGATGCCGTCGATCTCCAGGTAATGAGCGCCGAGGATGCGGTAGATATGGTGGTGCCGACCTTCGTTGAACAGATGCAGGTCGAGGTCGGAGATCAGGGGTTCGAAGCTGTACGGAGAGATTCCCGAATGGCGATTGCCATCGCCCTTCTCAACCCAGGTGAGACTGTGGTGTTTGGGCAGCGCCGCGGCCTGTTCGGGCGTCAGGGCGATCTCGAAGATATCGCTGTTTGGAATGCGCTGCATTGCACCGACATTGTCGAGCTCGACGCTTTCGGCGTTCGGCATGAAGGCGCGTACCACGGTGCACCCGCCCTCGGGCTGACAGCCCAGGATACTGAATGGGTCATGCGATTCGCCACGCTGCAGCATGGCCAAGGGATAGGGCAGTTTAACCGGCATGTATCCGCCTTCCGCCTTCGACCAACGATCTGATGTAGGTGGACAAGGCCGGAGTCAAGGCATCCCACGAACACTGCCAACGCCAGTTGTTCTCGGTCGAGCCAGGCGTATTCATGCGTGCTTCACTGCCCAGGCCGAGATAGTCCTGTAGCGGAACGATCGCGATCGAGGCGTTGCTGTGCATTGCCGTCTCGATCAGCAGCCGCGCGATGTCGTCGGTGGGTTCCTTGTGCAGTATCTGAAACACGAAAGCCTGCTCATGTGGTTGCAGTTTGTAAAACCAGCCTACGGTGGTGTCGTTGTCGTGCGTTCCGGTGTAGACGATGTTGTCTGGCGTGATGTTGGCCGGCTTGTGGGGGTTGTCTTCGAACTGGTCGAATGCGAACTGTAACACCGACATGCCGGGCAGGCCGTATTTGTGCCTTAGGTCGCGTACCTCGTCGGTGATGACACCCAGGTCTTCGGCAACGATCGAAAGCTTCGGAAAGCGATGCTGCAACGTGGCGAGTAGCGCATCGCCCGGTGTTTCCTGCCAATAGCCGTCGACCGCCGTTTCGCAATCGGCCGCGATCATCCAGACGGCGACCAGGCCGCGAAAGTGATCGATCCGGACGATATCGAACAGATCGAACTGACGCTGCATGCGTGATATCCACCAGGCAAAGCCATCGGTCTGCATACGATCCCACCGATAGTGCGGGTTGCCCCAGCGCTGCCCGAACTCGGCGAAATAGTCGGGCGGTACGCCGGTGACGTAGGTGGGTTGGCCGTCGCCATCGAGCAGGAAGTCTTCCGGTCGCGCCCAGGTGTCGGCGCTGTCGTGGGCGATGAAGATCGGGATATCGCCAAACAGTTCGATATTGCGCGCGTTGGCATGCTCGCGAATGCGGTGCCAGGCGCGATCCAGCTGGAACTGCTGGCGCTTGATCTGCCTGATTTCATCACCGGCTTCTTGCGCGAGTTTGCGCAGCGCCTGTTCGTCGCGGTGCCGGTAGACATCGGGCCAGCTAACCCAGGCGTTCTGGTCGTGGCGTCCTTTCAGAACCTGGAACAGCGCAAAGTCATCCAGCCAGTAATCTTCGCGCGCACAGAACGTCTCGAAGTCGGACTCGTTGACGTCCGGCGGGCTGTTCGGCAACAGCTCAGGATTCATCGCGAAGGCACTACGGCTCTGGTACGGAGAGTGCGTTGCATCCGGAATCACCAGCGGGAGGATCTGCCACACACTGAGCCCGGATTCGGCCATGAAGTCGACCCATCGCAGCGCGTCGTCATCCAGCTTGCCGGACGGCAACGACGTGACGTGCAGCAGCGCACCGGCCTTGCGGTTCAGTGCTTCACCCATGGCCGCGCCGCATCGTGCCGCTGTTTTCGGCATCGCCGCCTCCAGCCGATATCGGCTGGTCGAGTTCCGGCGGTATCGGTTCGCCGAGCATCTCGTACAGGTGGCGAAGTTGCTGACGATACAGTCGATCGAAGTCGTTGACGCTGTCGGACGGGTTGTAATCGCCGAACCACCAGAACCAGTCGGAGCCTTCGCAGATCGCCAGTTGGCGCTCCAGTCTTTCGACACCGGCGGCATCGAAACGACCTTTGCGCATGACGTCGTCATAGGTCTGCTTTGCGCGGATCAACAGATCCCAGGCGTGATTCTTGTCGGCATCGCCGACCCAGGTCGAGAAAGAGCCGTATACCCAGCTTCCCGGGCATAGCGACGGCAGCTTGTGCGGCGTGCACAGCTCGATGGCCTCGCTGAACGTCACCGTGTTGACGAGGTCGCTGTCGGCCAGGCGTTCGTACAATGCGCCGAGAAAGTGGTAGGCGTTGTCCGGGTAGTACTCCCAGGCGTTCTCGCCGTCGAGGATCACGCTGACCACGGATTGCTCACATTCGTCGTCGAGATAGTGAGCGATGTTGTGCAAATGCTGGTGGAAATCCGCAGCGGCATCGTTCGCGTCCCAGCTCTGGTAGTCGAAACCGATCATGTCCGACAGTCCGTCGTCGCGGAAGAACATCAAGGCGTCGAGTTCGCCGACCTGGTGGGCACAGAACAGACTGCGACGGGCTTCCTCGCCTTGCGATTCGAGTCCCGACAGGAAGCGGCTGTTGCCCCACACGCCTTCGCCGGAGGCACTCCACTTGATGTCGAACTCGCCCAGCAATTGCAGCGCGGGGTCACTCACGCCGCCTTCGGAGAGCCACACGCCGGTTGGGCGGCAGCCAAGGTAGTGTTCGAAGATGCGTATACCTTCACGCATGTGCCAGCGGGCGCGTTCAAGGCCGTCGGGGTACTGCTGCAGGTCGGGGCCCTGTGCCTCGGGCATGGCGCAATGCATGGCTTCCATATCGATCAGCAATGGCACGATCGGATGACCGTAGGGAGTCATCGACAGTTCTATCTGACCCTTCTTCGCCAGTTTGCGGTAGCGTTCCAGCAGGTTGTCGAAGGTATCGGACATAACCACCAACAGTTCGTGTCGTGCCTCCCGGTCGAATACCTCGGCGCGTTTCAGCAAGGCTTTGACGTGCGGCAGCTGCTTCAGCGAGTGGCCGAGCCAGGCGATGTGATACCAACTCAGCAGGTCGAGGAAATACTGGCTGCTCATATAGGCCAGCAGGCGTTCGTCGACATCCTTGCCGTCGCTGGTCTCGACCATGCCGAGCAATTCACGGAACATCGGGTAGACGTCGATCATCATCGGCGCATTGGCGCGCTTGCAGGCACGCACGATGTCGGCGCGCTGCTCGATATCATCGGGGATCGGTTCGACACCCGCCAGCAGGTTCAGCAGGGGCTCGCTGAAGCGGTGTCCATCGGCCAGGTGGCGGCGGAACTGAACGCCGTAGTCATCCAATTGTTCCAGCAGCACCGGTGTGAAGTTGACCACACAGCGCATCTGCGGATGGGCCTCGAGGTGCGCGGCCATATCTGAATAGTCTTTGAGCGCGTGCAGGTACACCCACGGCAGGTGGTAGTCACCTTCCTGGCTTTCGCGGTACCACGGCTGATGCATATGCCAGCACAATACGAGATTGAGCGGCATGGTCTTGTCGGCTGGCATGTTCAATCGCGCTCGTAGTGCAGGCGCTGATTCATCATGCCGGGGGTGACCAGTACGATCCCGTCGTCGGTGACCATGAAGCGCTTGCGATCCTCTTTGTGATCGACGCCGATCTGCGTGCCGTCGGGGATCACCGTGCCCTTGTCGACGATGCAACGTTGCAGCAGGCAGTTCTTGCCGATGCGTACCTTGGGCAGAATGATGCTTTCCTTGACGTAAGAACCGGTCTCTACCTGGGTGTTGAAGAAGATCACCGAACGCTTGATCTTGGCGCCGGAGATGATGCAACCACCGGCGACCAGTGAATCGATTGCCTGTCCGCGACGGCCTTCGTCATCGAATGCGAACTTGGCCGGCGGGCTTTGTGTCTGGTATGTCCAGATCGGCCAGTCGCGTTCGTACAGGTTGAGTTCGGGCTCGATATCGCACAGCTCGATGTTGGCTTTCCAATATGAATAGAGTGAGCCGACATCGCGCCAATAGGCGGGTTCGCCTTTGTTGTTTAGATACGGATAGGCAACCGATTTTGCGTGCTTGATGGCTTCGGGCACGATGTTTTTGCCGAAGTCATGCTGCGATGTTTCGTCTTCCGCGTCGCGGATCAACGCCTTGGTGAGGTATTCCATCGAGAAGATGTAGATCCCCATCGAGGCCAGCGCGAGGTCGGGCTTGCCGGGGATCGGCTCCGGTTCAGCCGGCTTCTCGGAGAAGCGGGTGATCCGGTATTCCTCATCGACCGACATCACGCCGAAGGCCTTGGCGTCTTCCAGCGGCACCTCGATGCAGCCGATCGTGAGCTCGGCATTCGACTGCACGTGCGCGGCGAGCATCTTGGCGTAGTTCATCGTGTAGATGTGGTCGCCGCCAAGAATCAGTACGTAGTCCGGTTCGTGGCGGTACACGATGTCGAGGTTCTGATAGATCGCATCGGCGGTGCCTTGATACCACTCGGGGCGCAGACGTTGTTGCGCCGGAATGATCTCGACGAACTCACCGATCTCCGGGCGCATAAAGCCCCACGCGCGCTGCAGGTGGCGGATCAGCGAATGCGATTTGTACTGGGTCAGCACGCCGATGCGGCGCAGGCCGGAGTTGATGCAATTCGACAAGGCGAAGTCGATGATGCGGTACTTGCCGCCGAACGGCACGGCCGGTTTGGCGCGCCACTTGGTGAGATTCTTCAGTCGTGAACCCTCACCGCCTGCAAGCACCAAAACCAGCGTGCGGCGGGTCAGATCGCTGACCGCCTGTGGTTCGACATAGTACTTGTAAAGGTGATGCTGCTCTTCACTGGTTGTCATGTGTCTGCCCTGTAGATTTCTTGTGCAATGCGTCTGGCCCCGGCCAAACCCGTATCCGGCTGGGTCACCAGGTAGATCGGTATGCGGCGTACGACATCTGCCATGCGTCCTTTGGCCGTCAGCGCGTCCACGAAGATGGCCGGCGTGAACCACTTGGCCAGATGCGCCGTCAGTCCACCGCAGAGGTAGATACCCCCTGTCGGATTGAACGCGAGGGCGAGATTGCCCGCGTAAGCCGCAAATATCCTGACGAACGTGGTTATCGATTGCGTGGCGGCCGAGTCGTTTTGTTTTGCCAGCGCGACGATCTGTGCCGGTGACTCGTCGGCGCCCTCATCGCCGCTGACGAATCGATAGGTGTTTTGCAGGCCGCTGCCACTCAGAATACGTTCGTAAGAGACATGGCCGAATTGTGCCGCCAACCAGCGGTAGAATTCGACCTCTTTTGCGGCATTGGGTGCAAAATCTATGTGTCCGCCCTCGGTAGCCCGGGGTAGTCCCGGCGCATCGCTGTCGGCGAACCACGCCATGCCCAGGCCGGTGCCGGCTCCGGTGACCACCAGCGGGCCGCGTGAGTGGCTGCCGCTGTTCAACGTCGTCATGTCGTCCGGTGAGGCACTGATTGCGCCCATGGCGGCGGCCTGAAAGTCGTTGACGATTGTCAGCCGCTCGGTAGCGTAATGCGCCTTCAGGCTCGCTCGACTGATCGACCAATTGATGTTGGTGAGCTCTACCGGATCGCGATGTACCGGGCCGGGCACGGCCAACACCATGTTGTCGATCGCATGGTCGCTGCCGTAGCGTTTCAATCCCTCGTCGATCACGCCTTCCAGCGTGTCGAAATCGCTGTTGTCGAACGTCTGCTCGACGACATCGGCGTGCGGGCCGGTCTCAGACCAGGCGAGCCGACTGTAGGTGCCGCCGATGTCGGCCGCGAGAGATATCATTTCGGTGACTCTACTGCCTCTTCGTCCTGCGGCGCTTGATTACCGGCAAACTCCAGACATTTTTTTTCCACCAGCACCATCGCGTGGCCGACGCTGCTGACGCGGGCGACCGGAAGGTCGGCGCCGGCACGCCACTGGCGGACGGCCTCGATCTTACTCTCGCCGGTTACCAATACCAGCATCGAGTGACAGTTCTGCAGTGCTGACACGCCGAGCGTTACGCGTTCGGCGGGCGGCTTCGGTGAGTCTTTGACGGCGAATACCGGTTTGTCCGGCCAGTCTTGCCCGGGAAACAGGCTGGCGGTATGGCCATCTTCGCCCATGCCGAGAATCACCATGTCGAACGGCGTCGCGCGTTTTACACGGGTGCGGTAGTCGGATGCGGCCTCTTTCGCACCGAGCTCGGTCGCGATCGGGTAGTGCTTGGCGGCGCGCAGTGTGAGCCCGGTCGTTCGCACCATCTGGCTGTTGCGTTCGGGGTGCTCCGGCGGCAGGCAGCGTTCGTCGCCGTAATAAAGCGACCAGCGTTTCCAGTCCTGGCCGCTTGCGGCGAGTCGTTCGTACGTTGCCATCGGGGTGCTGCCGCCGGCCAGCACCAACCGGAACTTGCCGTGATCGGCGATCGCATTGCGTGCCGCCATGCCGATCAAGCGGCAGGCCGCATCCGCCACGGCCGCAGCATCCACTTCAGTCTGCCATTCTGCCATTACTCAGGATCCAATAGATGTCGCCAATGATGATGTGCTTTGTCGAAGATCCGGCTGACTTCGTCGGGCTCCCACTGGCCCGCCGAATACTTCGGCACGAAATCGCGTTCGCTGGCCCACACGCCGAGCACCGGGTCGACGATGCGCCACGCCCACTCGACCTCGTCGTAACGCAGGAACAGCGAACGGTCGCCCTCGATCACATCGAGCAGCAGTCCCTCGTAGGCATCGGTCTGCGCGTGGTGCTCGCAGCGGAACGGCGCATCGAGGCTGATCTGCCGGGTCTTCATCTCGAGCCCCGGTTCTTTGACCGAGATCTCGAGGCGCAGCGACTCTTCCGGCGTGATGCTCATGATCAGCCAGTTCGGCGGCGGCCGGTCGATGTGTGCGCTGCGGAAAAAATGCTTCGGTGGCTGTTTGAAACAGATCGCCACCATGGTGCGCGCTTCGGGCATGCGTTTGCCGGTGCGCAGGTAGAACGGCACGTCGCGCCAACGCCAGTTGTCGATATACAGGCGTAGCGCGGCGTAGGTCTCGGTCACGCTTTGCCCATCGACATCGGGCTCGTCGAGATAGGCGGGCACGTTCTGGCCGTCGATATGCCCGCTGGAATACTGCGCCCGATAGGCGTGCGAATGCACCGCCGAGGGATGAATGGGGCGGACCGATTTGAGCACCTTGACTTTTTCGTCGCGCAGATCGTCGGCGTCCATCGATACCGGCGGCTCCATGGCCACCAGCGACATGAGTTGCATCAGGTGGCTCTGCAACATATCGCGCAAGGCGCCGGTGCCCTCGTAGAAGCCGGCCCGGTCGCCGACGCCCAGGGTTTCGGTGCGCGTGATCTGCACGTGGTCGATGTAATCGCGCGACCACAGGGGTTCGAGCATGAGGTTGGCGAAACGCGAAACCAGCACGTTCTGCACCATCGCCTTGCCCATGTAGTGGTCGATCCGATAGGTCTGGTCTTCGCGCAGGTGCCGGCTGATCTTGCGCTGCAGATTCTGCGCGCTTTCCAGGCTGTAACCGAAGGGTTTTTCGATCACCACCCGTCGCCACGCACCGTTTTCGGCGAGCATGTTGTGGCGGTCGAGCATCTCGATAGTTCCACCATAGTTAGCCGGTGGCAGCGATACATAAAATACATGGTTGTCCGGAAACTCGGGCGCCTTGAGCAGTGCAGACAGGCGCTCGAAGGTGGCCGCGTCGGCCAGATCGCCACGGAAGTAGTCCATGCGCTGGCAGAAGGTCTCGCAGATCTCCGGCACGATCGGGTCGTGTGCCTGTTGTTCGAGGATCTCGAGCACATGCTCGCGCCAGGCCTCCTGGCTGTATTCGCGCCTCCCCGAGCAAACGATGCGGATCGGTGGAGCCAGCAGGCCGGCGGATTCGAGGTGATACAACGCCGGAAACAGCTTCAACTGGGCCAGGTTACCGGTCGCGCCGAAGATGATCAGGGTGCAGGATTCAGTCAACGGTAACTACCTCTAATACAGCGCCGGCCCGGTATCGCCCATCGATGCAATCTCCGGAAGGTGCAGAGCAACATACACGGCCAGCAGCTTTGGGGGCTGACCTGCAAAAAGCGTGCGCGCCATCGCGCCAGCGCACCAAGCCGGTGATTGTATCGAGCGAGGTGAACCGGCAACGCACGTTTCGATCGTCCCTGTAAGCCGGTTAAACGCGGCGAACCGACCGGTGGGTTTACTTAGGTTAAGCATTCGGTGGATGTAAAAAAGACCGGGCAGCGGTTCAATCGGTAAATGGCGTTGGCGCGAAGATGACGTTTCATAAACGGACGAGAGATAATACAGGGCAGAATCAAACAACCGTGCACAACTTTGGCACATCCAATGTTAATTTGTTACGAAACTTTGCGTTGATTGGGTGCACATAGCACCGGGATTCCAACCCTGTCGCCGGCAAGCTTATTGCTAACACCCGTGTATCGCCTTATTTACCGGCCTACCTCAATCAAGGACCCCTTATGACCCGACCGACCGATCTGCCGCAGTGGAAAGCCCTGGAGGCACATTTCGACGCGGTGAAAGATCTGCACATGCGTGACCAGTTCGCCGCAGAACCGGATCGTTTCGAGAAGTATTCATTGCAGCTCAACGATATCCTGTTCGACTTCTCGAAAAACCGGATTACCGACGAGACGATGCAGTTGCTGCTGGACCTGGCGAGGGTCTGCGATGTGGAACAGTGGCGCGACCGCATGTTCGCCGGAGAGACCATCAACCACACCGAAGGGCGGTCGGTTCTGCACACCGCTCTGCGTAACCTCAGCGATCGGCCGATGTCTGCCGCCGGCACCGACGTGATGCCCGAAGTGCGCAGCGAGCTGCGTCGCGTCAAAGACCTGGCCGAGGCAGTCAGAACGCGGCAGTGGCGCGGGGCCAGCAACCAACCGATTACCGATGTGGTCAGCATCGGCATCGGCGGTTCGCATCTCGGGCCCTTGATGGCCACCGAGGCACTGCGGCCGTACGCCATCCACGATCTCAAGATCCACTACGTGTCGAACATCGATGAGAACCACATCAATAACACGCTGGAGGTTCTGAACCCCGAGACCACGCTGTTCATCATCGCGTCGAAGAGTTTCACGACGCAGGACACGATGGTCAACGCCGAGACGGCAAAGGCATGGCTGTTGCGCAAGATCGACAACGAAGCCGATCTGACGCGCCATATGGTGGCGGTAACCGCCAACGTGGCGGCGGCGACCGCGTTCGGTATTGCGCCCGAGAACATCTTCAAGATGTGGGATTGGGTAGGCGGCCGCTATTCGATGTGGTCCGCCATCGGTCTGCCGATCGTGATATCGATCGGTTCGGAAAACTTCGATGCCTTGCTGGCCGGCGCCTACGCGGCCGACGAACACTTCCGTTCGGCACCGTTGGCGCAGAACATCCCGGTGATCATGGCGATGCTCGGTATCTGGTACAACAACTTCTTCGGTGCCGAATCGATCGCGGTGCTGCCTTACGATCAGAACATGCACCGTTTTCCGGCCTATCTGCAGCAGGCCGATATGGAGAGCAACGGCAAGTGCGTCGATCGCGCCGGGGGTGCGGTCAATTACGAAACAGGCCCGATCCTGTTCGGTGAGATCGGCATCGCCAGCCAGCATGCTTTTTACCAGCTGCTGCATCAGGGGACGAAACTGGTCCCGGCCGACATGCTGGCGCCGGTCTCCAACTTCCGCTGCATCGCGCGACACCACAGGGCATTGATGTCGAATATCTTCGCCCAGGCCGAGGCCTTGATGCGCGGCAAGGATGAAGTCGAGGCGCGGGCTGAATTGGAGAAGTCCGGTATGTCGGCGGAGGCGATCGACAAGCTGCTGCCGTACAAGGTGTTTCCGGGCAATCGGCCGACCAATATCTTCTTGTTCTACACGCTCAATCCACAAACGTTGGGTAGCCTGATCGCGTTGTACGAACACAAGATATTCGTTCAGGGCATCATCTGGAATCTGAACTCATTCGACCAATGGGGTGTCGAGCTTGGCAAGCAACTGGCCAACCATATTCTGGATGAGCTCAATCGAGGCACGCCGGTCGATAATCACGATGCGTCGACCAACGGCCTGATTAACTACTACCTCAGAATGCGACCGCGCCGCATTGGTTGATCAACAACTCCGGATAACGAGGTGGGCGCACACAAGGATGTGCCGTCGCACTACGGCTACGCGATGACGACGTCGCCGATTTCGGCACTATTGTCGACCCGGTCAGGCGGTGAATCCAACGCCGCGTCGACCATGCCCATCACGGCAGACACGTCGACCGTGAAACTGGCGTTGAAATGCTGTCTGTCGCCGTTCCACCACTGATAACGGTGCCCGAGCGACGCACTCATGTAGTAGAAGTAGGGTACGACCAAGGCGCCGGCGTGCAGTTCGATAACATCGATGGCCTCGGCGAACAGTAGATTGGCGAGTCCGGCGCCGTGGGCCGCTACGACCATTTCGGCGTCGTAGAACAACGCAATCTGCTCGTCGAAAGACAGATCCTCCAGGGCGTAGCGCTCGAAGCCCTTGGTACGCAATGCCTGCCAGAGCTGCTCGTCGTTTTCTATCAGGCGCACATGACCCAAAGGCCCCGGGCGGCGGGTGATATAGATGCGACGGCGCTTGTTGCGCGCGCGCTGCGGCAGCAGGTGTGGCAGCAGGTCGTCGACGAATGCCTGTGGCAGATAGGTGACGCTCTGCCGCGTCAGAAACGACGGCAGGATGAGTTCGTCCGGCTCGATGATCTGATCGCGCCCAACGACATCGATCTCGATGTTGTCCGGCAGGTAGCGGTCGAGGAGGTATTGCTCGAGCGCGGTCGGCTCGGACGGGAACAGCATCTTGATGGTGCCCATCTCCCGGTAGACCGGTTGGCGCAGCAGGAACACACGCGACAGGTCTTCGATCAGCGTGTGGTAGAAGTTGCCGTCGACGGATCGGAAGATCGTACACAGTCCTTCTAACCGGCGGCTTGGCGTACGAAACCTTCGTTGCCAGGCCTGCAGCGTCAACGGCAAGAAGGTGCTGCTGGAATCGATCAGGGCCGCGCCCGATTGTGTGGTGACCAGATTGAATAGCGGGTCGTACTTGGCGCCGCGCAAGCGCAGCGAAAAGTATTCCGGCGTTACATAGCGGGCGCGCGCCGCAGACTTGGCCGCGGGCCACACGTCGAGTTCAGCTGCCTGCGGTGTGTCGACCTCACGTGATGGAAAGGTGACGTCCACAACCACGTCGGCCGTGCGCCGACGCAGGTCGTGCAAGGTCAAGGCGTCCGGGTACAGAACCCGACGCAACAGGGCGGGAAGCCGTCGACGGTATCGACGGTTTCGCAACGTTCTCACGGCACCTCCGTTGACCGACGACGACGTCGTTCGGCAACGCTCGTTTTGTATGTGTTATTGGCATTCCGTCGCGTTGCGTCGCCCCGGAGATCCGTTCAGCAATAACGACGGGATTGACCGACGTCTTCGCGGATCATCGTGGGGTGGCGAGTGCCGTGCGCCGTTCGCTCGGCAACGGCATAGGCCGGTGGTCGAGCGCGGCATCCTTGGCAGTCATGCTCGAAGCAGAAACCGTGCCCGCACATTATTTGTAAAAATTTCAATTGATTAGGTTAACGATGTGCGGTTCATGTAAAAAACGGTGACGGTTTTTACAACCCGCAGTCCTGATCGGTACAGCCGTTCCGTCTTGCGCTGCGAGCTAACTGGGTGTGATCTGTAACGCCGTCGAGCGGGAATACGGCCGTCTGTTGCCAGCGTGCATACGCACCTTTTGCAAGGCGCACAGGCAGGCGGTTAGGGAGTGGTTGGCGAAGAGGGCGGCAACCGTCGCCGGCTGCCGCCACCTCGGCGTCAGTTGAAGCTTCCGGCGTTGACCCAGAAGTGCACGGCAATACTGGCTGCATAGCCGGCGGCGATTGCCGGCGTCCATTTGAGATGACCGAAGAAGGTGTAGTGGCCGCGCGCCTGACCCATCAATGCCACGCCGGCGGCTGAACCGATGGACAGCAGCGATCCACCCACGCCGGCGGTCAGGGTTACCAGCAGCCATTGGCCCAGCGGCATGTTCGGCTCCATCGACAGCACGGCGAACATAACCGGGATGTTGTCGACAATGGCGGATAGCAGGCCGACCGTGATGTTCGCGTTGGTGGCTCCCCATTGGTTGTACATAACCTCGGAGGTCAGGGCGAGATAGCCCATGAAGCCCAGTCCCCCGACACAGGCGACCACGCCGTAGAAGAAGAACAGGGTGTCCCATTCGGCACGCGCCACGGGGCGGAAGATATCGAATGCCACCAGGTCGCCGATCTCCGAACCGTTAGTTGCCGAGCGCGCGTGCGTCTTTTTGAGGTAGAAACCGAACAGGCCGAGGTAGCCCATGCCGGTCAGCATGCCGATGACCGGAGGCAGGTGGAGCACGATGTGGAACGCGACGGCGGTAGCGATCGTCAGCAGGAACAGCAGGATGATGCGCCGGGCGCCACGCTGCAGCGTGATCTGCTCGCGGATCGGGTGTGGTTTTTCATCGGGCACTGCAAAGTGCATCAATACCGCCGGCACGGCGAAATTCACGACCGCCGGAATAAACAGGGCAAAGAAGCTCCAGAATTCCACCATGCCTTTCTGCCAGACCATCAGCGTCGTGATATCGCCAAACGGGCTGAAGGCGCCGCCGGCATTGGCCGCCACCACGATGTTCACGCAGGCCAATCCGACAAACTTCGGATTGTCGCCACCGACCGCCATGACGACGGCGCACATCAACAGGGCGGTGGTCAGGTTGTCTGCGATGGGGGAAATCAGGAATGACAGGATGCCGGTGATCCAGAACAAGGCGCGAAAGCCGAAGCCGCGGCTCACCAGCCATGAACGCAACGCATCGAATACCCGCAGTTCCTGCATCGAGTTGATGTAGGTCATCGCGACCAACAGGAACAACATCAGTTCGGCGTATTCCTCGAGGTTTTCGCGAATCGCCGCTTCGGCTTCGTGCGTGTAGCCGTGCGATTGATAAACCCAGGCGACCGCCGCCCAGATCACGCCAGCGGCGATGATGACCGGTTTCGACTTTCGAAGATGCGTGAACTCCTCGGCCATCACAAACAGGTAGGCAAGAATAAACACGCCGATTCCGAAATAGCCGACCGAGTGCTGTGTGAGATCGAGCGGTCGGTGTTCGTTGGTGGTGACGCCGAGCGCAGCGCCGCTCAATGTCAGTAGTAGCGCTACCGGTACGGCGCTACGCAGCAGCGAGAATCCCGAACGCGCGAATGCGCGAGACCAGACAGATACAACAGACATGGAGGCTCCTACACTGGCGAGCGGCACAACGAAAGACCGGCAACCCCCTGGGCCAGGGAGTTGCCGGCGCTGACCCGATCAGAAGATCAGGTTCATCATCAGCATCATAACGACCAGGAACAGAATCGTCATGATCCCGCCCGCACGCATGAAGTCCGGGACGCGATAGCCGGCCGGACCCATGATCAACGCGTTCACCTGGTGCGTCGGGATCAGGAACGAGTTGGACGTCGCAATGGCCACCGTCAGGGCGAACACGGCGGGGTTGGCGCCGGCGCCGATTGCGATGTTGACCGCGAGCGGTACCAGCAGCACGGTCGCGCCGACGTTCGACATCACCAGCGTGAAGAACGTGGCGAGGATGGCCACCGACGCCTGGATGACCCAGGTCGGCATGCCGCCGACGATGTTCAACGTCTGCTCGGCAATCCATTTGGCGGTGCCCGATGTCTCGACTGCCAGACCGAGTGGTATCAGCGATGCCAACAGGAAGACTGTCTTCCAACTGACTGCGGTGTAGGCCTCATCGATCTTGAGTACGCCCGACAGGATCATACCCATCGCACCGGTCAGCAACGCGACCGACAGCCGCAGATCGGTGAACAGCACCAGGCCGAGGGCGATGGCGAAGAAGACGCCGGCATGCAGCAGCTTGGTCGGGCGCAGTTCTTCGTGCGGGAATTCGGTCGTGATGACGACGAAGTTGCGGTCTTTCTGCAGACGGGCGAGGGCATCCCACTGGGTGTGTACCACCAGTGTATCGCCGCCTTGCAGCGGCATGCTGCGGATGTCGTCACCCTCGCGCAGCGTTTCGCCGTCGCGATGCAAGGCGACCATCGCGATGCCGTAGCTCTTACGCATCCAGACGTCGCGCGCGCTCTTGCCGACCAGGTTGGAACTCGGCGGAATAACCACCTCGGCCACGCCGGACTTGGTCGCCGCGAAGATTTCGCCGAGGGCGACAATGCTGCTGTGCAGGTCGAGTCCGTATTTGTCGACGAAATCGAGCAGGTGCTTGGGTGATGCGATGATGCCGAGCACCGCGCCGGCGGCGATCCCGGTGTCGCGTGCGATGGTGCCGGGGCCGACCTTCATCTGGCCGCCGCTGGCCGAGGCGATGACGCGCACTTTGTCTTCGTGCTCGATGTCGTCGAGTGTCTTGCCGACCAGCTCGCTGTCTTCCGGCACCTCGACCTCGAACAGTTCATAGTCGAGTCCGTAGGTGTTACGGAAATAGGTCATCGCATCGTCTTTGCTCTTCGTGTCGCGGCTGGATGGCAGCACGAAACGCCCGGCAAGCACGAAGTAGATGATGCCGGTGGCTACCAAGGCCAGGCCGATCGGTGTGACCGAGAACAGGCTCCAGGTCTCCATCTGCTGCTCGGCCGGCAGTGCCTTGTTGGAGGTCAGGATGAGGTCGTTGAGCAGAATCAGCGGGCTCGACCCGACCATGGTGACGGTGCCGCCGAGGATGGCGCAAAAGCCCATCGGCATCAGTAGTCGCGACATCGGCAGCCCGGAGCGCGCCGAGATACGCGAAACCACCGGGAGGAACAGCGCAGCGGCGCCGACGTTCTGCATGAACGACGAGATTACGCCGACGGTGCTCGAGATGATCGGGATGATGCGGCTCTCGGTGGTGCCGCCGACGCGCAGGATGAATGCGGCGACCTTGGTCATGATGCCGGTCTTGTCCAGGCCCGCGCCGATGATCATGACCGCGATGATCGATATCACCGCGTTCGACGCGAAGCCGTCGAACAGGTGCGTATTGTCGACCAGCCCGGCCTGCAGCCCCATGTAGGGCGCCAGTAGCGTGGTCAACCCGAGCAGCACCATGATCGATGCCGCGGCGACGTCGACGCCGACGACCTCGAAGGCGAACAGGTAGATGGTCAACAGCAGGATGGCGGTCACCCAGGCGATTTCGATCGTCGGCACGACCGTCGACAGGTAAAAGGCCAGGCCGGCGAACAACACACCGGCGATAATCTGTTTGAGGTTGATGCTCATGCGGCGCGGCGTCTGCGTTGCTTGTTGTGGTTGGGGCTCGGGGGCGGACGTGGTGTCGGCAATCGGCGCAGATGCGGCCTGTTCAGATCCGTTGCTCATTCGGTTTCCTCGTCAACTCGCTGTGTTTCTGCCAGATGGGCTCAAGCGGCTGACGACCGTTGCTGCTAAAAACAGCAAGAGAATCAGGGGCATTGGCGTTCCCGCTACCGAATAAGACTGCTTAGGGCAGGTATTAAGATTCCGAATTGGAAATCGACGTTTAGCCAGCCGAAACGTGAATTTGCACGTTATATGGCCGTCAGCACCGCATAAGTGGGCAGTATTTTGCGGTAATGTACTGACTATTGCTAATGAATCCTAAAAAGCTAACATTCCAATATGGAATATAAAAAGCTCCCAGACCTTAAAGCACTGGCGACACTCCGCGAGATCGTCGAGCGCGGTGGCGTGGCCGAGGCGGGTCGCGCGCTCAACATCGGCCAGCCTGCTGTCACCAAGCGCCTGCGGGCACTCGAGCGTTGTTTCGACATCGAATTGATGGTGCGCGAGGCGGGCCGGCTGCGTCTGACCAGCGCCGGCGAGCGCGTGTATGCCTTTTCACGCCTGGTCATGGACCATCAGGTGGAACTGCTGGGTGACCTGAAACAGCTCAAGGCCGGGCGCGATCGACTGCGCCTCGCGGTCACCCAGTCGATCGGTGAACATCTGCTGCCGGATCTGCTCCTGGCGTTCGCCGACGCCTACCCGGACTATCGTATCGACAGCCGGGTCGGCTACAGCCGCAGCATCCACACGCGCCTGGCCACCGGCCTGGCCGACCTGGCGTTGACCGAGATCCAGCCCGATCATCCCGACGTACTGGTGCAGAAATGGCTGGACGACGAGCTGGTGTTGGTGTGCTCGCCCAAACACCCGCTGGCCAACCGTGACATGTTGCTGGTCGCGGAGATTCCCGAACAGACCTATGTGCTGCGTGAGCGCGAGTCATCGATGCGGATTACGCTCGACGATGCGCTCTCGGATATCGGCGTCGATGATCTGCCGATCGCGATGGAGGTCGGCTCGACCGATACGATCGTCGAAATGCTGGAGCGGGCGCGGCACGTGAGCTTTCTGCCGCTGTTCGCCGTTGAGAGCGCGATCAGCGAAGGGGAATTGCACCAGGTGCGCATCGAGGGGCTGCGCATCCGCAGAACCCTGTGGATCGCCAGAACGCGCGCCAACCTGGATAACCCGGTCGCAGAGGCGTTCATCAAGCTGATACGTGAGCGCGTGCCCGATTGATCAGGCCGGCTGATCAGCGGGTATGGTCAGTTGCCGATCGCCGGGGCGTGCTGGGTGACCAGCCAGGCATTGAACAGCAGGATCACGCCCGCCAGGTATAGCAGGGCGAACAGCGTCTGACGGTGGTGGCTGGTGGCCGCTTTGACTTTGGGTTTACGGTTTCGCATAACGATTCCGGACTGAGTTCAGCGATGGATGCGCCTTACGTTACGCAATCTCCATGCCGTGGGAAAACCGCCGGATTCTGGGGATTTTTGCACCGATTGAGGGCGATGCCCAATAGGCGTGCTTCGCCATTGGGCAAGGCTGCCCGGTGTGCGTTCACGTTCGGATCTACCCTGAACGGGGTGCTAGATCGGCTTGATGAACACCTTCGAGCCACGGCGCCAGTTGTAGAGGTCGCGACGGCGCTGCGGCAGGCGTTCCACCGGGGCGTTGACGAAACCGCGCTCGCGAAACCAATGGGTTGTGCGGGTCGAAAGCACGAACAACTCAGTGACACCCGCGTCGCGGGCTTTTTCCTCGATGTAACGCAGCAGGGTATCGCCGCGGCCGGCAGCCCGGTAGTCCGGGTGAACGGCAACGCAGGCCAGTTCGGCGAGGCCTTCATCGACGAACGGGTAACAGGCGGCGCAGGCGATGATGGCCCCGTCACGCTCGATGACGCTGAACTGGTCGATCTCCTGCTCCAGCAATTCGCGTGAACGTTTCACCAGGATGCCGGCGGCCTCCATCGGTTCGATCAGTTCGAGGATGCCGCCGACGTCGTCGATGCGCGCCGCGCGGGTGACTTCGTAGGGTTCGGCCGTCACCAGCGTGCCCGCACCGTCGCGTGTGAACAACTCCGAAAGCAGGATGCCGTCCTGGTGGCGGTTGAGTAGGTGAACGCGGTATACGCCGCCACGGCATGCGGCCGCCGAGTTATGCAGTACGCGCACGGTTTCTTCTGCCAGACGCTTGCGCCGCGCGATCAGATTGTCGACCTCGCGCGGCACCATGCTGCTGATCACACGGCCCTTGCCGTCGGCGATCTTGTTCTCCGACAGGAAGATGAGCTTGTCGGCGCCGATGGCTGTGGCGACCGCGCCGGCGACGTCCGCAGCACTGAGATTGAAGACCTCGCCGGTCGGTGAATAACCCAGCGCCGGAACCAGGGCGATGCTGCCGCTGTTGACCAGGTTGAGCAGCGCGTCCGCGTCGACCCGCCTCACCTCGCCGGTGTGGCGGTAGTCGACGCCGTCGATGATGCCGATCGGTTTGGCGGTAACGAAGTTACCGGACGCAACACGTATGCGCACGCCCGCCATGGGCGAGTTGGCCAGGCCCATCGACAACAACGCCTCGATCTCGACACGCACCATGCCGTTGGCCTCTTTCACGCAGGCCAGTGCGTCGTCGTCGGTTACGCGCAGTCCGTTGACGACCTGCAGCTTGGCGCCGCGCGCATTCAACTGCCGCTCGATCTGCGGGCGCGCGCCGGGAACCAGCACAAGGCGAATGCCCAGGCCCTTCAACAGGGCAATGTCGTGTACCAGGTTGGCGAAGCTTTCATCATCGAGCGCCTCGCCGCCAAAGCTCAGCACGAACACCTTGCCGCGGTGGGCATGGATGTAAGGCGAGGAACGGCGGAAAGAGTCGACGAAGCCGCGGTGGTTGTTGTGTTTGCTCACGTATGCGTCTTGTTCAAAGCATTTAACGTTTCAGAATAATCGGGCTCCGGCTCCAATGGAAGCCGATGCCCGCCGAAGAGGTGACGGAGCGGGCTCAGTCGATACAGAAACGTCTGACCAGTTCGCCGATTACGCGTTTGGCCGGCAGCAGTTGATCGAGCGCGAGAAACTCGTCCGGTTGATGCGCCTGCTCGATGCTGCCGGGCCCCATGATCACAGTTTCAAGACCCATCTGGTTGAAGTAAGGCCCTTCTGTACCGAACGCCACTGCGCCCGCCGAATAGCCGGTAAGCGCTTCGGCTGCACGCACGATCGGCGAGTCGGCAGCGGTATCCATGGCGGGAATGCCTTCGAACAGCGCGACGCGTTCGTAGCGCAATCCGGTTTGCGCCAGGGTCTCACCCATGCGCCGATCGATTTCGTCGCGCAAAGTATCGAGGTCCATGCCTGGCAGTGGCCGGATATCGAAGTGCAGCTCGCATTGCGCGCAGATCCGGTTGGGGTTGTCGCCGCCATGAATGTGGCCAAGATTGACGGTCGGTACGTCGACTGCAAACAAGGGGTTGCGATAGCGCTGCTGCAATTCACTGCGCCATGTCAGCAATTCGCTCAGTACCAGGTGCATGCCGTCCAAGGCATTGACGCCGAGTGCCGGGTCGCTCGAGTGACCCGAACGGCCATGCAGGCGGATGGCTTCCATAGCGATGCCCTTGTGCAAGCGGATCGGCTTGAGCCCGGTCGGCTCGCCGATCACCGCGTGTCGGCCGAGTTTCTGGTGGGTTTCGACCAGGGCCTTGGCGCCGCACATGCTGCTCTCTTCGTCGGCGGTCGCGATCAGGATCAACGGGTGTTTGAGCTTGCCGAGATCGATGTCTTGCAGGGCGTCGAGCACCACCGCGAAGAAACCTTTCATGTCGCAGGTGCCGAGCCCGTACCAGCGATCGTCTCGCTCTACGAGTTTGAACGGATCGGTCTGCCAGCGGCTGTCGTCGTACGGCACCGTATCGGTGTGGCCCGACAGCACCAGACCGTCAGGGCCGCTGCCGATGCTGGCAACTAGGTTGAACTTGCCCGGGTAGCCTTCGATCGGCAGGTGTTCAACCTTGAAGCCCGCGGACTCACACCACTCGGCGAGATGGTCGATAACGCGCGCATTCGATTGGTCCCATTCCGGGCTGACACTGCTGACCGATGGCGCGCCGATCAGGCGTTCCATCATGTGATGAAGAGAGGGTTGTTTCATTGCATTAGAGTGAACCATGGTCGGGGCGTCGTCCAGTATCATGGGTTGTGCAGAATGCGCTGCCGAAATCGCTTTGGCTGGACCGGCCAGCGCTTCATTTACAACCTGTTTTGCTGCACGGAAACACAGATGATCGCGAAACGCCGATTCGTCATACGCGACTGGAAACAGGCGGACGCCTATGTATCCGCGCAGCACCTAAACGGTGCCCAGTGGGCGTGGGAGTTTCTGCGGCGCAACCCCGCCTACCAGCTGGAGTGGTCGGCGTTCAACGACGTGTGGCAGCAACTGGAGGCGGCCTATGGCCGGCCTCCCAACCGCGACTTCTGTGCATGGAAGGCCGATCCGCGGGCATGGGTTCCGGCCGATAGCTGCACCGAAGGCGACTGTCGGATCGATGGCGACAAGGTGCTGATCGAGTGTGCGCTCGGCGCGCGCTGGGGTTTCTACAAGTTTCCGCCCGACCCCAGGGATGACGATCCGGTCGGCGATCAACGTTTGACCTGGCGTGAGGTTAAGCAGCCGGTCAAGACGGTGGTTGCCGCAGATGTTGATTGGTTTGCTGAACCAGCCCATTTCGCATTGGGCTTCGACCTGTCTGTTCCATTGCGTGACCAGATCGAACAGGCCAAGCGCACCTTGCAGGCAGAACAGCGCCGGCGCCTGCGTGCCGAGCTGATTCGCTCGCCGTCGGCCGCACGGCGTGCCGATGAGTACCGGGTCATGCTGCGCCTGCTCGACGCCGATACGGTGTCGGCGTCGGCTGATGAGTTGGCATCAATATCGCAACGTTGGGAACATATGCTGGAACATGCGCGGGGCTTGCGGGACGCAGGGTATCGACAACTCTCGTTACTGCAAGACTGAACAAGGTTTTTGCTTCGACCTGCGTGATCTCCGCGCCCTCGTCCAGCGAAGGTTATCCATCGGAGCTGCTGCAATTCGACCGCATGGACCGGTTCGAGTGGCGCAGTTCCGCCACGTGTGTCGTACACACGCAAGAGGTTTAGGAAATGAAACGCATAGAGATCAGGCATTCCACACACTACGGTTTTGCCGCCCCGGTCACCTTGGGTGCCCACACGCTGTTGTTGCGACCGCGCGAAGGTCACGACCTGCGCATCGCTTCATCGTCGCTGGATATCTCGCCGGAAGCGAATGTCACCTGGCGGCGTGACTTCTACGACAATGTGCTCGCTGTTGCGAACTTTGCGGGCGGTACGGTCACAGAGGTCTCGTTCGAGAGTCGGCTCGGAGTCGAACTCTATGAGATCACGCCATTGGATTTCGTTGTGGACCCCCATGCCGTGCAGTTTCCGATCGACTACAGCAAAGAAGAACAGACGGCGCTTCGGCCGTTTCTGGAGACGGTATATGACCGGCATGACTTGACCGACGAATGGATCTCGCCTTACACGCAGATGAACAAGGGCACAGAGACTTTTTTCGTGCTCGATCAGATGAACCACCGTATCAATGAAGAGATCGTCTACGAAGAACGTGACGAGCCGGGTGTGCTGGCACCCGAGATGCTGCTCGAGATACGCAAGGGATCATGCCGTGATATGGCGGCCTTGTTTGTCGAGGCGTGTCGGCGGTTGAACATCGCAGCACGCTTTGTCAGCGGCTATGTGCATGGTCCGGCGACCGAAGCGGGCGGTGCCTCGTCGCATGCCTGGGCCGAGGTCTATCTACCGGGCGCCGGTTGGAAGGGATTCGATCCGACCAATATTGCGGTCGTCGGGCCGGACCATATTCCGGTTGCGGTGCATCGTCATCCGGAGCAGGTGCCGCCGGTGGCCGGTTCGTTCACCGGTCCCAACGACTTGGTGCCGACCCTGACTGTAGACGTGCAGATCCACGAGATACTCGAGCCTGTGTAGCCGGCCTTAACCGTTCACTGGCGCTGATGACTCAGCGCCAACAACGCACTTGCGCCGATGAAGAATCCGCCCGCGATGCGTCGCGCGCCTTGCGCAACAGCCGGTCTCTTGATGCGTTGCTGAATCGCCGCGGCAAACAGCGCGTAGCCGCTATCCAGCACCACTGCAAGTAGCCAGAAGATCAACGACAGCAGCGCGATCGCGTAGCCGTAATTCGTGGCATCGGACACGAACTGTGGCAGAAAGGCGCTGAAGAACAGGATCGTTTTAGGGTTGGTCAGCGAGACCCAAAAGCCGCGGCTGAACGAACCCGCTGCAGATAACGCATTGGTCGTTTCGGGGGTTGCCGCATCGGTCAGGTGACGTATGCCGAGGTAGCAGAGGCACGCCACACCGCACCACTTCAGCCATTCGAGCGCCACGCCGGCGAGCTGCAGCAGGCTTTGCGTGGCGACACCGGCAATCAAGAGCAGCAGAATCATCGCCGTGCTCGTGCCGGCGACCGTCTGCAGGCCACGCCATCGGCCGTGCACCAGGCTGGTCGACACGATGACCAGTACGTTCGGTCCAGGTATGAGGATTACGAACAGTGCGGCGACGACGAATGCGGTCAGCTCCATGACCCCGGCTCAGTCGCTGTGTGCGCGTTGATGTTTGCACGCCACGTACTCGCCTTTGCCGACCGTCAGTGTGGCCGTGGTGAACTCGCCGGTCTGTTCCACGTAGGCGATGAAGGGTGCGATTTCGTCGGCATGCGACAGGGCGTTGTCGCACACAAGCAGGCCGCCGGGTACAACGGCCTCGATTGCCGCATCGGCGAAGCTCATGTAGTCGGTACGCTCGGCGTCGAGAAACACCAGGTCGAACCGGCGGTTCAGGGTGCCGAGATAGTCGGCAGCGTCGCCGACAAACTGTTCGATCTTTGCCGCCAGGCCGGATGCCTCGAAGTTCGCGCGAGCCATTTCGATCTTGTGCGGCAGCTTTTCAACCGTGACCACCTTGCCCTCGTCTGGCAAGGCGTTGGCCAGCCACAGTGTCGAATAGCCGTTCGACGTCCCGACCTCCAGTACGTTGCGCGCCTTGTTGGCCTTGATCAGCAACGCAAGCAACTCGCCGGTATCGCGCGTGATGTTCAACAGCTTGTGCGGCCGGTCGGTAGTCGCGGCGTCGTTCTCCTCGCCTTGTCGTTCCAGCTCGGTCAGTAGTTGATCCAGTGACATCTCTGGCTTCCGCTGTGTTCAGTCGCCCAAGGGGTGGGGGAAGGCAAGGTCGAAACAGCCTGTGGGCGCGTGGATCAGGCGCATTCGTCTTTGCCTTCGGCCAACTGATCGAGCCATGCGGCCAGGCGCTCTTTCTCGCGGCGTAGAAATCCCGGGTCGTTGTGCACATGCGCCATCACGCTAATCCCTTGGCCTTGCGACATCAGGCGCAAGGCAAGTTCATGCGCGCGACCGGCATAGCCGAGCTCGGCGAATTGGTCGGTCAGCCAGCTCTCGAAGACCTTGAACAGGTTTTCCGCCTGCTCTTGCAGCTCGCCCTGATCTTTGCCCAGTTCGGTATTCAGGGTGCCCATCGGGCAGCCGTAGCGCATGATGGCATCGGCGCTGTTGGTCAGGATGTCGAGAAACCGGTGCAGGCGCTGGATCGGCGTGCGGTAGCTGCCCGACCAGTTCTCGAGCATCTGCGAGATGCGCTCGGTGCGATAGTGGATCGCCGCCTCGAGGATCTCGTCCTTGGTCTTGAAGTAGTAGTAGATGTTGCCGCGCGGTACGCCGGCGGCCTCGACCACGTCGCTGAACGACGTCTGGTTGTAACCCTTGTGGTAGAAGAGGCGGTTGGCGGCCTCGACCACGCGTTGGCGGGTTCTTTCGCTCTTTTTCGGCATTGCTTTCAAAGTCAGACGGACGTACGAAATAATTGTTATGCGTCTAATTATAGTCGATGCCGGACGTCCGTATGAAATACCTTGTGGCACGTGGTTCCGTCGTCGACCCGGAACAGTGATAATGCCTGATTGAACGACGAAAACAGTCCGGAGATTTCGATGCCCCAGTATCGCTCACGCACGACCACCCACGGCCGCAATATGGCGGGTGCCCGCGCCTTGTGGCGCGCCACCGGGATGAAGGATGGCGATTTCGACAAGCCGATCATTGCGATCGCCAACTCCTTCACCCAGTTCGTGCCCGGCCATGTCCACCTTAAAGATCTCGGCCAACTGGTGGCGCGCGAGATCGAAAAGGCCGGTGGTGTGGCCAAGGAGTTCAACACCATCGCGGTCGACGACGGCATCGCCATGGGTCACGGCGGCATGCTGTACTCGCTGCCGTCGCGCGACCTGATCGCCGACAGCGTCGAGTACATGGTGAACGCGCACTGCGCCGATGCCCTGGTGTGTATCTCGAATTGCGACAAGATCACCCCCGGGATGCTCAACGCGGCGTTGCGCCTGAATATCCCGACGGTGTTCGTTTCCGGCGGTCCAATGGAGGCCGGGAAGGTCAGTCTGGCCAACAAGGGCGAACTCAAGCTCGACCTGGTCGACGCCATGGTGTCGGCGGCCGATCCGAACGAGACCGACGATAACGTCGCGTCGATCGAGCGTTCGGCCTGTCCGACCTGCGGTTCGTGCTCGGGCATGTTCACCGCCAACTCGATGAACTGCCTGACCGAGGCCCTGGGGCTGTCGTTGCCGGGCAATGGCTCGCTGCTGGCGACCCACGCCGAGCGCAAGAACCTGTTCCTCGAGGCCGGTCGCCTGGTGGTCGAGATCGCACGGCGCTACTACGAACAGGACGACGCCAGCGTGCTGCCGCGCAATATCGCCACCTTCGATGCCTTCGAGAACGCGATCGCCCTGGATATCGCCATGGGTGGCTCGACCAACACGGTGCTACACCTGCTGGCGGCAGCACATGAGGGCGGCGTCGATTTCACCATGGCCGACATCGATCGCATGAGCCGCAAGGTGCCGAACTTGTGCAAGGTGGCACCGGCCACGCAGCAGTACCACATGGAAGATGTGCACCGCGCCGGCGGCGTGATCGGCATCCTGGCGGAACTCGACCGCGGTGGCCTGATCCACCGCGAGTGCCACACGGTGCACAGTGCGTCGATGGGCGCGGCGATCGACGGATGGGACGTGATTCGTGGTGAAGAAGAACAGGCACGCGTGCGCTACCTTGCCGGCCCCGGCGGCATCCCCACGCAGGTCGCCTTCAGTCAGGACAGTCAATGGCCCGACCTGGATCTCGATCGTGAAGGTGGGTGCATCCGCGATATCGCGCACGCCTATTCGAAAGACGGCGGACTCGCGGTGCTATACGGCAACCTCGCTGCGCAGGGCTGTATCGTCAAGACCGCTGGGGTGGACGAATCGATTTTGAAATTCTCCGGTCCGGCGCGAATCTTTGAAAGCCAGGACGCAGCCGTCGAAGGCATCCTGAACGACAAGATCGTCGCCGGTGACGTGGTATTGATCCGGTATGAAGGACCAAAGGGCGGCCCGGGTATGCAGGAGATGCTGTATCCGACCAGCTATCTCAAGTCGAAAGGCCTGGGCAAGGCCTGCGCGTTGATCACCGACGGGCGCTTCAGCGGTGGCACGTCCGGTTTGTCGATCGGTCATTGTTCACCCGAAGCCGCCGAGGGTGGCAACATCGGCCTGGTCGAAGAGGGAGACTTGATCGAGATCGATATCCCGAATCGTACGATCGACGTTGCAGTCGACGACGCGGTGCTCGACCAGCGTCGTCAGGCCATGCAGGCGCGCGGCGACAAAGCGTGGCAACCGGTCGATCGGGATCGTTTCGTATCGCAGGCGCTGCGTGCCTATGCGGCACTGACCACGTCGGCGGCGCGCGGTGCGGTTCGCGATCTCTCACAGCTCGAAAAGTAACACCCGCAAGCGCATAGCTTGCTAGAGCAAAGCCGGCGCCTGTACAGGTGCCGGCTTTT
>MWSE01000001.1_pt1 | contig 165292 bp, 151 predicted proteins | sample 1021931 | NCBI WGS metagenome assembly MWSE01 (sample SAMN06338154, study PRJNA374545) | mollusc metagenome | biome: marine bay; material: sediment; isolation source: gill 28 cm from animal B | host: Kuphus polythalamius | place: Philippines: Mindanao | collected 2011-09-12 | reverse complement strand
ATTGCGACGAATGAATAGATATGAGGTCGAGCAGTTGCTGAACAGCTGGGGTGCCGACATGCCGGAGGTGATCACCAAGCATCTCGATGCGTCGGCGGAACTCGGGTTGCACCCGTGGGTTCGGCGGAATGCGCTCGAGCACGTGTTGCACGAGGTGCGCGTTGTTGGTTTTGCCAGTCCATTCGGTACTGGCGCTTTGAAAGTCGCAGGCTGCGACACTCGCTACCTGAACCAAGCCAAGCAATATACCAATCGATCTTCGTGTCGAACGAGCGCGCATTTCGAGAGCGCGAAGAATTTCATCCAGGTGGTCGGCAAGGAAGAACGCAGATATGTATTCGGATGACCTCCTCGTTCAAGAGCTCCTCGCTCTTCTCAAGGCCTATAACGTTCGCCACATCGTTATAGCGCCGGGAAGCCGGCACTACCCGATCACCAAGAGCCTTGAGCACGATCGGGATTTCACTCTCTACTCGGTCGTCGATGAGCGGTCAGCGGGGTTTTTCGCGCTCGGACTGATTCAGGCCATTGGGGCGCCGGTGGCTACGCTCTGCACATCCGGCACGGCATCGATCAATTTCGGTTCGGCCGTTGTCGAGGCCTACTACCAGAAGCTGCCGCTGTGTGTGCTTACGCCGGATCGCCTGCCCGAACTGCTCGGGCAGATGGAAGACCAGATGTTTCCGCAGACCACGATGTTTCAGGATTTCACCAAGTACGTGGCGCTGCTCAAACCGGTGCACGGTCCACTGGACAAGTGGTTCGTCAATCGAGTGCTCAACGAGGCACTGGACGCGCTCACGACCAACGGCGGCGGGCCCGTTCAGATCAACATACCTATTCTCAATCCCGCGGAAAAAGACTTCGCGACTGCCGAGTTGCCGAAGTCACGTGTGATTCGGCGGCATCGTCATGTCCCAAGTCCGCCGGATTGGGCGGCAATCGGGCAGCGGCTGCGTGGCAAGCGTGTCCAGGTGCTCTGGGGACAAAGTCCGCCGCCTACGCCGGCGCTGCAGGCAGCCTTCGATGCCTTTGCTCAGGCGTTCGACGTGCTCACATTGGCCGATCATCTTTCCAATCTCGATCATGCCAGCCGGGTGCGACTCCCATTGCTCTATCTGCACCTGCCGGCAGCAAGGGCATCCGAGATGCGTCCCGACATTGTGATCACGGTCTTCGGAAACATCGTGTTTCAGGACAACGTGAATGCTTTGTTCCGTGGATCAGCAGTCGAGCATTGGAGAATAGGTGAAGACGGCGATGTGTCCGACCCGTTCCGGCGACTCAGTGATGTGTTCGAGATGTCACCCGAGGAATTCTTTCGCGAAGCGGCCGAGGCCGTTTCGAGCGCCTCCCCTCAACAAGGGTATCGCCAGGCTGCGATGACGCTGGTCAAACGGCTGCCGAAGTTTCCGCCGGATCTATATGGCGAAACGGCGGCTATCGGCCGATTCCTCGCGAGTCTGTCGCAGAATTGCGTGCTGCACATCGCCAACAGCGCACCGATGCGCATGGTTCAGTTTTTTGACATCGATCGTTCTGTGCTGGTGTTGGCCAATCGCGGTATCAACGGGATCGATGGTTCGATGTCGGCGGCGGTCGGCTACGCCGCCGCGAGCGAGCGCCTCAATTTTCTCGTCTTGGGCGACCTTGCCTTCTTTTATGACATGAATTCGCTATGGATTCGCCATCGGCCCGAAAACCTGCGCATTCTCGTATTGAACAACGATGGCGGTGCGATCATGCATTCGTCCTGGGGATCGTCGCCGCAGGTCGGCAAGCACGTATCCGCTGCCCACCACACGAGTGTTCGTGGTTGGGTGGAGTCACTCGGTATCCGCTACCTGTCGGCGACGGATTTCGCCGAGCTCGATGCGGCGCTGGTCGATTTCACGGACGACAATGCGGCCGAGGCTATGGTGCTTGAAGTGTTTACCGAGAAAACCTCCGACATCGTCCAGATGAAGGCGTTCTACGAGCAGATAAGTGATGACCTGCTCGGCGCAACGTTCAAAAAAAGATTCAAGATGCTGATGAAGCAGAGGCTGGAACAGATGGGCCTGCTCGACGCTGCAAAACGCATCCTGCGATAAAGCGGTTTCACGCCAATGACCGCGAGTGATGAACGCCTGAAGACAGACACGCTATCCAAGGGCGCCAAGGGCGGCGCGGTGGCGCTGGTCGGGCAAGGTGTCCAGTTGGTGATCCAGTTCGTCGGGACGGTGGTGCTCGCCCGCCTGCTCAGTCCGGACGACTTCGGTATCTTTGCCATGTTGACCGTGTTTTTGGGCATCGGGCAGCTAATCAGGGATTTCGGTATGCCTACCGCTGCACTGCAGGCCAGAAGCCTGTCGGAGCAGCAGGCATCGAATGTGTTCTGGGTGACCGCAGCGCTCAGTACGACGGTCGCTGTGTTGCTGGTGCTGGCGACCCCGCTCATCGTTGCGTTGTACGACCAGCCGGAGCTGAGTCTGATCGCCCCGGCGATGGCGGGCGTGCTGATTGTGAACGGACTACAGGCGCAATACAAAGTGCGCCTTGCCCGTCAGATGCGATTTTCGACGGTCACCCTGATTGCCGTGCTGGCGCAACTCGCTGGTCTCGGGGCGGGTATCCTGTCGGCCCTTCTCGGCGCCGGCTACTGGGCATTGGTGATTCAGGCGACGACTATGGCCACGGCGACCCTCGTGTTGTCGGTCGCGGCGTCGCGCTGGCTGCCGATGCGCCCACGGCGGGGACATGGCTCTTTGCCCCTGCTGCACACCGGTGTTGCCAACGGAGCAGCCAGCTTGTTGGGCTACGCCGCTGATAACGCCGACAACCTGATGATCGGCATGATGTGGGGTGCGGGTGCATTGGGGCAATACAACCGTGCATTCCAATTGTTCATGTCTGCCGTGATGTCGTTTTTCAATCCGCTGACATCTGTGGTCGTGCCCACCGTGAACCGCGCCATCACCGAGGGGCGCAGTTCGCAAGACATCCTCGCACGTTCGCAAACGGCGTTGTGTGGCCCGGCGATCTGGCTGCTGATGGTTACCGCAGCGACGGCAGATTACCTGATCCCGCTTTTGTTGGGTGACCAGTGGGGGCAGACGATTCCACTGTTGCAGATTCTCGCCGTGGGCGGCGCGTTCAAGGCCTTGAGCCAGACGAACTACTGGGCGTACTTGATCGAGCAGCAATCCAAACAGTTGTTGCTCAGCAATCTGGTGACCAAGCCCATGCAGATCGCGCTGATTGTCGTGGCTGCATTCCATTCCGTTGAAGCCGTCGCCTGGGCGTTTTCGTTGGGTCGCGCCATAACTTGGCCGATCAACGTCATCTGGTTATGGAAGACGGCCGGGCAGGATCCCGTGCGCTTCGCAGCGAACGGCATACGGCTGGTGGGTTCAGCACTGATTGGGTTTGCCGTCACGGCATGGCTCTATTATGCCGTGCAGTTTGAATCGCCTTGGCTGGCGGTCTTGGCTGGTGCGACGCTGAGCACACTGACGTTCTTGGTGGTTGCAGTTCTGCTGCCTGGCGGACGACGCGAAGCAGTTGGTGCGATAGGGTTGGTTCGGATGATTTTGTCGAGAAAACGTGGATGACTCTGGAATGCTGGTGAAACGGTTAACGCGTAAGTTCAGGGCGGTCTGCCTGCGGTTGGCACAGCAGACGGCAACCTCTCGCACCTATGTGCTCGGTACAACTGATCCGAAGCCGCTGCTTGGCAGGGTGGCGGTAGTGACGGGCGGATCCGGCGCGCTCGGGCGTGCCATTGTTCAGCGGTTGGCCGTTGAAGGAGCGACCGTGTATGCCTTGGGCAGGGATGCGTCGCGTCTTGCGTCCGTGGCTGCAGAAGGCGTTGCTTTGGGCGCGGAGGTGCACGGCAGTCAGGTCGATTTGTCCGACGATGCTGCGGTTGAATCTTTCTTTGCGGATCTGCCTCGTCTCGACATTTTAGTTTGCAGTGCCGGTGGCTCCGAGCGCGATGCTGCCGCACCGATATGGCAACAGTCTATGGCGGTGATCGACGACGTGATTGCCAGCAATCTGCGAACGACCATTCAGTGCGTCGCCGCGGCAAGCCGCCGCATGTTGGGTGAGGGTGGGCGTATCGTGTGCCTCAGTAGTGTAATCGGTGAGCGTGGCAAGGCGCGCTTTTCCGGGTATGCCGCATCGAAGGCGGGGATTATCGGTTTCGTGCGCGCCGCAGCGATCGAGCTGGGTGAGCAGGATATTCGGATCAACGTTGTCTCACCAGGCCAGATCCCGCGAGGAGACTTATCGCCAGACCAGTTGGCGTGGCAGCGTTCCTCGAACGTGTTGGGCGAGGTCGGAGCGCACGAAGACATCGCCGAAGCCGTAGCCTACCTCGTCGGTGATGGAGGTCGATTCATCACCGGACATAACCTGGTGGTGGATGGTGGGCGTTCGCTGGGCTTGAGAGGAGATGCAAAGTAATCGAAGGCCGCTCTGTCTCCGTTCACTCGCGGCTTTGCCTGCAAGAGGCTACGGGACTGCGCGTTGACGGGTCGAAATCACGATGTCCATCTCACACTGCCGAATGGTTCGGTGGTCTTTTTCAAGCCCACTTGCATTCCTGGCCAAGAGAGAAAAGCCGTGCTGCGTGCGCCGGCCTGCATGCGCGCATGATCCACAAGAACGACAGCAAACAGGCGGTAGAGTCCGTCCTGCCAGTATCTTCGCGCTCCTGGTATCGACAACGTCGACGCTGCACTATGGAAATCGGTAGCATTTGCCGGCAGTAGGCTTGGTCCGTCTCTAAGATGGCTGCCCGACAGGAACAGATAAGAAATCAAAGGATATCGATATGCTCGGTTGGTACTTCAGTGTATGCCGTCAGAAAGGGGATGGAACCCAGCCTGCCGATCCTCATGCAGAGCAGGGCGAGTGTCTCGCAATTTGGCAGGCTCGCATCCGCGGGCTCGACTGGATCGAGGAACTGATCGAACTTGGTCAGTGCGAACCGATGCACGGCTATGGCTATCCCTATCGAACCACGGCACAGGCCCGCTTTGTTCTGCCCCAGATATTGAAGGGGCCGCCCCACGCGCGCGAGCACTTCACGGCGGCTTCCTACGAGATCGTCGTCGGCAAGCCGCATGATGGCCCGCTCGTGCACAAAGACCGCATCCTCGCCTGCCCGCCAGATGACTGGCTGATCATTCAGATCTTCGACGAAAGTTGAGGCACGCCCCTGGGCGGGGTGTGTTGGTCGGCAACCCGCTCGAGCTTGGCGTGCTTCCACGATGCCGCGGTACGTCCACCGTGGATGGCTGTGACCTCTTAAATCGCGCTGCTTTGCCGATGCGGGCGTGCATCTCGCCCGGCTCAAGAATTACAGATTGCGCACAAAGAATCCTACGACCGTTCGACGCGCTTCGTAGGCCAGCGCAACATCGGGGATTATCTCGATCAGCGGCAAAACCCCGGTAGTAAAAAAGCTGCCTTCATCGCCAAAGGGGTCCGGTACGGTAATGGGAACCTGCAAGCGGTCCCAGGCGTGGAATGCGTCCGGATAGATTGCAATAGAAACGTCGGTGCCGTTGTTGCTGGCGGCCAACTGGTCGACCAGGGCTTCGCAGTTATCCGCACCATTGTCGTAGTCGTCTTCGGTCCCAACCTGGATCATCAGCGGTGCGCCTGTCAGATCCTGTATCTGGGTGCCGGCCTGCGCCGGCGTTATCCCCAGCGGGAGTATTGCCGGGTTGTTGGCGCCATAGCAGACAGGATAGTTGGCGACGTGCGCGGCGAACTGCAGGCCCTGGCCGAATTGATCCGCGTACAGTTCCTCGGCTGCTGCCAGGCTCATGACGCCACCCCAGGAGAAACCGAGCACACCAATTCGGTGGGGGTCGATTGCATCGTGATTTGCGAGAAATGCCAGCGACGCGAATGCATCCGGATAGGAAAGAATGGGAAGTGCCGGGCGGTTGTCGACGCCGGTAACGCCGCGCGCCTCCCACATGTCGATCTCCAGCGTCGCGATACCGACCGCATTGAGCGCACGAGCATAAAAGTCGCCGCGCGAATCCACGCCGCCCGAGCCATGCAGAATCAGCACCGCGGGCATTGCTTGCGAGTGATACCGGTGGCGAGAGCGGCAGGCTCTCGGCAGCATCAACTTGCCTTTCATCGTGATCGGTAACTGCGTTTCCAGGTCGAGTGAAGCAAACTCGACAAAAGAGATGTCGGGTTTGCAGTGTTCCGGTTTGTGGTCGAAGCCGCGCGACTGTGCCGCCGACACCAGGAAGACACCGGCGGCAAAGACGATTGAAAGATAACGAAACGACGAATACGGCACGCTGACTCCCCTGCTCAGGTGAAAGATGGTTGCTTCGATCAACCTCTTCACTGTAGATCGGAAACCATCTACCTCAAGGATTTCAGCCACAATTCGTTCAGTTTTTGTCGTTTGATGCGCCAGCGGCAACCGCGCGGTGTGACCCCGAGCAATCGTTATTCGTGTCGCAGTGCCACAATGGGTGCGAAACGCGCGGCCTTACGCGCCGGGTGTATGCCGAAAAAGACGCCGATGAAGCCGGCGAAAAAGAATGCCACAACGACCGACGTCAACGTGATGCTAACCGGCAACGCGGAAAAAAGGGCAACGGCCGCTGCCGAGCCGACGCCGAGCAGAATGCCGATGACACCGCCCACGCCGCTCAAGACGGCGGCTTCGAGCAGGAACTGCCAGAGGATGTCGCGTTGCCGGGCCCCCAACGCCATACGGATGCCGATCTCCCGAGTTCGCTCGCTGACCGAGACCAGCATGATGTTCATGATCCCGATGCCGCCGACCAGTAAGGATACGAACGCGATACTGCCCAACAGCCAGGTGAAAACTCTGGCGCTTTCTTCAGAGGATTGCGCCAACTCCGCCCTATTGTAGGCGCGAAAATCATCGGGCTGCTCTTCGCTGAGTCGATGCCTGGAGCGCAGCAACACGTTGATGTCTTGCAGCACAGGGTCGGTCTTCTCCCTGCTGGGCACGGCGACGTCGATGCGGTGAACGTAGTTTACGCCCAGCAGCTTGCGCTGAACTGTCGTCACCGGCATGAATACAACGTCGTCCTGGTCGCTTCCCCATGCCGTAACGCCTTTCGGCTCCAGCACGCCGACAACTCGGCAAGGCCCGCCTTTTACGACCAGTGTCTCGTCGACAGGGTTGCTGATACCGAACAATTCGCGCGCCGCCGTCTGACCAAGTACGCATACCTGGGTGGCGCCTGCGACCTGCTGATCGGTGATAAACGAACCGACTTCGAGCGTCCAGTTATGCACTACGGCGTAGTCAGCGGTGACGCCTTCGATAACGGTGCCCCAGTTATTCATCCGGCTGCGGACCTGGCCGCTGGCACGTATGCTGGGGGCTGCGCCGATCAGGTCGGGCAATCTAGAGATGGCCTCTGCGTCGTCGAGCGTGAGATTGATCTGTCCGCCGGCGCCACGCCGCACCCCGCTGCGCGAGAGACTGCCCGGTTTGATCACCAACATGTTGGTGCCCAGACTGGCCAGGGTTTCCGCTACCCGCTGTTGTGCGCCGGCACCGATGGACAGCATCGTGATGACCGAAGCGACGCCGATGATCACGCCCAGTGCGGTCAGTGTGGCCCGTAAGCGGTTGCGCCAGAGCGCATGCAATGCGAGTTGCAGCGTCGTGAGCCAGCTCATGCGATGTGCTCCGACAGTTCTCCGTCGCGGACTTCGAGCACCCTGTCGGCGAAGCAGGCAACATCGGATTCATGCGTGATCAGTACCACGGTCAGCCCCCGCTGTTTGTTGAACATCTTGAGTACCGACATGATCTCGCTAGTCGTGTTGCTGTCGAGGTTGCCAGTGGGTTCATCTGCGAGCAGCAGCGAAGGCTTGGTGACCAATGCGCGGGCTATCGCCACGCGCTGCTGTTGTCCGCCTGAAAGCTGGTTCGGCAGATTGCCCTGCTTGTCGCGCAGCCCCATGTCAGCCAAGGCCTGGCCCGCCAAGCGATCGCGCTCGCGTCGGTCCAGACCGGCATAGACCAGCGGGGTCGCGACGTTCTCCAAGGCGTCGGTTCTCGAGAGCAGGTTGAAGTCCTGAAAAACGAAGCCGATCTCGCGGTTGCGCAGAGCCGCGACCTGATCATTGTTCAGTTCGGATACGTCGCGCCCTTTCAGCTTGTACTGACCATCATCGGCATGATCGAGACAGCCGAGGATATTCATCAGCGTCGACTTGCCCGAGCCCGACGGTCCCATGATGGCGACGAACTCGCCTTGCTCGACTACGAGATCGACATCGTTGAGCGCGTGCACTGTTACGCCATCGAGGGAGTAGCGCTTACTAAGGCCGTGTGCCTCTATGACGGTTTGATTCATGACGAGGTCAAAACAGGCTGAGACCGAAGCGCGCTTGCTTCTCGGTTTTGTGGGTGCCCGGCAATGCGACGGTCATGCCCTCGCGCAACGCGTCGTTCAAGACCTCGACCTGGCGTGGCCCGACGATGCCTGACGTAACGGTCACCGGGCGCAGTGAATCGTCTTCTACCGTCCAGATGACATGTTCATCGGGCGCGAGGTTGCGGCGCAGTTCCGCGACGCGTTCCTTTGAGATATCCGGCACGAAACGCAACGCGGCGTCCGGTACTTTCAATGCGTTTTCTCTACTCGCGATGAGGATCGAGATGGTCGCTGTCATGCCGGGCTTCAGCGCCAGATCCGGGTTGTCGACGCGGATAATGGTGTTGTACTTGACCACGCCCGAGTCAACATTAGGCTGCAGTCGGATCTGCCCAACCTCGCCGTAGAAGGATCGGCCGGGATAGGCGAATACACTGAACCGAACGCGCTGTCCTTCCTTGACCTGGCCGATGTAGGCCTCGTCGACGTCGGCCTCGACCTGCATCTTGGTCAGATCTCTGGCAATCGTGAACAGTGTCGGCGCCTGCAGACTGGCCGCGACGGTTTGTCCGACGTCGACGTCACGCGATATCACCACGCCATCGATCGGTGCAATGATTGTGGTGTAGTCGAGGTTGACCCGTTCTCGTTCGCGCGCGGCGTGCGCCTGAGCGACTGCTGCCTGGCGTAATTCGAGTTCCACGAGGGCTGCGTCGTGCGCGAAGCGTGCGGCATCCATAACGGTTTCTGCCACCAGCTTCTTGCCGTGCAGGTTGGTCTGGCGGTCGAGTTCACGCTTCGCTTCGCGCACGCCGACCTCGGCTTTCTTCGCAGCCGCCTCCGCCGTCTTCAGACTGGCGTCTGCCTCCGCGAGCTTGGCGCGAAACACGGCAGGGTCGATTTGCGCTATCACGTCGCCTTTGCGCACGCGCTGATTGAAATCACTTCGCAGGTGCTGGATGGTGCCCGATACCTGACTGCCGACCTGCACGGCGTTTACCGGGTTCAATGTGCCGGTTGCCGAGACGATCGCGGCAATCTCGCCGCGTTCCACCTTGGCGACCTTGTAAGCAGCGGTTGTCGCACTGCTCGTTTCATCGCCGAGTATCCATGCAGCGATACCTGCGATACCGGTCAGCACAGCGACAGAGAGTAGAATTTTGTTCAAGTGTTGCATGCGCGATTGGACAGCCGCTGCGCCGGGATATTCGGATCGGAGATGTTTCAAATTGCGTCAGAAAGCCGTCCGTCAGCCTTTCGGTATCGAACGGCGCCCCAAGTCCGGCGCCGACTGCGATTGCCGATCTACATGCAGCATGCTGGACCAGATACCGATATTGAAGTCCGTCACATCGACCGAAACACCTCGTTACAATTGTTAACTGACGGGAAACCCTCTCTCCCCAGCCAGTGCGTACTATCACCGTCGCACCTGGCGAAAGCATTCATCACAACTTCGAGGCGCACTATGGCGCTGTGCATCCCAGGTAGCCCATCAAACTGAATGAGGTATGTACTTATGAAGAAGATCCTGACAGTCGCTGCAATGGCTTCGTTGTTCGCTTCCGTTTCGGCATTCGCCCATCACCCGGCTGCCGACATCGTCGATCCCGAGATCTACGAGATGATCGACGACAACGTTGCGGATACGCCACACGCCGACCTGGTCTTCGACGATATGGGAAGCAACCGCTAACGGTTGTTCCTCGCCGTTCGCTGAATGCGAACGGCTTGAGGTCGAACGAAACAGTAAAGCCGCCGGTGTGAACATCGGCGGCTTTATTGTTTTATGTGAACCGGTCGAGCAATGGCGCGCTGAGTGTCGGTAGTTGCAGCGCACAAGATCAAGCCGCTCCGTGGTGATGTCGAAGCGCTGCCTTTCCGACGTCAACCGCGCAATGAAGTGCGTACACAGTCGACCTGGTGAGGCGCATTGCCTGCGTCAACGAAGGCGGGCGTTGCCGGTCTTTTTGAGCTTCCAAACTCCCAAGAAAAACCAAAGAAGCGTAAACGTATGTAAGTGCGCGTTTGGTTGTGTTTGAGAACTGCGTTCATTTGAGTTTGTGGCCCAATTCACGCTTGAGACGTGATGTACATCAGTGTACAACGCACATCGTTCGGGGTTGGGCGCGCTTGTTAAAACGTGTTTTGTAACGCTGAGCAGACATGTTGCCTGGTTGCTGCGCGGCGACGTCAACGACGCAACGTCGGTTGTCGGTGTCGCGGCAGAGTTGTCTTTCATATCCTCAGGGAGGAGAGCTTGCGTGAAGCAGTTTTATCTTGTTCGTTTGTCTCAAACCGTTGCGATGGCAGTGCTGGTGTTCTGTTCCGCGACCACGGTCGCCGCACCGCAGTATTCGGCAGTGTATGCCTTCGGTGACAGTCTGTCGGACAACGGCAATATTGCGAACATTACCGAAGCGGCGGGGCAGTCATTGCACCCCTTGTACTTCGATAGCTTTCCGAGTTTGATGCCGACAACGGCATACGAGGTGAGCCGCAAGATGACAAACAGCGGCCCTGTATGGGTCGAGTCGCTGGCCGCGGGACTTGGGTTGCCTGCACTGCCTTCGACGACAGGCGGTACGATCTATGCCACCGCAGGCGCCAATTCGACCGACAACTTGCCATATGTCCCCCCGGAACACGAAGCCGTGCTGTCTATCGAGGAGCAAACGCAGCTGTTCCTGGCCCAACATGGCGGCGCAGCGCCGTCTGATGCGCTGTACGCGTTCTCAGAAGGCGGCAACGATTTGCTCGATGCAGTCACCTACGCTACGAGCCCGCAGCAGATCGGTGAGATCACGGCAGCATCGTTGCAGAGCTTTATCGGCTCGGTTACTGCTCTCGCACTCGCCGGCGCCCACGACATCCTGGTGGTCAACGTACCGAACCTCGGGTTGACGCCCCAAAGCCAATTGATGGACAACCTGATGCCCGGCTTCGCCGACAACCTGACGCTGATGTCGGCGGCATACAACGAGGCATTGGATATCTCTCTGTCTACGCTCGATCAGCAGCTGGCTGCCATTGGCGTGGACGTCAACGTGATGTTGCTCGATAGCTTCGGTTTGATTACCGATGTCGTGAACGATCCACAAGCCTACGGTTTCACCGAAGCCAACCAGGCATGCTTGGGCTTTGCGCCTCAACAGCCCTGTGCCAATCCGGACGAGTACGTGTTCTGGGATGGCGCACACCCCACTGTCGCACTGCATAACCTGGCAGCCGCAGGCGCATTGAGCCTGCTCGATACCGAAGGTGAAGTCGGCGTGGGATCGGCCAATGTACCGCTGGTGCCGACGTTAATGTTGATGTTCGGCGGTTTGACGGGTTGGTCATTGAGCAAGCGTGGACGCGAGGTCCGCAACGCCTGACAGCCCAGCTTGGCCCGGTCGTGCCTTGGTGCGCCGGGCATCAGCAAGCAAGATAGATCTACTCTGCTCAGCTGGTTTGCTCAGCGACACGCCTCGCGGGCAAGCTCGGTGATACCGTCCCAGTCACCGCTACGCATCAGTGTTGACGGTGCCACCCAGGAGCCGCCGACACAGGCGACATTGGGCAGCGCGAGATAGTCGCGGAAACTCTCGGCGCTGATGCCGCCGGTCGGACAGAAGGTGAGTTCCGGAAAGGGGCTGGCCATGGCCTTGAGCATGCCGATGCCCCCTGCCTGTTTGGCAGGGAAAAGCTTCAGGTGGTTGAAGCCTGCATCGCGCGCCTGCATGGCCTCGCCCGGTGTGAACACGCCCGGCAAGAAGGGCAAGTCGTACTGTGCACTGGCCTTGACCAGTGCCGGCGTCAGGCCGGGGCTCACGGCAAATTTTGCGCCGGCCTCGATGACCTTGGCGAATTGTTCGGAATGCGTCAGCGTACCGACACCGACGATAGCGTCCGGCACGGATTCGGCGATGCTGCGAACTGCGTCGATGGCAACCGGCGTGCGCAAGGTCACTTCGAGTACGCGCAACCCGCCGGCGACCAATGCCTTGGCCAACGGCACGGCGTGCGTCAGGTCTTCGATCACGATCACCGGCATGACCGGTGCGGCTTTCAGTATGTCTTCGATAGTCACGATGGAACCCCGCTGGGCTACTCGGTGGTGGATTGTGCAGTGGCTGGCAAGGGAAGGGCGTCGAGCATGATGCTCAGCGCACCTTGCTCCGCGCCATCTGCGCGTGCTCTGAAGCCATCAAACAATTCGCGCCCCAGTCCCCAATGGCTGGCAGACAGGTCGATCGGTTCGATGCTGCGTTGCTGCCATTCGTCGGGATCGACCAGCGCCTGTAATACACCATTCTCGCCGTCGACAAGAATCTCGTCACCATCTCGCACCCGCCCAAGTTCTCCACCGCTCAATACCTCCGGTGTGACATGAATGGCGGCAGGCACCTTGCCCGATGCACCCGACATCCTGCCATCGGTCACCAACGCCACCTTGAAGCCGCGGTCCTGCAGCACGGTCAGCGATGGCGTGAGCTTGTGCAGCTCGGGCATGCCATTGGCGCGCGGCCCCTGGTAACGCACGACGGCTACAAAGTCGCGTTCCAGCTCGCCGCGTTTGAACGCCGCGAGTACGTCATCCTGATCGTTGAACACGATGGCTGGCGCCTTGACCACCCGGTGCTCGGGTTTGACGGCCGACACCTTGATGACGGCACGTCCGAGATTACCGGTTAGCAGGCGCAGGCCGCCGGTTGAACTGAACGGCTCGCCGATCGGGCGCAGTACATCCGGATCGCCGGTAGTCTGAGGCGAAGCACGCCACGCCAGTTTGTCGCCATGCAGCCAGGGTTCTTCGGCATAGGTTTCGAGAGGCGCGCCCATGATTGTCTGCGCATCGCCGTGCATCAATCCCCCGCTGATCAACTCGCGGATCATGAAGCCGCAGCCTCCGGCCGCCTGAAAGTGGTTCACGTCGGCCTTGCCGTTGGGGTAGATGCGCGCCAGCAGGGGGACTACTGCAGACAGGTCATTGAAATCGTCCCAGTTGATCATCACGCCGGCGGCGCGCGCCATCGCGACCAGATGCATCGTGTGATTCGTCGATCCGCCGGTCGCCAGCAATGCGGCAACGGCATTGACGATACTGAGCTCGTCGATCATGTGGCCGGCCGGTATGAACTGATCACCGAGCGCCGTGATCGCCACTGCGCGCTGCGCGGCTTCACGCGTCAATGCGTCCCGCAAGGGCGTGCCCGGATTGACGAAGGCACTGCCGGGAATGTGCAGTCCCATGGCCTCCATCATCATCTGGTTGCTGTTGGCGGTGCCGTAGAAAGTACAGGTGCCGGCACTGTGATACGACTTGCTCTCCGCTTCGAGCAGTTGATCACGCGTGACCTTGCCTTCGGCGAAGAGTTGGCGGGTTTTGGCTTTTTCGTCGTTCGACATGCCGCTGGTCATCGGGCCTGCCGGTACGAACACCGCGGGTAGGTGACCGAAGGTCAGCGCTGCGATGGTCAATCCCGGTACGATCTTGTCGCATACGCCCAGATATAGAACGGCATCAAAGGTGTTGTGCGACAGCGCGACGGCCGTCGCCATTGCGATCGTGTCGCGACTGAACAGCGATAACTCCATGCCCGGCTGGCCCTGGGTGACGCCATCGCACATGGCCGGCACGCCACCGGCGAACTGTGCCGTTGCGCCGACCTGGCGCGTCGCTTCCTTGATGAGTTCCGGGTAGTGCTCGAAGGGCTGGTGGGCCGACAACATGTCGTTGTATGCCGAGACGATCGCCAGGTTCGGGTGGCGCAGTTCGCGCAGTACTCTCTTGTCGCCGCTGGGAAAGGCGGCGAACGCGTGCGCCAGGTTGGTACATGACAGGGCTTTGCGCACCGGGCCGGTGCCGATGGCCTGGTCCACGCGTGCAAGGTAAGCGGCCCGCGATGCTTTGCTGCGATCGATGATACGCTGCGTTACGCGTTCCACTTCAGGATGTAACTGGGGCATGGCTTCTCCCTGGGCGATGGCGGGCGGTTCGGCGGGGCCGTGGAAGGCGCACCTGTGGGACCGGGTACGCTGATGTTTGCAATTGCCGTGCCCCGGGTCAACGCAGCAAAGCTATGCTTTGTGCACGCAGATGCGGGTCGGTGCCGCACACGGCAGGTCGAAGCAAAGAATATGTCGGACAAACATTACTCCTTGATGATCCACGGCGGTGCCGGTGCGCGCAGTGAGCTACACGACGCAGACCGCGCAGCAGGCTACCGCAGCGGGCTGCAGCGGGTGTTGGAACAGGGCCGGGCGATGTTGGCGTCAGGCGGCCGGGCGATCGATGTCGTGACCCATTGTGCGGCCCTGCTCGAAGATGACCCGATGTTCAACGCCGGACGCGGTTCGGTGCTCAATGAGCAGGGCGCCGTTGAAATGGATGCGGCGTTGATGGACGGCAGCAACCTGGGTGCCGGCGCGGTGGCCGGCGTCCATCATATCGCCAATCCGATCCGCCTGGCCCGGCTCGTGATGGACAAAACGCCGCACCTGATGCTGATCGGCGACGGTGCGATGCGATTTGCCGATGAGTGCAGCATCCCGCGCCTGCAGGATGACGAATTTCTGTTGCCTTACCGGTTGGCGCAACTCGAACATGCCCGCCAAGCGGGCAAGACCGAGCTGGATCATACCGGGCGGGCGATCCCGGACAAGTACGGCACGATCGGTGCCGTCGCACGCGACCTCGACGGTAACCTTGCGGCAGCCACCTCGACCGGTGGCATGACCAACAAGCGGGTCGGCCGCGTCGGCGATACGCCGATCGTTGGCGCGGGTGTCTATGCCGACAACGAAACCTGTGCGGTGTCGGCGACCGGTGTCGGCGAGCACTTCATGCGCACGGTGTTGGCCAAGACCATTGCGGACTATATGCAGATGCAAGGATTGGATGCGGTATCGGCGACGCAAGCCGGGCTGGCGTACCTGCAGCGGCGAGTCTCCGGCCAGGGCGGCGTCATCGTCGTTGGGCACGATGGGCGTTGCGCAAGTGGTTTCACTACGCCGGCGATGTTGCAGGGTTGGATAGAGCGATCCGGTGAGGCGGTCGTGCAGCTCTGACGGGCACAGCGCAGCCTGATGGCTGCGCGCCCCTATGCAGATTGTCCGTTACCAGGATTTATACGGCAGGAACTTACCGTTCAGGGTGACGACGACGCGATCGCCTTTCGGATCTTCTTTCTTGTCGATGTCCATCGTGAAATCGATGGCGCTCATGATGCCGTCACCAAACTTCTCGTGAATCAGCTCTTTAATGGTCTCGCCATAGACGCCCACGATCTCGTACCAGCGATAGATCACCGGATCGGTCGGCACGGTCTGTGACCAGGTCTTGTGCGGGAACGCCTGCAGCGCTTCGGCAACCTCGCTGCCGAGGCCAAGCACCTCGGCGACCGCTGCGGCCGGTTTGGGATCGAGATGGTTCATGCCCAGACAAGCCGAACAGACATACTCGGTCGAAAGCTCGGCGGCATCGCCGATGGCCTTCCAGGTCAGTCCCTGTTCTGTCTTCGCCGCCAGAATGGCAGCCTTCATTTCCGCTTTGTTCATCGAATTCCTCTAGGTTCAGTTAGCGACGGATCGCAAGCCTGAACCCGCTGCAGCAAGAGGGGTGCCAATGGCGACCGGCGCAGTTCGCATCATTAATAGGGACGATTCGGCAAGAGCCGTGTGCCGCGGATTGTCCACTGCTGCAGTCGCTGAGAAATGTCGGACATTGTCATCATTGTCCATGCGCTGGCAGCCGGATGGATGCGCAATTCGCTGATATCAAGGCGAATATCGCACTGGCACGATGCCTGCAGAAGTTGACGCGAATCAAAAACCGAGAGGCTCACCCGATGAGCGATTACGTCCGCGTCGACTATGTCAGCCACACCTTCAAGGGTCAGAAGGCGCCCACCCTCAGCGATATCGATGTGACCATCGGCAGCGGTGAGCAGGTCGCTCTGATCGGTCGCAGTGGCTGCGGTAAGTCGACGCTACTGCATATGCTCGCCGGCTTGATGATGCCCTCGGAAGGCTGCGTGCGCATTCATGGGCACCAGCTCACCCGGCCGAGCGCCAAGTGGAACATGATGTTTCAAAAGCCCTCGCTGTATCCGTGGATGAGTGTTGCCGACAACGTGGGCCTGGGCCTGGCGTTCGCCGGCAAGAAGGACCCGAAGCGCGTTGCCGATCTGCTTGATCTGGTCGGACTGAGCGACAAGGCCAAGGCCAACCCGCAGAGCCTGTCCGGCGGTCAGCAACAGCGTGTGGCCCTGGCGCGCTCGCTGGCCACGTCCCCCGACATGCTGCTGCTCGACGAGCCGTTCTCTGCGCTGGATGCCTTCACGCGTTCCAGTCTGCAGGACGAGGTCTCGCGTATCGCGCGTGAACAGAGCCTCACGATGGTCATGGTTACGCACGATATCGAAGAGGCGGTGGCGATGGCTGATCGGGTGCTGATCATGGCCGCCGAGCCCGGTCGTATCGTCGGCGAGATGCACGTCGATCTCGATTTTCCGCGCAACCGCGCGACCCCTGAGTTCAGCCGTCAGCGTGAAACCCTGATGACGACGTTCGAACAGTTGGTGGGTGATGAGTCGGCGGCGACGAGCAAGGTCGCACCGGATGAAGCCAGCGACGACGACCTCGAAGCTGCCTGATCCCCGAATTTTCGCAGACCCACCTAAGGTTTTCCCAGAAAAGTTGCCGAGAAGGATTGATCCCATGAACGAATTTGATGATGAGTTGAAGTACATCGAACAGCACGAGATGAGTCGTCGTGATTTCATGCTCGACATGATGGCGGCCGGCGGCATGATGGGTGCCGGGCTGAGCCTGTCGGCGTCGGCATTTGCCAATGCCCAAGTGCCCGAAGATGAGGTTGTGCGTATCGGCTATCTGCCGATCACCGATGCCACCGCGCTGTTGGTGGCACACGGCATGGGCTTTTTCGAAGACGAAGGCCTGAAGGCGGAAAAACCGACGTTGATTCGCGGCTGGTCGCCACTGGTCGAAGGATTCGCTGCCGGCAAGTTCAACCTGGTGCACTTCCTCAAGCCGATCCCGGTGTGGATGCGCTACAACAACAACTTCCCGGTCAAGATCATGTCGTGGGCGCATATCAACGGTTCGGCGTTGGTCGTCGGCAAGCACATCAAAGCGGAAGATTTCAAAGACCTGGGCGGTAAGCAGGTCGCTGTGCCTTACTGGTACTCGATGCACAACATCGTGCTGCAGATCGCACTGCGCGAAGCTGGTTTGAAACCCGTCATCAAGGACCAGAGCGAGGCGCTCGCGGCCGACGAAGTCAACCTGATGATCATGCCGCCGCCGGATATGCCGCCCGCACTGGCGGCTAAGAAGATCGACGCCTTCATCGTTGCCGAGCCGTTCAATGCCTTTGGCGAACTGAAGGCCGGCGGCAAGATGTTGCGCTTTACCGGCGATATCTGGAAGAACCATCCGTGCTGCGTGGTGTGCATGAACGAGAACACCGTGAAGGCCAAACCGGAGTGGACGCAGAAGGTCATGAACGCCATTGTGCGCGCCGAAGTCTATGCGCAGGAGAACAAGGAAGAGGTGGCGCGCATGATGTCGAAAGACGGCAAGCGTTACCTGCCGATGCCGGCCAAGGCCGTGGTGCGTGCGATGACGTTCTACGATGACGCCAAGTACGCCTCGCCGGACGCGATTCGTCACCCGGAATACGGCAATGGCCGCATCGACTTCTCACCCTATCCGTATCCGTCGGCGACCAAGCTGATCGTCAATGCGATGAACGAAACACTGGTCGGGGGTGACAAGACCTTCCTTGACGGCCTCGATCCGCAGTTCGTCGCCGACGACCTGGTGGATTACGAGTTCGTCAAGGCAGCGATGGCCAAGTACCCGGGATGGGAAAAGGCACCGGGTGTCGATCCGGCCAACCCGTATGAACGTGTCGAGGTCGTCAAGGTATGAGTAGCGTTCAGTCGATCACCGGCGAACATCTCACCGCCAGGGATGGCGGCATCGATTGGGGGTCGCTGATGCGAAGCGTTCTTGCACGGTTGGCCTACCCGCTGGCCGGGATCAGTATCCTGGTAGCGGTCTGGTGGTTCGGCGGCTATCTGATTGCGAGCAATCCGGATACCGAGTCGTTCGCCGATTTTGCACCGGTGCCGGCGTTCATTCGCCTCGGCGACCTGCTCGAGTCGGGTGCGGTTTGGACAGCGGTGTTTCCCAGCCTGGAACGGATCGGTTACGGCCTGTTGTGGGCGGTACTGATCGGCGTGCCGACCGGCGTCGCCATCGGGCTGTACGCCAGCCTGCGTGAACTCTCGCACGTGCCGTTTCAGTTCCTGCGCATGATCAGCCCGCTGGCCTGGATGCCGATCGCCGTGCTGGCATTCGAGACCTGGGATGCGGCGATTGTGTTCCTGGTCGCGGTGGCGGCAATCTGGCCGGTGTTGTTTTCGTCGGCGCAGGGTGTGCGCCGGATCGACCCCTTGTGGTTCAAGGTGGCGCGCAATCTTGGTGCCGACGGTCTGCAGATGCTGCGCAGGATCATCTTCCCGGCGATCGCGCAGGACATCTTTGCGGGTATTCGCCTCGCGGTCGGTGTGGCCTGGATCGTGTTGGTGCCGGCCGAGTATCTCGGTGTGACCAGTGGTCTGGGTTACGCGATCAACGACGCACGCGATACCCTGGAATACGACACGCTGGCGGCGATGGTCGTTGTCATCGGCGTTATTGGTTTTCTTCTCGACGGTATCTGCGTGACCCTGATTCGCCGCTTCAGTTGGCACCAGGAAGGCTAAGCGGCCCAACCTGATAGCTCGAAGCACCGTTTTGGCGCGCTGTTGCCCCGTTTAGGGGCCGCGGCGCGCGAATGTTCGCGAAGGCGGTTATTAATGCACCACGCCGGGTCTGATTAACCGGTGCAGCCAGTTTGCTGGCCCCAATCTTGCTCTCCAGTGCCAATGTCGTCATTGTCGTGCCGAGTCGAGATGGGAAACCACAACGATACCAATACCGAATCAGAGCTGCTGGTCTTGCAAGAGGCCGCCAAGCTCATCACCAAGTCCACCGATCCCAAGCCTGCCATTCAGGGCATCCTGCGTCTGCTCTCCGAACTGTTGGGGTTGAACCGCGGCCGCGTACTGCTGCCCGAGGATGAGACGGGAACGCTGTCTATCCGCTACGCCTATGGCCTGAGGCCGCAGGAACGGGTGCGCGGACATTATTCGATCGGCGAGGGCATTACCGGGCGCGTCTTTCAAACCGGGCAACTGGCGTTGATCCCCGACATCGACGATGAACCGGCCTACCTGGCGCGCGCGGTTGACCGCACCACCTTGCCGAACGAGGCGGTGGCCTACATGGCGGTACCGATCGTGCTCGAGGAAACGCCGGTCGGGGTGTTGGCGGTGCACCGTCTGCGCAACCGCGACCATCCCTTCCAGCGTGACCTGACTCTGTTGCAGGTCGTGGCCACGCTGGTTGGCCAGGTACTGCAGGTGAAGGCCTTGGTCGATGAACGCACCGCGCAGCTCGAATCCGAAAACCGCCTGCTGCGCAATCGGATTGAGAGCCACGGGGCCAAGTACGGCATTCTCGGGGAAAGCCCGGCGTTGCAGCAGGCCGTGCAGCAGGCTCTGCAGGTCGCCAAGACCGGTACCACGGTGTTGCTGCTCGGTGAGTCGGGCACCGGCAAGGAACGCTTCGCGCGCATGCAGCACATGGCCGGCAACTGTAGCCAGGGCCCGTTCGTGTCCGTGAACTGTGCGGCGATACCGGCGAGCCTGATCGAATCGGAATTGTTTGGGCATGAGAAAGGCGCGTTCACCGGTGCGACCTCGAGCAAGAAGGGCAAGATCGAATTGGCCAACGGCGGCACGCTGTTTCTCGACGAAATCGGCGACCTCGAACTCGATCTGCAGGCGAAGTTGTTGAAGGTGTTGGAGAGCCGCGTGATTCAGCGCGTCGGCAGCACGCGAGATGTTCCGGTCGACGTGCGCATCGTCGCAGCAACGCACAAAAACCTGCAGGAAGCGGTGAACGCCAACCGTTTTCGTCTCGATCTTTTCTACCGCCTCAATGTGTTCCCGATTCGTCTGCCGCCACTGCGCGCCCGGCAGGGCGACGTCGCCGTGTTGGCGCATCACTTTCTCAAGGCAGCCAACGAGGAATACGGCAAGTCTGTCGAGTTCGGCATTGGCAGTATCGACCTGCTCGAAGCCTATCCGTGGCCGGGCAACATCCGACAGCTCGAAAACCTGGTGAAGCGTGCCGTGCTGTTGACGCCGGGTCCGGCGATCGGTCGCAAGCTGATGCAGGACATCCTCGCCGAAGAAGGTGGGATCGCGTCGCCGGGTGGCCACGAAGTGGCAGAGATCGCGCGGCCGCGAACCGTCTCGGAAAGCAAGACGATCAATGCCGTGCCCGACAACATGCGGCCCTATTCCAAAGTGCAGGAAGACGAGGTCGACCAGATCGTGGAGGCTCTGCGTCTGCATCGCGGCAACAAGACGAGGGCAGCGATCAGCCTCGGCCTGACGCCACGACAGTTACGCTACCGCATGGTCAAGCTGAACATCGCCAGTTGAGCGTCGCCGGCACATCGTCATTGGACATGACAATCTGACAATTGCCGCCGGCAGGTTCGACAATGTCGACAATTACCGACGCGGTTATCGTTCGTTCACTACCAGGGGACGAGCGATAACTTCTTAGGTATCTGAAACTACGCAGGTTTTCTCCCTTGGCATAGGGTTTGCCATGACAGCAATGCAACATTGCTTTCAACACAACAAACCCGGAGAGATCCCTGTATGAGTACTTCCCCACAGACCATCGCCAAGTCCATGAGCTGCCTGCGTCCGATCGACTCCGAAGGCCTGCAGGCGCTGGGCGAAAAAGGCAAGGCAAACCCGAGCTCGGTGGTTACGCTCAAGGCCAAAACCGTTTGCGAAGGTCAGTTCCGTATGCAGACCTATGTGCGCAATCTCGAGCCGATGCTGATCGACGAACCGCCGCACCTGCTCGGTGAAGACAACGCGCCGAATCCGTCAGAGGCCGTACTGGCCAGCCTCGGTGCCTGTCTGGCAGTGGGCGTGCATGCCAACGCGACGGCGCGTGGCGTGAAGCTGTCGAAGCTCGAACTCGAACTCGAAGGTGACATCAACGTTACCGCCGTATGGGGTACCGGTGATCTCGACGAAGCCAAGACCCTCGGTTTTTCCGCGGTACGCGTCAAGATCGCCGCCGAAGGCGATGCGCCCAAAGAGCAGATCGACGAAATCATTTCTCACTCGAATGTCTGGTCGCCGGTTGCCAACACCCTGCGTAACAACGTCGCTGTCGAGGTGACGCCCGCCTGATCGCGGCCGAGGTAGTCGAGGAGAACAACATGAGTCTGAACGCCGCCAAAGAACTCAAGGCCGTACTGCCGCTTGAGGAACAGCTCACGATAACCCGCGCGCTGGTCAAGCAAGAGCTTTCACCGCTGACGGTGAAGATCGACCTTGAAGGGCTTTATCCCGAATCGTTTCTGCGCCAGCTGGGCGGGGTCGACGGCTACCGTCAACACCTCTCGATGGCACGCCCGGATGGCGAGACCGACATGGGGGCGGCGATTCAGACCATGGGTGCCGTTTCGCACGAATGCCTGTCCACCGGGTTTGCCGTATGGTGCCAGGACACCTGTGCCTGGTACCTGCAGAACGCTGCCAATCCGGTCGTGCGTGACGCCTGGTTGCCGAAACTCGCCAGCGGCGAGGTGCTCGGTGGTACCGGCATGTCGAACACGATGAAGGCGTTCGCCAACATCGAGCCGCTGCGCCTCAAGGGCAAGCGAGTCGATGGCGGCTACATCGTCAACGGATCCCTGCCGTGGGTTTCCAACCTCGGTGAGAATCATGTGTTCGGTACGCTGTTCGCGCTCGAAGGCAGCGAAAACCAAACGATCATGGCGCTGGTCGACTGCAGTGCCGAGGGCTTTACGCTGCGCCAGTCGGCGCACTTCACGGCGCTCGAGGGTACGCGCACCTTTGCCTGCTTCTTCGAGAACGTGTTCATACCGGATGAGATGATCATCGACGATGACGGTGCGGCGTTTCTCAAGCGCGCACGTGCCGGCATTGTGTTGCTGCAGCTCGGTATGGGCGTGGGCAACGTGCAGTCTTGCATCGACCTGTGTCGGGAAGTCGAGCCGCTGCTCGGGCACGTGAACGGCTATCTCGACGATCGGCCCGATGAGTTGCAGGAAGAGCTCGACGATGCGGTCGATGCCTGCATGGCATTGGCGGAAGATCCGTTTGAAAAATCGGAGGAGTTCTTCCGCGAGGTATTGCAGTTACGTCTCTCCGCCGGCGAGCTGGCGTTACGCGCCTCGCAGTCGGCAATGTTGCACACCGGCGCCAAGGGCTATCTGCGAACTGCGCCGGCACAACGCAAACTGCGTGAATCCTATTTCGTGGCGATCGTGACGCCTGCCATCAAACACCTGCGTAAGGAACTCGACGCCTTGTCGCGCGCTGCCTGATGCGGTCGCCTGCCGATCGTCGTACCAACGGAGACAGTTAATCGATGAAGACCATTACGACCAGCCTGGCTGCGGATGAAGCAGTCGAAAAGCTGATCGCCGCAATCGCCGAAGTCGAGCTTCGCCTGGTTGCCCACATCAACGGCCAGGCGAATGCCGCAAAGCTCGGCAAGACAGTGCCGGCCGACCAAATTCTTGAAGTGTTCCGGCCGGATTTCGCGATCCGTGTGTGGGGCGCCTGCAAGCCGGCAGGACATGACATTCCGTTGCGAATCCATGTCTACGAAGACGGCGATACAACCAAGGTGGCGTGTCGATTGCCGACCACCGTGTTCGCACCGTTCGGATCCGCCGAGCTCGATGCCATCGGCGCCGAGCTCGATCCATTGTTCGAGAAAATCCTGGCAGCCGTGCCGGAAGCGTGAAAGTTATGAATGACGCATCGTTCATGCGCTGGATCTGTGATGCCTGCGGTTATATCTATGACGAGGCCAAGGGTGATCCTGACTCCGGCCTCGCGCCCGGTACACGCTATGCCGACATCCCGAAAGATTGGGAATGTCCGCTGTGCGGCATGAAAAAAAGTGATTTGCGCCTGTTGCCCGAGGCGAAGCCTGCAGTTGCTTCCCGGCCCGCTGCATCGGCAGCGGGAAAATCTGCATTGTGTAAGGGTGGTGACGAGTATGTCGTTATCGTCGGCGCCGGTATCGCCGGTTGGTCGGTAGCCGAAGCAATCCGCCGCCGCGAGCCGACACGTCCGGTGTTGCTGGTCAGTGCCTGTCCCGGCCTGGTCTATCCCAAGCCGGCGATATCGATGGCGTTGGCCATGAACAAAAAGCCGGAAGACCTCGTGGATACCGATGCGGCAGGCAAAGCCGCTGAACTCAACATCGAGGTAAGAACCGACACACGCATCGTCAAGCTTGATACCCGACGCCGCCGACTGACCACAGTCCGCGGTGGTATCCAATACGGCAAGCTGGTGCTGGCATTGGGTGCGCACCAGCGGGTGCTGCCGTTAGACGGCGATGCCGCAGACGATGTTGCGCGCGTCAATGATCTGGGTAGCTATAAGCAGTTTCGTGCGAAGCTCACGCCCGAGGTCAAGCACATCACCATCCTGGGGGCGGGCCTGATCGGTTGTGAATTCGCCGATGATATGACGAGCGCCGGTTTCCAGGTGACGGTAGTCGATCCGGCCGACAGGCCATTGCAGAGCCTGGTGCCTCGTGCCGTTTCCGCTGAGTTGGTGAGCCGGCTTGCGCACAAGGGTGTCGATTGGCGCCTCGGATCGACGATGTTGTCTCTGGCGAAAGCCACCAAGGGTTACAAGGCGGTGCTGGATGACGGCTGTAGTGTGCAGACCGACATCGTGCTGTCTGCCGCTGGTTTGATTCCCAACACGCAGCTTGCCGCCAAGGCGGGCTTGGCAATCGATGCCGGTGTGGCCGTCGACAACACCATGCGAACGAGTGCTGAGCATGTGTATGCCGTCGGTGATTGCGCTTCACTGGCGGGCCAGGTGTTCGCCTACATCGAGCCGATTCGCCGTCAGGCAGAGGCGATAGCCGCCGACATTGCCGGCGCCCGCGAGCGCTTCATGCCGCTGCCGCCGTTGGTCAAGGTCAAAACGCCCACCATGCCAATCAGCGTATGCAAGCCGTCCGGTGCGGTCGCCGATGATGACTGGGTGGCGATTGAAGAAAACGGCGACAGCCTGCACTTCGAGATCGCGGGCCCCGACACCATCGCCGGTTTCGCCTTGGCCGGCGACGTTGCCTCGCAGGCCGGCGGTCACTATCGCCGCCTCGGCGGACAAACACAGGCCGCTTGATAGCGCGCTGAGCGAGCCGTGCAGATTTTGCGTAACGCTCAGCCATAGCATAAGCCGAGTTTTTGGCCGACTGGATGGGCTCTGGAATGACCCGAACTTGCGACGCAGTGCACTGGTGCTGCGTCGATCAGCTGGATCAGGGTGACGTCGCTTCAGTTTGATGCGAGCAGCGTCCGTATTGAAGCATCGGTCTGCCGGCTGCGTTGTTTTTGAATGCGCTGTTTCGCTCTTGCGGCGAATCCCGCCGGTCCAGGGGGGCACCAGACATCGTCTGGAGCGACGTTCCGCTGGTAGCCGCAAGAGCTCTCTCCCATTCGCATGCGTTACTGTCGGAACAGAAGTCCTGCAACAGGTTCAGTTCGAATAGATGACGTGACGCACGACAACCTCGGCAGGACGATGGCATCGGCGTCCCAGCCTGGCGGCTGACGGCAGCCGCCCGGGCTGTCGGAGTTCATCAGGTGAGAGACACCCCGCTGCGAGCCAACGAAAAGGTGGTTTATACTGCCGATCCCCTGTCGCAATCTTGACGTACGAGCGATGTTGATCGTCCACTTTTCGTTGACGCCTCTTGTTGGCGCGCCGATCCGCTTGTGTGAAGCGCTTGGTCGGCTGGACGGCGTAGAAGCACGTTTCGTCGTTCTCGATCCCAAAGGTTATGTAGACCAATCTCATCCGATCGATCTTGTGTGGGAGGACGACAAGGCGCTCGTCTCCGAGTTGGTCGAGCGAGCCGATATCCTGCACCTGCACAACTATATCTCACTCGACAGCAGGGAGTTTGCGCCGCTCGATTTCTCGGCGCTGTGGGAAAGCGGCAAACCAATGGTGCGGCATTTTCACTCGACGCCGGATCTCGTCGCGAGAATGATGCGCTGTAACGTCTCTGACGTGTTTAGCTGCCCGATACCGAAATTGACGATTGCTCAGTATCCAGAACGTTTCTATCCAACGGCGCGCCTTGTCCCCAACATCGTGTTGCCTAACCAATACGGAATCGAGCGAAGCGTGCGTGAGGGCCCGATACGAATCGGCTACTCTCCCAGCAGCTTCCGTTCTGGTCGAATCTCCCGGTGGGATACCAAGGGTTATCCTGAAACGATCAGCATGTTGAGACGCCTGGAGAGGAAAGCGAAGGCGCGTGGCATATCGGTAGAGATCGACGTTATCGAGCAGGTAAGTCATCGTGAATGCCTGGCACGCAAATCCGAATGCGATATCGCTATCGACGATCTTGTTACCGGCAGTTATCACATGAGTACGTTGGAATCGCTCGAGCTTGGCAGCATGGTGCTCACCCATATGGATGACAGGGTGCAGAAAGCGGTAGCGGAAGTTTGTGGTCGCAACGATTTTCCCGCTGTGAACGTTCGACTGGAAGATGCCGAAGAGGTTCTGCTTTCCACCCTGGATCGTCCCGAAATGGTAAGGGAGATTGGGAAATACTCCGCGGAATGGATGGCGAAATACTGGTCGATGGACGAAATGGCAAGCCGTTTCCTGGTGATCTATCGCGACGTGCTCGCCAATCCCCGGCAGCCGTTCAGTCAACGGTTCGATCTGCAGTCGGCTGCCGGCAGGTTCCTCAATAACGAGATTCACGACGTGAACTGGCATGCCCGGCATGAGCGTTGGCCGAAGGAACCTCCATTGCTCTTGAAGAAGGCTCGCAATTTATTGCGGAAAATTGGTATTCATCGGGTGTGAGACGTTCGCTGGTGATTCATATCGTTCAACAATTTACCAATCCCCACGGCGGTACTGAGCTGAGAGCCATCAGTCTGTACAACATCCTGAAGCGGCACACGCAAGTCCGGCTGTGGTCTGAGTTCGATCCTGATCCCGGCTTGGCAGCTGACTGGCCCATCAGGCAGATACGGCCGAAGCGCCTCGCATTTCCGAAGTTCGGCACTTTCATTTTTTGCGGGGCTTGCTGGTACGTAGGTCGCTGGCTCGAAGTAACGTTTCCACGGCGTATTATCGTTCTGCACAACTATCCGCATCATTCCTATCAAGATTGGTTTCGACGCGCCAAGAGTCCGTGGATGCCTGAGATCGAATGGGTGTTTGCGAGTGAACAGATGCGAAAAGATGCGGCACTCGACGGCTTGGTTGAACCGTCACCGATCGATCTCGAACAGTTTCGGCCGACTGGCACCCGAAAACGAAACCAGGAGTTTACGGTAGGGCGTTTGAGCCGAGACGTGTCAGAGAAGCATCATGCAGACGATTGTGACTTGTACATGCGCTTGGCGGAGGCGGGCGTCAAAGTACGCATTATGGGTGGGACGGTTTTGAGAGAGAAAATGCCGCCACATCCCCTGATCGAGTTACTCCCGGCGGGTGCGGAAGCGCCGGAAGAATTTCTGTCGACCCTTGACTGTTTTCTCTATCGCACGCGCAGCGATTGGTTTGAAGCATTCGGTCGGGTGGTCCTCGAGGCGATGGCCTGTGGTTTGCCCGTCGTGGTCGGCAACCGCGGAGGCTATGTCGAACGGATCGACGATGGTCGAAACGGTTTCGTCTTCGAATCCAATGCTGAAGCGATCCAGAAGATCATGCGCCTCCGCGACGAGCAAGACGTATACACGTCTATCTCAAACAAGGCGCGAGAGACCGCGACTGAACTCTACGGCGAAGGGCTACCGCGCGATATCATCGATTTCTATCTACGCTAACAGCGGTGCGTATGCCCCAGATGAAATGGCCGGGCTGCGCTGCGTATTTGGTCCAGGATCCATTTAGCCAGGTGTTCCGTGTCAAAGCCTTGAGATCGGCATGCATGGCTGCAATAGAGAATCCAGTAATGTGTGGCTTGGGTGAATGCTGATAAGGAGCATTGATGTTCAACCTCCGACTTCCATCTTCAAATTCCGTCTGCTGCGAACTCTCCGTGCGCGAGATCTTCGCGTACTTTTTTGTGCCCGTTCTGCTTTACGCGGGTTTCGCAACCGACTTCACGTTTGATTTTTTTGCCCCCTACAAACACTGGCACGCGTACAACCACTATTTTCTTTCGCTAGCCGATGGTCGACTGGATGTTCCTGCTGCAGCCATCGGTAGGGAAGGCTCGTATTTGCATGGCAAGGCCTACATGTACTACGGGGTTCTGCCGGCATTCGTGCGTGTATTCTTTTATCCTTTCGTTGATCTAACCCAGGTCCCCGTCTCCGCTTTTTCTGTCTGGTTCTTCTGCGTCATCGGCAATGTTGCGTTGCAGGCAGCTGTGTTGAGCTATGCGAGACAGAATAGAAAGCACCAGGCCGACAGAAATCATGTTGTGGCGCTGGTGCTCGTGAGTCTTCTGATTTGGTTCGGTTCTGCCACCTTCATTATTCTGCAGCGCCCGACCATGTATCACGAGCCCTATGCCGCTGCGCTCTGTCTCCTGAATATTTTCTTCGCTCTATTGATCAAGGATCGGTTCTTCTTAAAGGGCAATCACTCGACTTTGGCCTATGGCGTTCTCGCGGGATTGTGTGTGCACGCTCGCATGCCGACTGCGCTTGCTCTGTATGGCGCAACTGTCTTTTTGATCATCATCAGCGCGGCCCGCACAGTTGGCGCATCTGGTTTCACAGCGGGTATCCGCAATTTCCCCGGCCTGGTCGTGGCCGCTGTTCGGCATCACTGGGCGACTTTCGCCGCGATGTTCCTGCTGGGCGTTTCAATTCTCATCATGAACTACGCGCGGTATGAAGATGCCCTGGCGTTCTTGGGAGTGAACTACGGATTCGGGTTGGCTGGCGAGGGCTATTCCCCGAGGCGTTGCGGAATTTACGAAACGTCGGAGTTTTATCGGCTGGTGAGAATGATCCCCAACACAATCGTCTACACGATTGGCGGCTGGGATCTGCATGAGTATCTGACAAGAACCCTGCACACCGGGTATGGGCGAAAGGCTTTGCCGATAATCCCGACGCTGTTTCTATGGCTGGCGCCTACGCTGGCAATCCTGGCGAGTTTTTATGTTCTTGTCACGAAACGCGTGACTCAACGTGCCCAGCTCCTTCTCTTCTGGCTCATTGTTTCCGTTGGTGGTTTTTTTCAGCTGTCATACCCGACTATTAACCATCGTTACATCGCGGAGCTATGGCCAATCTATCTCTTCGCAATCGTTCTTGTTTTTTCTACCAGAGTGGATGGTCGCGTGAAGTGGCCGGCGAGTTTCAATCTGGTTGCTGCCGTCCTCGTGGCTTTTACCCTGGCCTACAACCTTAAGGTCGCGTTCTTTAGTGAATACCATTTCCGGACTGAGATCCCTGAAGCGGCATACTTTTCCGATGATCCGGAGAAGATCGCCTTTCTCGAGCAGCTTGATGACGAACAGATCAAGCGAATTCAGAAAGAGTTTGAACAAGGGAAAATTGAGGGCTGCACCAAACTGAAAGCGGAGCTGAATCTCGATTGAGGAACCCGCAGTGTCCGCTCGAGGGCGGTCGGGTTTCTGCCAAGAGGGCTAGAAACTGCCCCTTTTCGAGATTGGAATCGCCCCGGAGGTGATCGGCCAGACCGTCGCGCATTCGGCCAACGGGCGAATCTACGCATTGAGAAGTCCCAATAAGGGGAACCCATGTACTTCAGGCGCTGAACGAATCTGCGGCCGGATTGCCTGTGCCGTGCTGCTGCGTCGTTCAGGACCGACGAGAGCGTAGTTTGGAAAGAATCAGCTTCATTTCAGAGAAGATGGGGTGTTTGATAGCGAGAGCCGTCCCTAAATAAGCGGCGGCAACGAGCAGCGCTGCAACGAACATGGTCAAGTGCTGACCAAGGACGCTTGGCAGGAGAGTTTCCGCGAGTTGCGCGACCGCAAAGGTGCTCAACCCCAGCACAAAACTTTTCTTGATGGCGTTTGATGTATCGGTGAACGCTATACCTGCTAATCGCTTCATCAGAACCTGATGCGTCAGCCCGGATACGCAGGTAAGCAGTGGCCAAGCGATCGCGATTGCGATCAATCCGAATGGTGCGAGCAAAATGATGCTGGCCACTTTGATCGGCAGGTTGACTCCCTGCGCGATGAGCCAGGCCGAAGGTTTACCTGCGGCGTGGTAGAGGGGGGAGCAAACGTTGTAGATGGAGGTGATCCCGGCTGCCGCACAGAAATAGGGGACGAGTTCGGCGCTTTGCCCCCACTGGTCACCGAACAGCAGCAATACGATTTCGTCGCTGAACACTGCGGCAAACACATAGATCGGCCAAGTGACGCCCGTGGTGAGCTCGACGACCTTGGCATAAGCCGTTCGGGGATGCTGATTGTCGCGTTTCAGCTCAGACAGCCAAGGCAGTAGAACGGGGTTGAGCGCGTTGCCGAGCGCTCTACTGACAAACTGCGTGAGAGAGATCGCGCGATTGAAAAATCCGACAGACTCGAGGCTGAGCAGTTTGCCCAGGAGCATGTCGCTTGCGTTGGCATTCAACTCGCCGAGTATGTTGGATAATGTCGAGATGGCACCGAAAGATGCAATTTCTTTGGCATTTCGCAGTGCCGGGAGCAGCGGCATGTCGCTCGGCCTGAGCCGTATCGAAAGCAGGAACGTGACGGTCGTTGCCGCCACTGCACCCCAAGCGAGACCGGCAGGCCCGAGTCCTGCAACAATCAAGCTGATCGATGTGCCGATTGCCACAATGGCGCTCAATACCCTGATAACGGCCAGTGCGCGGAATCGCATATCCCGGCGAGCGATCGTCAATGTGATCGAACCGAGCGGTGTGATAAAGAAGTTGATTGCCAGGATCACCAGGACATCGCCCACGCGTCCGTCGCCGTAGAACGTGGCGATGGCATCCGCAGAGAGAAGGATGATCATGCCAAGCAATACGGCCGCGATGATCACCAGCCCGTAGGCGGTTCGAATGATTTCGTTGGTGAGTTTCTCAACCTGAATCAGATAGTTGGATACCCCAAAGTCCCGCAGCACGTTCGCCAGGCCGATAAAAACCGCTGCAATGGAGTAGATACCCAGCTCTTCCGGCGTAAGTAGCCGGGCGATGATCAGTGTCGACGCGAACTGGAGAACGGTCACCGTGTTGGCGCCGAGAAAACTGTATGCCAGGGATGAACGAACGGAAGTCACTTGGCCGCCTACACTCGGTATTCCTTGCGGAGGGTACGATCAAACCCATTGCGGACACAAAGCGTTCGCCTTGCAGCCACGGCAATCCATGCATGCGTTCGCGAACGGTCGTGCGCCCATCTATTAGAGAGGTGTCCTAGGGTGATCTCGTAGCCCAGATCGTCACGCCCCATGGTCCGGCGCATCGGCGTGTTCACTGCGACAACGATGAACTGTGGAAGGGAGAGCAGAGCACTGGCGCATTTCGTTGAGAGTCCCCGATGGGGATTCGTACCTTCCCACCCCAAGGCGGTGGATTGGGTCGGGCAGTATAACCACCGTCATGGAAGCATACAATAATGGCCACCGTCCGGTGTGAGGCTGCACAACCCGTTTGATGTGACCGGCAGTACGCCGGTATCAGGTGCGGGGTTCCGACCCTGCGGGAAGCTGCGGATGAAGTGCAGCAGGAACACATCCGCCACCAAGCGCCGTTTGAACCGAGCGATGGTTTTCATGTTGCGCAGCGACAGTCGTCGGCGGGAGTGCCGGCCGATCCGGTATCGCTCGTAACCCGAAGCTACCGGCTAAAGCCAATGAAGTGTTCCCGGTAGCGTCGCTTCGGTTGTAGGTGCCGCGATCCGATTTGAGGTTGGCGCGTTCTGAGTCGTCGCCCTTGCTGTCAGGCCGGCTCAAGCCGTTGGCCCGACGCCAGGCGACGTCGTTGCTTTGCCGCAAGCCGGATAACCAAGCGATTCTTCATTGGTCTTATCCTCAACAGGCCAGGCGGACTGCGCCAAAGCGGATCCACGCTGTGAACGATCTGGTCGAAAGACGATCAATGCAGGCGCTGGTCCGGCGGTGTCTCGTTGTCGGGCATGACATTGCGCTGCAGGGCGTCGCTGATCTGCTCCAGCGTGAACGGTTTGGTGACGAAGTCGCTCATGCCTACCTGCCGCGTACGGACCCGGTTGTCGTCGTCTGCATGTGCGGTCAGCGCAATAATCGGTATCTGACGTTCGAATCCTTGGTTGCGTTCGTGTGCACGGATGCGTCGCGTGGCCTCGTAGCCATCCATGCCCGGCATCTCGCAGTCCATGAACACGACGTCAAATTCACCGTTGGTGAAGCGCTCAACACAGGCTTGGCCGTCAGCGACCAGTGTGCATGCGCAGTTGAGCACCTCCATGATGGCCTTGACGACGAACTGGTTGACCGGGTTGTCTTCGGCGATCAATACGCGAATCCGACGGTTGGCGAATATTGCCGGCGTGTGTTTGTGCAGCGGTGTGGGTTCTTCTTGTGGGATCGGTGCTGAAGGCATCGCGACAGTGAAGGCGAACTGGCTGCCTTCGTTCTGTGTGCTCTCGACTTCGATCGAACCGCCCATCTTGCGTACCAGGTCTTGCGACACCGCCAGACCGAGCCCGGAGCCGCCGTACTGCCGCGTCGTCGAGCCATCTGCCTGCTCGAAGGCCCTGAAGATGCGTTTCTTGGCATCGGCGGCGATGCCGATGCCTGAATCGGTCACCGCATAGCGGCAGTGAACCGACGAATAGGGCCCCATATGCTGTTCGAGTTCGATGACGATAACGCCGCGCTCGGTGAACTTGATCGCGTTCGACAGCAGGTTCAGCAGCACCTGGGTTACGCGCATGGAGTCGCCGAGCACCCAAACGCCGGTTGTGTCGTCGATACGGGTTTCGAGAATCAGGCCTTTCGCCGAAGCCGCATCCTGCATCAGCAGCGCTGCATCGCGCACCGGTTGTGCCGGATCCATGGGTAGCGATTCGAGTTGCAGCTTGCCGGCCTGCAGTTTCGAAAAATCCAGAATCTCGTTGATGCGTTGTAGCAACAGGTCGGCAGACTTCGACATGATGTCGAGATACATCGAACGCTTATCCGGATCGTTTGCCTGGGCCAGCATATCGATGGTGCTGATCAATCCGTTCAGCGGTGTACGTAGTTCATGACTGACTTTGGCGACGAACTGGCTTTTTGCACGGTCGGCACTTTCAGCGCTCTTACGTGCCGCCTCGAGCTCGGACGCGCGCCGCTTGAGCAAGCGGGTGCTGCGCACGGCCGCCCAGTAACCGAAGTTGAGGTTGTGTCCGACAGAAAGCAGAAAGACGATCTTCGCCGCCAGCAGCATGCCCATGACCATCGCGTTATTGTCGCCCGTCAGCCAGAACGCGATCATGCCGGGGATGAGCGCAACGAGAATGTAGGTGCGCTGCAACGGCGGGTGGGTGCTGAGCGTGATCGTGCCGCCGGCAACGATACCCGCCGAAGCGAAGCTCAACAGCATCGTCGGCCAGCTCGCGTGATAGTGCCAGATCAAAAAGGTGTATAGCGTGCTCCAGGTGCCGACCTGGATCAGGACTGCGGAGTAATACACCGCTGCCCAGACGCGGGCGCCCCAGGCGGTATAGGCGCGGTCGAACAACAGGCCCAGGCTGAAACGAAAGGCGCCGATCAGGGCCAGTGCACCCAGTCCGCTCCAGGTCAGGATCGGCCAGTCGACGACGACCGGCGTAAACAGAACCACGACCGCCCATACGGCGGCGTACAGCATGCTGCCGGTCAGGCCCTGGCGGGCCAGATCACGGTGCGCCTGTTTGAAATCTTCCGCTTCCAGCGTTACTGCGGGTAATTGTCGATTGAACATGAGTAGCCGGTGGTCGTTCGATCTTGCAGAACGCCGTCAATCATCGCAGAAAATGCGACAAATCACCGCTTCCCCTGGATCCAGGTGCGGATTCGCTCGCAAGATATCCTGCCTGGCCGGGCTAACACAGCGGCTGCCAGCCGAGTGCGGGGCCTAATCAGTGCCGCCAGGTGCCGTGGGCTTACGCTATCCCCGGCAGGTGAGGGGAAAGAGGCGCAGTGCCTGTTGTCAGTGAAGGCCGATGATCTGGGAACGCACAGCGCGCTGTGCGGTGATCAGGCGATCGCCTGCATCGGCCCGTCGGTGCGCAGTGTACGCTCCAAAGCGGCGCTGAGCTCTTCGAGCGTAAACGGTTTGGTGACGAAATCGTTCATCCCGACTTCGCTGGTCTTGCGCCGATTGGTTTCGTCCGCATGCGCAGTCAACGCGATAATCGGTATTGGCACGCGATTGTCGGAGCGTTCAAATAACCGGATGCGTCGGGTCGCCTCGTAGCCATCCATGACCGGCATCTCGCAGTCCATCAGCACGACGTCGTACGATTCGTTTTGCACGCGCTCGACACATGCCTGACCGTCCCCAACGATCGTGAAGGCGCAGTCGAGTGTCTCCATCAGGTCTTCGATGATGAACTGGTTGATCGAGTTGTCTTCTGCGATCAATACCCGCAGGCGTGGCGCAGTCTTGATTTCGGTTCCGCCGTCTTCGGCAATCGTGCGGGTTTCGTTGTGCATCTCGGCGACAGGCAGCAGCAATGTGAAGCTGAAACAGCTGCCTTCGCCGGGTGTGCTGTCGACCTCGATCAGGCCGCCCATCTTCTGCACCAGGTCTTGAGAAACCGCCAGACCCAATCCTGTACCCCCGTACTGCCTGGTGGTCGAACTGTCGGCCTGTTCGAACGATCGGAAGATGCGGTCTTTTGCATCGGACGCGATGCCGATGCCGGTGTCGGTTACGGCGAACCGGCAGGATACGCTGTCGTTCTCTATTTCGCCCTGCTGGAAAGCGACGACGATGGCGCCCTGCTGGGTAAACTTGATCGCGTTGGATATCAGGTTCAACAGGACCTGGGTGAGGCGCATCTCGTCGATGCTCACCCATGCGTGATCGGGCCGACTGATGTCCACCTGGATCTTGAGCCCCTTGTCGGCAGCCGCATCCTGCATCAGCGCTACGGCATCGGCCACGGCGGCGCTGGGATCGGCGGCGACCGGTTCAAGTTCCAGCTTGCCGGCCTGCATCTTGGAGAAGTCGAGGATCTCGTTGATGCGTTGCAGCAGCATGTCGGCCGACTTCGACATGATCGACAGGTACTTGGTGCGCTTGGCCGGGTCGTCCGTTCGACCCATCATGCCGATCGTACTGATCAGGCCGTTGAGCGGCGTACGCAATTCATGGCTTACCTTGGCGACGAACTGCCCTTTGGCGCGATCTGCACTCTCCGCCTTCTCGCGGGCAATCAGCAGTTCTTCTGCGCGTCGCTTGAGCAGGCGTGTGCTGCGCATGCTGTCCCAATAGCCGCGATCGAGCTTTTTGCCGATCGAGACCAGAAAGAAGATATACACCGCAACCAAGAACCCGAGCATCATCAAGTTGTCGTTGCCGCTCGCCAAACCCGCCACAGCGGTCGGCACCAACGCCGCAAAGATATAACCGCGCTGCAGCTTGGGATGGGTGCTGAGCGCAACTACGCCTCCGGCGATGACGCCCGCGCTGGCGAAGCTGATCATCATGGCGGGCCAACCGAGTTCGAACTGCCAGATCAGAAAGCACGACAGGCCGCCCAGAGTGGCGGCCTGCACCAGCACCACCGTGTAGTAAGTGGCAGCCCAGCGCTGCGTATCGCGAAAGTAGGTGTTGTCGAACCAGAACCCGAGCGAGAACCGTAGGGTGCCGGTGATCACGAAGATGCCGAGCCCTAGCCAGGTAATGTTGGGCCAGGTTGCCGCGACGGGCGTTGTCGTGGTGACCAGCAACCAGATAAGCGCGTACAGGAAACTGCCCGGCAGACCCTGTTGACCGAGGTCGCGGTGGGCGTGTGCGTAGTCTTCGGCTTCTAATGTCACATCTGCAGGTTGTTGATGCGGCATGGTCAAGACGCGGTTGCTGAATTCTTGAACGTATCGGCTGATAGGCAGGGAAAGTTAGTGTGGGCGGGCCGTGAAACGCTATCGATTGACCTGGAACAACGGCCGTTCTTGACGTGGCGAGACTTTGCTTCACATTCTGGGAAGCGGAGTTTTTTTTGGTGCAGCGCGATGCATGCCCATGGAGATTTTTATTCGTATCTACGCACCCGGGGTGTCAGCCGTCGCGGGTTCCTGAAGTATTGCGCCGGGCTGGTCAGCCTGCTCGCCCTGCCGGGGAGCGCGACCGGACGGGTCGCCGAGGCGCTGGCGGGGCGCCGCATGCCGCTGGTCTGGTTGTCACTGCAGGCGTGTACCGGGTGTACCGAGTCGTTGCTGCGCTCCTACGCGCCATCCGTCGATACCCTGATCCTTGACTATTTCTCGCTCGACTATCACCACACCTTGCAGGCGGCAGCCGGTGACGCGGCCGAAGCCGCGCGTTCGGCCGCGCTGACGGATGGGGGTTATCTGCTGGTTGTCGATGGGTCGGTTTCCAGTGGGCAACACCTGAACTGCTCGACGATCGCCGGCAGGTCGGGCATGGAGGTGTTGGCGGAAACGGTGGAGCAGGCGGCCGCGGTGATCGCCGTCGGTTCGTGCGCGGCGTTCGGCGGGTTACCTGCCGCAAACCCCAACCCCACAACCGCACTTGCGGTCGAACAACTGATGGCGCAGGGCAGTATCCCGCGTCGCCCCCTGGTCAATGTGCCGGGTTGTCCACCGTTGCCGGAGGCGATCACCGGCACTTTGGCGCACTTCATCGCATTCGGTCGTCTGCCCGCGCTGGACGCGTTGGCGCGTCCATTGTCGATCTATGGCCGCACCTTGCACGACCGTTGTTCCCGCATTCACTTTTTCTACGCGGGCCAGTTCGCCGAATCGTTTGACGATGAGGGCGCCCGAAAAGGTTGGTGCTTGTACAAGCTGGGGTGCAGGGGACCGACTACGCACAATGCCTGTATGACCCAGAAGTGGAACGGAGGCACGAGTTCGCCGGTGGACGCAGGACACCCGTGTATCGGTTGCTCGGAACCCGACTTCTGGGATGCCGGCGGATTCTATCGGCAAAAACTGTCTACCGGTCCCGATGTTTCGACGACCGAGGAGGCATCTCGCGGGCGGGCGCTGTTCGATGATCAATGCGTTTACTGCCACGAGCCCGACGCAACCGATCTGAGCGTCGAGCCGACCGAACTGCGGGCGACCTATGAACGACGCGGCGGACGTGCGCATCGCGCCGAGCTCAGCGACGAGGAGTGGTCCGAACTGATGAAATTTCTGGAGACAACCCGATGAGGTGGGTAAGACACGTCATCTACATCGTTCTGCTTGCCGCTGCGGTCACCGTTAACTGCGCACCAAGCGATGCGCCGAATGCGGAAGTTTTTTCGCGGCATGACGAGAACCGCGACGGATTCGTCGATCGGCGCGAGTACTATCGATTTCATCAGCGTATGCGGCGGCATCAGGCACGCAACCGTCGGTCGTTTCATGTGTACGACTTCGATGACATCGATGTCGATCGTAATGGCTTGATCGATCGCGACGAGTTGCTGCAACGACTGCACCGGCGCCCGCGGCGCGGCGATCTGAGTCGTTAGTCCACGACGATTCTGTGTTGTCGATCAGAGAACCTCGGCTGTGATGTCGGCCGTCGCTCAGCGATAATGGCGCCTCAGTCCTGCTTTCTGATTATGTATGGCAAAACGCGCAAAACCTCGTCGCACGTTCATGCAACGTTTGCGACGCCTGCTCGGCATCGTGCTGCTGATCGCAATCGCCGGTTCCGTCGGCGTCGTGTTGCTGTTTCGCTGGGCCGATCCGCCATATTCCGCGGTCATGTTGTGGCGCTACGCCAGCGAAGGCGGACCGCAGCACCAGGTATGGGTTCCGTTGAGCGAGATCCATCCGGGCATGGCGCTGGCCGTTGTCGCAGCGGAAGATCAGCGTTTTCCCGTGCATTGGGGATTCGATACGGACGAAATACTTGCTGCGGTTCAGGATCACCTCGATGGTGGCAAGTTGCGCGGTGCCAGCACGATTTCGCAACAGGTCGCACGCAACCTTTTCCTGTGGCAGGGGCGGAGCTTTGTCCGTAAGGGGCTGGAGGTGTACTTCACCGGACTGATCGAAGCGATGTGGCCAAAGCAACGCATACTCGAGATGTATCTGAACTTCGCAGAGTTGGGCGAGCGCACCTTCGGCGTTGCCGCTGCGAGTGACCATTACTTCGATGTTGATCCCGGGCGGCTGACTGACCGGCAGGCGGCGTTGCTTGCCGCGGTACTGCCAAACCCGATCCGCTATCGCGCCGATCGGCCATCGGATTACGTGCGACAAAGACAGGCCTGGATTCTCAGGCAGATGCGCAACCTCGGTGGCCCCGGTTATCTGGGCGAGATGCTTGATTGATGCGGCAAATCTCGAAGTCGACCAGTGCCGGCTGCCCTACAGCCGGCACTGTGTCGGACTTAGCGGGATTTACGAATCCCATTTGTCACCGTGGGACTGAGAGGCTACGTCTTCCAGCTTCTGCTGCTCCCGGTAGTCGCGCGCTACGCGGTCCCAGTCAGTGTCTGCCGGAAACTGGGCGTAGTAGCCGCTATTGGCCGTGGCTTCCGGGCTGCCGCGCTGAATCTCGTAAAGGCTGATCCGGCTCGGGCCGCTTTTGATGATCGTGCCACGGAAATCGTTCGGTGCAGCGCCGTCAACGTTGGCTTCAACGATCAGGCGATTCAGCGAAGGCGTGAAATCGCTTTGCTCGACCGGCGCGAACGTCAGGTGCTCGGTATCGGCAAACGGTACGTACTCGGTTGAACCGATCTGCTGCTGGTAAGCGAACGGTTGAGCGAACGCGGTGGTCGTGGCAAGCGCGAACAGGCCTGCGGTAATCAGAGTTTTCATTGCTTAGGTCTCCTCAAGCGAATTATTGGTGGGAGCAAATGCTCCGTTCGCTTACCAAGACCCTGGCGCTACACGTTTTCTTTCACGACTGTTTCGATGCGGGTGCCGACTGTCGAAAGGTTGGGCGCCTGTTCAGTAGGCGTGCTGCGAGGGTGTTGCAGCAGTGGTGTCGGTAAGAAGAGGAAACCGAAGACGGTGGGCTAAACGAGACGGGCACCCTGTGGGTGCCCGTCTGGAGAGTTTTACTTGGTAGCGAGCCTGTCGAACCAGCATGAGAACCAACCGATGACAAATGGTCGTACGCGTTCACGAACGCCATCGTCGAGCCTGTTGCTTCGCATGCAGACGCAGATTCGGCTTCCAAGCCTTAAAAGCAGCGACACATTTCCACTATTCTTCAGCACGTTTAATTTCCCGATCCTTGTAGTTTGCAAATTAATCTATCAGACAACCTCGGTTGTCGACACGTCTTTTCGCGACTATTTCGAAATTTAGAATCAACCCCGGAACATCGATCTCCAAAGTCGATTGCACTTCTATCAGTTCGCAATCTTTGACGTTCTAATCGTCAATCCGTTTCCTTTTGTACGCTTTGCATTGCCGTGTTGTTCAACGCGGTTCACAACAACGTCAGCATGAACCTGCGGCTTTCCTCGTTCGTGATGGGTGCACGAGCAGAGTGTTTACGCGGTCAAAACCGGCCTGTGAGCGCGCTATCGTCTAAGCCATAGGAAATGTATCGACCGCCGGATCAATAGATGAAGACAACAGATGCAAGAAATAACCCAACGCAAGTTAAGCGAATTAGGTTGTAAAGAAATATAAAGAAAGGCGCCGGTAGGCCGGGAGCGGCGTGTCGTGTAGGGCGTGTGGTTTTACCTAAATGCTACAAATGTAATAAAGCCAACAAAGGCCTATAAAACCGTAAACAGCGTTGGGATATTCAGCGCCAGCCACGTTGCCGCGCCGCCCCGCGGTTTGCTGTCTTTAGCTGATAGCGCCTGGCGGGCTTTGCCGCTTTCAAGCACAGCTTGCGAACTGCAACGGCACCCGCCCGATGAGCAGGGAGGGATGAAGGCGTTGCCTCAGGCAGAGGCGGGGTTAGCGCACACCACGCGATTACGACCCGCCTGCTTGGCCTGGTACAGCGCCTCGTCGGCGCGCTGAAGCAATTGGTGGCCAGCATCCCTGGCAGGCTGCCGACGATCATCGGCCAAGGCCGCCACACCAATCGATACCGTCAGCGGGATCGTGCCTCCGTTGTCGAGCAAGATGGGCTCGGCGGCGACGCTGCGACAGATCTCACTTGCCAGTGCACCGGCGCTGTCGGCCGCCGTCTGCGGCAATAGCACGGCGAATTCCTCGCCGCCATAACGCGTTGCAAGGTCACTGGTTCGCAAGCGTGCACGCAGCCTTTGCGCCAATGCCGAAAGCACCCGGTCGCCCGCCGTGTGGCCGTGCCGATCGTTGATCTGCTTGAAGTGATCCGCATCGACGAACATGCACGACAGGGCGTGGCCGTACCGTTGGGCGCGGGTCACCTCTTGCTCCAATCGGTGTTCGAGGTGTCGTCGGTTGTATAGCCCGGTCAGGCTGTCGGTCAGGCCCACCAGGCGCAGGCGTTCGCGATTGACGGCATTCTCTAGACAGATCGCTGCCACGCTCGCCATGTGGGCGAGGAAATCCGTCGCCTGTCCATGGACGAAGCGTTTAGGGTCGTGACTGCCCAGACACAGAAAACCGGCGACTCCATCGGCCTGCCGCAACGGCAGCAAGGCCACGCTGCCACCCAAGCGACGGCGGAACAATGCGAGATGCCTGTCGTCGTCCCAAGCGCCAAGCCAGGGGCGCTGCGCGTCGCAGAATTTCGCGGTGGTGTCGCGAACGTCGGTACACAGTTCGACATTGCGCATAAACGCGGCTTTTTCCTCGACCGCCGTCGCCAGCAGGTCGCGGATCACGTTGAAGGGGTCGAGCAGATACAGCCGGGCGCTATCGAGCTCGAAAGAGCGCCGCATGCCGCTGGTCAGGCGTTCCAACAGGCGAGCTAAGTCAGCGGCGCCCAGCAAGGCGAGTTCGCGTTCCTGAAAGCGCGTCATTGCCTGCTGGTTGTGCAGCGCGTCGCGGCCGAGTGACTCTAGTAGGCCACGGAGCATGCGGTTTTCGTGCTGGATGTCCGACTCGGGCATGCGTTTGAAGGCTCGGCGTAGCATTTATCGGTTATCGGCCGGCCCGCGTCAGGCTTTAAAATCCTGATTTGCCTGCGCCCCGGCGCCGGTCGCTTGCTGTGCCGATAGTAACTTGTCCCGGCAGATGGTGCCCCAGCGCGCGCCGGCAGTACGTGAAACGCTCGAAAACTCAGGAACCTAAAGCACGACATGGCGGCTGATCGGTCAGCGAGTCACGGCCCGACGATACAATCCGCGTCCGATTCACGCATTCCAGGGAGGGATCATGCGTTTCATTGCCTTAGGCCTGTTGCTGCTCACGGGGTTCCATCACGGCGCACTCGCAGACCAGATATATCGATGCAAAGGCGATGCGGGGGAGCCGGTCTTCTCATTCCAGCCATGCAGCTCGGCGCAGGGTTCGGCCGTCTACCGGGCGACGGAACCGACAGAGGCGGCACAGGGGCTGCGGCCCGGTGAGGCGCAATGGCTTGATGCGCGTGACAGACGTCGAGCAGACGCCAAGCCTGCATCGCGCAAGGTGCGACGCTCCGGGAGCAACTCGGCGGCCTCGGCGGCGCGCAAGCAGGTGTATCGCTGTCAGCGGACTCGCGCCAAGCTCGACAACGTGCGTTCGACATTGCGCCGCGGCTATAAACCGGCGGCGGGGGAACGTCTGCGACGCAAGCGGCGCGAGTACGAGGACTACCTGGACGTATTCTGTTCCTGAGTGACTTCAGGGTCTTCTTTCAGCACGCGCCGGGTGCGCGCGCTCCAGCGCAGGAAGTTCGGCTCGGTAACGTAGCCGCGGCTCAGCACGTAGTTGAGGACATTGCGCAGGCGGAAGAAATGCACCACCGAGTCGACACGGATGATCTCCTTGCCTTGTTCGTCGAAGAACACGATCGACGGTGCATAAAAGATGTCGAGCTCTTTGGCCCATTGACTTGCCGTGGTGCGCTCACCGTTGGGTTTGATCACCGGCGTATCGGACCACATATCGAGTTGCACGCTCTCGAAGCGGTTGAACAGACGGCGCAGCGTTTTGCGGCGTAGCGGCTGGGTGTGCAGGATGTCGCATGCATGGCAATCGCCCTGCTCGAAGAAGACCACCAGCGGTAGCTCGGAAGGAAATCGCGTGCGATCCAGATTGTAGGGCGGCTGCGCAAAGAACGGCTCTTCGACCAGGTCGCCTGCTTCGAACCTCAGCGTCTTGTCGCCACGGGCCATGTAGACCGAGAACTTTTCACGGCGGTAGTGGCCGCCGGCAACATATTCCAACGCGGCACGAAACTGATACGGCGGATAGTAACCGCGCAGCCGCAGCGCGATCTTGCCGTCCGCGTCGTAGAACACCAGCGAGGGTGTGAAATTGGTGCCGAGCTTCTGCGCGTATTCACGTTCGCTCAACGTCTCGCCGTCGGGCATCGTGACCTCTTCGGGGCTCCAGATGTCGATCGGAATGACGTCGAAATTGCGCCGGGTATAGGTCACGATGTCCGGCGTCTTGAAGTTCACTTCCATCAGCATCTTGCAGTAAGCGCAACGCTTCTGGCCGAAATACACCACGATGCCTTTCTTACCGCCCTTGACGGCCTCTTGCAGGTCTTCGTCGAGGGCGAGGAAACTGGTCTTGAACCAGTCGGGGTGCTGCAGCAGATCGTCGAGCGGCGTGTCGTCGAACTGCAGCGGGTCGGAGACCGACTCGTCCATCGTGGCGAACGCGCCGGCAGTCAAGGCCAGGCACCCCAGCAAGAGCGCCAGTCGGCCAATCCGGCTTGTGCACCACGCGTGAACGACTCGGATCAAAGATATCTCTCCCAATCTTCGGAGGCGTCACCGAATACCAGAAAATGCGGATTCAGCAGGGACTCTTTGGTGTTATATCGCAACGGCTCGAGGTGCGTGTCGGTTACCTTGCCGCCGGCGGCCTCTACCACGGCTTGAGCTGCAGCCGTGTCCCATTCAGAGGTTGGGCCAAGTCGAGGGTAAATGTCGGCCACCCCTTCTGCAACCAGGCACAGCTTCAGTGAGCTGCCCATGCTGACGATTTCATGCTCGCCCAGGCGCTCGAGAAAGCGCTTCAGGCTGTCGCCAGCGTGCGAACGGCTGCCGGCAACACGCGCGACCGCACGGCGATTGCTTTGTACGGCGATCGGCTGCGTGCCTTTCTCTGGATCGATTTTCCACGCACCTTTGCCGACTTGTCCAACGTAGCTCACGCCGCTCACCGGCACGTGTACGACGCCAACGGTCGGACAGCCGCGGTCGACCAAGGCGATGTTCACGGTGAATTCGCCGTTGCGCTTGACGAACTCGCGGGTGCCGTCGAGCGGGTCGATCAACCAATAGCGCGCCCATTGGCTGCGCACATCGAACGGGATGTCGGCCCCTTCTTCGGATAGGACAGGCGTGTCGGGATCGAGTTCTCCCAATCGCTGAACGATGATGCGGTGCGATGCCAGATCGGCGGCAGTCAGCGGCGATTCGTCGTCCTTGTGTTCGACGGCGAAATCCTGATGATAGACTGCCAGAATGGCGTCGCCGGCTGCTCGTGCGATATCGAGTAACTGCTCTGCCTGTTTATCCATGAACTACCTCTGCTTGGTGATTCGCGGCCATTCCAGGCGGCGGCCGCGGGCATTCCATCATACAAAAATCCCCGTTGGCTTGGGGCGAGGAACATCGCGTGCTTGACTGGCAAAACATCGATACTGTGCTGCTGGATATGGACGGTACGCTGCTGGATCTGCATTTCGACAACCATTTCTGGCTCGAGCACGTACCGCGGCGTTACGCCGAGATGCATGGTCTGAGCGAAGCGGAGGCACGCAGCGAACTCCACCAGCGTTACAGCGACATTCAGGGTACGCTGGAATGGTATTGCGTCGATCACTGGACGCGCGAACTGGGCCTGGATATCGCCCTTCTGAAGGAAGAGGTCGACCACCTGATCGCAGTGCATCCGCACGTAGTTGATTTTCTCGACCTGCTGAAACAGGCCGGCAAGCGGCGTGTTCTGGTGACCAACGCCCACCAGAAGTCGCTGCAATTGAAGATGAACCGCACCCGCTTGCGCGACCGCCTCGATCACGTCGTCTGTGCGCACGACCTGTTGCTGCCCAAAGAGAACGATGCGTTCTGGGGGCGTCTGCAAAAACAGGAGAGTTTTGATCCGCAACGTACCCTGTTCGTCGACGACAGCCTGGCGGTATTGCGGTCGGCGCAACGCTACGGCATCGCGCACCTACTGATGATCTTGTTTCCCGACACGCGCCAGCCGGTGCGCGAACGCGCCGAGTTCAATGCGGTGCATGGTTTCTCGGAAGTATTGCCGTCGCTGCACGCGGCACTCTAGACCGCTATCGGGCGCTCACGTATTGCTGGCAGCCGGTCGACCGACCAGGTATCCCTGCAGATAGTCGCATTGCTCGGCGGCCAGGAAGTTGCGTTGATCATCGGTCTCGACGCCCTCGGCCACCACCTTCATGCCCAAGGCGTGCGCCAGTCGGATGATGGCCTGGATCAGCTTTTCGTCGTTGTGCACCTTGCCGATCCCGGCGATGAAGCTCTGATCGATCTTGACGTAGTCGAAAGGGAAACGACGCAGGTGCCCGAGCGAGGCATGCCCCGTGCCGAAATCATCAAGCGCGATGCGTACGCCCCGGCGTTTCAGTTCGTGCAAGACACGTGACGCGGCGCGCAGGTCGCTTTCCAGCGTATCTTCGGTGATCTCGAGAATCAGGCGCGATGGCGCCAAGCGGCCGGTGTCGAGGCGATCGAACAGACGTTGGGCAAAGGCGTCGTCGTGCAGCAGACGGGCGCTGAGATTGATCGACAATGGCGTATTGGCGTCGGGACTCTTGTCCGGGATCTGATCGAGTGCCCAGTCGCTGATGGCGCTGCACAGACCGGCGTCCGCCAGGGCGTCCATGAAAGATGCCGGGCGCAGCATGCCTTGCTGGGAATGCGGCCAACGCAACAGCGACTCGTAACAATGCAGGTGACCGTCGCCCATGGCGATCACCGGCTGGAAATGCAGTTGGAGTTCATGCGCCTTGACCGCATCGCGCAGCTCGTTCTCGAGGGTATGCTGGGCCACGGCAGCCGCGGTGAGTTCTTCACTGACATAGCGATAGCTCGACCCGTCGTCGCGTTTGGCCGCGTACATGGCGGCATCCGCCTGTTGGATCAGGTGATCGGGGTCGGTGCCGTCGGCGGGCGCTACGGCGATGCCGATCGATGCCCCGCTGTAGAACACGTGACCCTCGAACTCAAACGGTTGCTTGATTGCGCTCAGTGCCTTGGCCGCAAGCAACGACATCTCGTCGCGCACATTGAGATTCTCGAGCAGCACAGCGAACTCGTCGCCCCCCAGCCGGGCGACGATGTCGTCCTGTCGAAACACCTTGCTAAGACGCTTGGCGATCTCGATCAACATCTGATCGCCGGCCGCATGGCCGTAGCTGTCGTTGATCTGTTTGAAGCGGTCGAGGTCGATGAACAGCAGGCCGAGCATCGACTCATGCCGCACGGCCTTGTCGACGGCCATCGCCAGCTTGCGCCGGAACAGGGTGCGATTAGGAAGGCCGCTGAGTGAATCGTGGTGTGCCAGGTGATCGAGTTGGCGTTCGCGCGAGCGTACCTGGGCCTGCATCTCGGCGAACGCGTTGAGCAGGTCGCGTGTTTCACTGACTGCCGGCGGCATAGGCTGCACGGTCTGCGCGTTCCTTGCGTGTGCCTTGAGGTTTTCGGCAAGCAGGCGTATCGGCCGCAGGATCAGTCGGTCGACACTGAAATATCCGATGATGCCGAACAACAACAGGATGGCCAGCGCGGCCACCAACACGGTGCCCAGGCCGAGGCTCACCTTGGCCAAGGTGTCGACCTGTTTTCTCGATTGCGACTGCAGTTCGACACGCAGGATGTCGAGGCGTTGCGCCATGCGCCCGAGCAGCGGTTCGATCTGTTCGGACATATAGGTCGTATCGGTTCGCCAGGTTGGGCTGTCGAGCAGTGTCGCGAGGCGTTGATAGGCATTTCGCCAAGCTTCGGCGTAGGCGGCGAGCGAATCGATCTGGGTCGCTACGACCTTGTCCGAATCCGGCGTAGAGACATCCGTCAATGACGCGAGCATCTCGTTTACCTGGCCGGCATACAGCGTTACGTTTTGTGCCCTTACCTGCATGCCGGTCTGCGGATCGATGGCATGCGCACCGAAGCGATTGGCGATGATCAGCCTGAGTTCGTCGGTCATGCGCAGCCACGCTTTGCGCAAGCTGTAGAGCCGCTCGAGCGTCTTGACGACATCTGCTTCGGCACCGGAGCCGGTGCTGTCTATCAGGGCATCGAGGTGAGCGACGAACAGACTGTTGTTCGGTTGTAGTTCATTCTCGATGATCTCCGATGCCGGAAACCAACGTGCCGGGTCCGAGCGGATCTCGATCAGGGCATCGACGCGCCGGCCAAGTTCGGCGGTGCTGTCATACAGCGATCGCGTGATCAGGGCGGCGTCGAGGTTGTGACTGGATTCGCCATCGTCGGCCAATCGATTGAAGGCATTGCGCACCTGCCTGCTGCTCGTCTCCAGGCGTTGCTGCGTCTCCGGTGCCGGGTTCATCAGGTAGCCGTGCAGCAGCAACTGCATCCGATGCAGCTGGGCGTAACTGTCGTTCAGGTAAACCAGGCTCTGTTCGCGCTGCGTAGCGGCACGCAGGCTGCGCGTGCTGACATCCGCGATATACCGATAGGTAACCAGCGCCACGATAATGAACAACAGCGCCAACACGCTGACGATGACGGCGTAGCGCAAACGGTAGCTCGGAAGCTTCTGCTGCTGCAGTGGTGACGGGATATCGGAATGACGCATCGCAGGCGACCAACAAGGTCAGTAGGACTCGCCCGTGATTCTGCGCACCACCGAGCGGATCAGGTCGTAGTCGCTGTCTTTGGTATCTCTGATGCCCGTCATGCGCATGCTTTGCAGGACGGCGCGGCCTTCGTGCGACAGGTTCAAATCACGTAGGGCCTGTATCAGCTTTTTGCGTAGCTCTGGTTCGATATCCGGGGTGACCGCCCACGGCAGATGCGGCAGGGGTTTGCCATAGGCCAATACGCGCAGTTGCTCGGTGCGAATCTGGCGTTGCACGCTGGGCAGCAGGGTGACCACGTCGCCGGCCGCTGCCGCGTCCGCCTGGCCGTAGTACAGGCCGATCGTGGCCTTCGGCGGATTCTGTGCGAACTGTTCCAGGTAGTCTCCGGGTTGCAGTCCGGCCTCGCGCAGCATATCGGCTGCCACGATATAACTGACCAGTGCGCTCTTGCCGCCGCCGAACAGGATCTTCTGTCCTTTCAATGCCGCCAAGGTCTTGAACGGGGCATCACGCCGCACCCAGATCGTTGTGCGCAAGGTGTCTCTGCCGAACTCTTCGTTGCGCGCGATAACCAGGTGGCCGTACTGCCGGTGGGCGCGAATGTAGTGATACTGGTTGTAGTGAATAAGGTCGTAGTCGCCGCGCTCGATCGCTGCCCAGAAGGCGGGATAGTCCGCCGGCGTATGCAAGGTGACGGGTACACCGAGTCGCTCGGTCAGATAGTCCGCCAGGGGTTGGAAGAAGCGCTGCGTGACTTCAGCGGAGCGACGGGGAAAGACGCCCAACTTGATCTCGTCGGGCGCTGCGTGTGCCGGCAGAGAAAGTAGGAACCCGATGAACAGCAGCAAGAGAAGTCGTGTTGCGGTAATCATGGTTGCGGGCGATCAACGGTGAGTGTCAACTTTCGCCTGTGCGCATCGCGACAGCCGAAGCCGGGCGTCAGCTGTCCCAGCGCTTGAAACGTTTACGACAATACGCCAGCAACTCGGCGTAGTTGCGGAAATGCAGCTCAAAGTGCGTTTCTGCAGGTTCATCGAACTCGCACCAATCGTTCTGGTAGTCGCGGCACACCTGCGGGCGCTGCGCATAGATCGCGCAGCCCCCCGAAGACTGTAGATGCTCGCATTGGCCGCGCACCAGCAAATACCAGCCGCTCTCGTCGCGATACACCTCGACGTGCTCGTGAGATATCTGCCACAGTACATGGTCGAAGTCGGCCTTCGAGCGCAGTGGCCCAAGGGCCTCCGTCATATAGGTACAACAGGTCGATCCATGGCAGCGGCTGCACTTGTTGTCGACCGGGATGACGGCGTCGGTCATGCAGGCGCAGAGCCGTCGGCCTTGGGCGGACGACGTCTGCGGCGCCGCGGTTTTTTGGCGGCCGCCTGGTCGCCCTGATTCTGCGGCTTGTCCCCGCTGTTGCCGGAAGGTCCGCGCCGCGGTTTGCGGCCGCCACCGTCGCGGCGTTGTACCCGGTCGGCTTTGTCGATACGCACCCGGCTGGCCGGGTCGACGTCGGCCAGCAATTCACTGGCGACGGAGTCGACCGGCACCTTGTGCCCGATGTATTGCTCGATGTCGGGCAGCGAGAACGCGTAGGTCTCACAGACGAACGAGATCGCATCGCCTTCGGCGCCGGCGCGTGCGGTGCGTCCGATACGGTGGACATAGTCCTCGGCGTCTTCGGGCAGGTCATAGTTAATGACGTGGGTGACCCCCTCGATGTGCAGGCCGCGTGCCGCCACATCGGTCGCCACCAGTACCGATACCTCGCCACTGGAGAATCGCTTGAGCAGGTTGATGCGCTTCTTTTGCGGAACATCGCCGGACAGGATTGCGGCCTGATAGCCGTTGCCTTCGAGATAGCCCCAGACCTTATCCGCCTCACGTTTAGTATTGATGAACACGATCACGCGTGCGTTCTCGATTGTGCGCATCAGGCCGATCAGCAGCGGGATCTTTTCGTCGTTGGCCACCATGTAGGCGGTTTCTTTCACCCTGTCCGCCGTGATCTGTTCGGCTTCCACGACGATCTTCTGCGGGTTGTTCATATGCTCGTAGGCCAGCTCGGTCACGCGGTAAGACAACGTGGCCGAAAACAGCAGTCCCTGGCGTTCGGCAGGCGGCGGGCAGCGGCGCAGCAGATAGCGGATATCCTTGATGAAGCCGAGATCGAACATGCGGTCGGCCTCGTCGAGCACCAGGATCTGGATCGCCCGCAAATCGAAAACATGTTGTTTGAAATAATCAATGATGCGGCCCGGGGTGCCGATCAGGATGTCGACGCCCTCTTCGAGCGACTTGCGCTGAGATTCGTAGCCGGTGCCGCCGTAGACGACGCGCACGTTGAGACCGGTATGCGCAGCCAGCACCTCCGCATCATTGAATATCTGAATCGCGAGCTCGCGGGTCGGTGCCAGCATCAGCGCGCGCGGCTGGTTGGGCCGTCGCGACAACTCGGCAGGTTCCTGGTCGAGCAGGTGCAATGTGGCCAGCAGGAATGCGGCGGTTTTGCCGGTGCCGGTCTGCGCCTGGCCGGCTACATCACGACCATCGAGGGCGATCGGCAGGGTTTCCGCCTGTATCGGGGTGCAATATTCGAAGCCGGCGTCGCGCACGCCATTCATGATGGCCTCGGAAAACGGGAAACTGTCGAATCGGGTCTTGCTCAGGTGTTTTTCGCTCATGGCCCGGAAGCATACCTGAAATCCCGTCAGGACAAGCGCTAAGGGCTTGAATTAAGCGGACTGATCGGCTCAAATGCCGGTATCCGCGCAAAGAGGTTGTGGTCCGGCAACGCCGGGCATGGGCTTCTCCCACGCGACAGGGAGCCCTTCGGGCGACCTATATTGTGTATTCCGACTTATTTGGAGAACGTCAGTGAGTGACAAGATCGTTCATGTAACGGACGACAATTTTGAAAGCGAAGTGCTGCAATCGTCTGAACCGGTGCTGGTGGACTACTGGGCAGAATGGTGCGGCCCCTGCAAGATGATCGCCCCGGTCCTTGACGAGATTGCCGGCGAATACGACGGACGCGTCAAAATCGCCAAATTGAACATCGACGACAATCCGAACACGCCGCCGCGCTACGGCATTCGCGGCATTCCCACGTTGATGCTGTTCAAGGACGGCGAGGTCGAAGCGACCAAGGTCGGCGCCGTGTCGAAGTCGCAACTTACCGCTTTCATCGACAGCAACCTGTAAACCAGCGAACAGGCGGCGCCCCGGCGCCGCTGTTTTTACCCTTTACGCGCACGCAGAGCGTGCTAAACTTCCGGCTGGCTCCCCCTGAGCCGCACTTCCTATTTTTACTTTTCAGCAGATGCCGGCGCTTTCGCGCCTTTCCCCCGGACAACTCCGACAGAACTAGCGTGTTCCCCAAGGCTGGACATGAACTTAACCGAACTTAAAAAAATGCCCGTGCCAGAGCTCAATGAGCTGGCGCAATCCATGAACATCGAGGGCGTCGCGCGCTCCCGCAAACAGGACCTGATCTTCGCCATCCTCAAGGCACACGCCAAGAAGGGGGAGGACATCTACGGAGACGGCGTTCTGGAGATTCTTTCCGACGGCTTCGGCTTCCTGCGTTCCGAAGATTCTTCGTATCTTGCCGGCCCCGACGATATCTACGTGTCACCGAGCCAGATCCGGCGCTTCAGCCTGCGAACCGGCGATACGATTTCCGGAAAGATTCGTCCGCCGAAAGACAATGAACGCTATTTCGCGATGCTCAAAGTTGACGAGATCAACTTCGACAAGCCGGAAAACGCGAAACACAAGATTCTGTTCGAAAACTTCACGCCGTTGTTCGCCAACCAGCGCTTCCATCTCGAGATGGGCAACGGCAGCACCGAAGACATCACCGCGCGCACCATCGAACTGTGTGCGCCGATCGGCAAGGGTCAGCGCGGCCTGATCGTATCGCCGCCGAAAGCCGGTAAGACGATGCTGATGCAGAACATCGCGCAATCTATCGCGATGAACCACCCGGAGTGCTACCTGATCGTTCTGCTAATCGACGAGCGCCCGGAAGAGGTCACCGAGATGAAGCGTTCGGTACGTGCCGAAGTCATCTCCTCGACCTTCGACGAACCGGCGGCGCGTCACGTGCAGGTTGCCGAGATGGTTATCGAAAAGGCCAAGCGCCTGGTCGAACACAAGAAGGACGTGGTCATCCTGCTCGACTCGATCACGCGTCTGGCGCGCGCCTACAACACCGTGATTCCGTCGTCGGGCAAAGTGCTGACCGGTGGTGTCGATGCCAACGCCCTGCAGAAACCCAAGCGGTTCTTCGGTGCCGCGCGTAACGTCGAAGAAGGCGGTTCGCTGACGATCATTGCCACGGCACTGGTCGAAACCGGTTCGCGCATGGACGACGTGATCTACGAAGAGTTCAAAGGTACCGGCAACATGGAGGTCCATCTCGACCGCCGCATCGCCGAAAAGCGCATCTTCCCTGCGATCAATATCAATCGCTCCGGCACGCGCCGCGAAGAGTTGCTGATGCCGGAGAATGAGCTGCAGAAGATGTGGATTCTGCGCAAGATTCTGCACCCGATGGACGAACTGGCCGCCATGGAGTTTCTGTACGACAAGCTCAAGGCGACCAAGACCAACCAGGAATTCTTCGACGCGATGAAATCCAAGGCGTGATCCACGCCCGGTCGTCCTCGGTGCGTTCCACGGGCACCGCCAGGCGGCCGACTACCCTGCTTGTCCATTCGCTGGCTCGCGCATTCCGCCAACCGGCTGAGCGCGTGTCCGGCGCGCCTGCCTCCTGGCGTTTGGCGTGATTCGTAGCGCGATGATTCTTGCAGCCGGCCGCGGCGAACGCATGCGGCCGCTGACCGACCACACCCCCAAGCCCTTGCTGCAGGTCGCGGGCAAGCCCCTGATCGCCTGGCACCTGGAACGGCTTGCCCAAAGCGGAATCACCGATATCGTCGTCAACCATGCGCATCTCGGCGCAATGATCGAAACGGCCCTTGGTAACGGCGAAAAGTGGGGCGTCCGTATCCGGTATTCGGCCGAAGGCGAGGGTAAGGCCCTGGAAACCGGCGGTGGCATCTTCAAGGCGTTGCCGCTGCTCGGTGGCGAACCGTTCATCGTGGTCAATGGCGATATCTGGAGCGACATCGATTTTGCCGCGCTGCATCTGCCGGCCGGTGATCTGGCGCACCTGGTGTTGGTTGACAATCCGCCACATCACCCGCAAGGGGATTTCTTTCTGCACGAGGGCCGTGTCGCAGTCGACGGCGAACCACGCCTGACCTTCAGCGGTGTCGGCCTGTATCACCCTGAACTGTTTGCTGCCTGCAGGCCCGGTGCCTTCCCGCTGGCGCCGTTGCTCAGGGAGGCTATGGCCGCTGACAAAGTGAGCGGTCTTCACCACCGCGGGCGGTGGACGGATGTCGGCACGCCTGAACGACTGGCAGCGCTCGACGAGCAATTGCGCAACTGATCGACGCTACGGATTTCCGGGTGAGTCACCTTGGGGCGTGCGTTGCCGAGCGACTCGGGCGCACCGCGTTTGCCGCCTTCCAATCCCGGTCAGCCGGAATCGGCGGAAAGACGGATCCCGGCGTGCAAGCCACGGACAAGGGTATATCATCGGGTTAAAGCCGCCCGGTTCCGCCCGGGCCGACGGATAGGGGGTCATGGGACAGGAAATCACCGATAGTCGATTCGACGCCTCGGCATTCACCGAGTTTCGGCGCCGCCTGGATGCCGAAACCGCGCTGTTGGCGAACTGGATTGCCGACGAGCGCCTGGCCGATGACGAGCGCTATTTCGGTTTCGAGATCGAAGGCTGGTTGGTCGACGAATCCGCGCAGCCGGCTGCGCGTAACCAGGAGTTTCTCGCCGCCGTCGACGATCCGATGGTGGTGCCGGAGCTGGCCTGTTTCAACTTCGAGATCAATTCGGCGCCATTGTTGCTGGCCCCGGGGGCGCTTGACGCTATGCACAATGCCCTGCGTTCACGCTGGCAGCAGTGTGAGCGCAAGGCCGCCGAGCTCGATCTTCGCCCGTTGATGGTCGGCATACTGCCGACCGTGCGCAGCTCGGATCTGTCGCTTGACAGCATGTCGCCGATGGAGCGCTACCGCGCGATAAACGATCAGATATTCAGGCTGCGCCACGGTGAGCCGATCATGCTCGATATCCAGGGCGCGGAGCGGCTGCAGCATCAGCATGACGACGTCATGCTCGAGGCCGGCACGACCTCCTTGCAGATCCATGTCCAGGTCAGCGCGCGCGAAGCGGCACGCGCATTCAATGTGAGCAAGATGGTGTCGGCGATCACGGTCGGTGCGGCAGCCAACGCGCCTTTCCTGTTCGGTCGCCAACTCTGGCGCGAGACGCGCATCCCGTTATTTGAACAGGCGGTTGCGGTCGGTGGCAGTGACTACAGCAAGCGCGTGACTTTCGGTATCCGCTACGCCGAGCGCAGCATCCTCGAAACGTTCGAGGCCAACCGCACGCGTTACCCGGTGATACTGCCCGACCTGATGGATGAGCCGGTCGAGCGACTGGCCCATCTGCGCCTGCACAACGGTACCATCTGGCGTTGGAACCGCCCGTTGATCGGCTTCGACGAGCAGGGCAAACCGCACTGCCGGATCGAACACCGCGTGACGGCGGCAGGGCCGACACCCGTGGATGCACTCGCCAACACGGCGCTGTACCTCGGGCTGTTCGAGGCGCTGATGCGCTCGGGTGACGCGCTGGAGGCCTTGCTGCCGTTCGACACGGCACGTGCGAATTTCTATGCCGCCGCGCGCGATGGCCTGGCGGCCCGCGTACGCTGGCTCGACGGTGGCGAGCAGACGCTGGCCGAACATCTGACATCCCATCTGGTAGATACCGCGGTTGAGGGTTTGGTCTCGGCCGGGGTATCGCATGACGAAGCCGAGCACTGGTTGAGTGTGATTCGCGGACGTGCCGAACGCATGCGGACCGGCGCCGACTGGCAGGTGGCCTGGGTTGAACGCCACGGGCGCGATTTTCCTGCACTGGTCGATGCCTACGCCGAACGGCAGGTAAGCAACACCCCGGTGCACGAATGGAGTTTGACGTGAGCGAGTTGTTACGCGAGTTTGATGAGTTCCCTGTTTCTCTGCTCGAAACGGAGGCCAAGGGGTTACATGGCATTCTGGGTGGGCCGTCGTTGTTCCACCTTAAAGGGCGGCGCGAGCCGGCGCTGTTTGTCGCGGTGCTGATGCACGGCAACGAAACCAGTGGCTGGGATGCGATCCGGCAGGTGCTGCACGAGTACCTGCGTGAAGACGGTTTCGATCTGCCGCGCTCGCTGAGTCTGTTTATCGGCAACACGGCCGCCGCAGAGGCAGGGCTGAGGCACCTGCCCGATCAGCCCGATTACAACCGTGTGTGGCCTGGTAGCGAGAGCTACGGCACGCCCGAGCACGAGTTGATGAAGGCGGTGCTCGACCGCATGACCGATCGTGAGATCTTTGCGTCGGTAGACGTGCACAACAACACCGGGGTCAATCCGCACTACGCCTGTGTCAACGTCCTCGAGCATCAGTCGCTGCACCTGGCGGCGCTGTTCGGGCGCACCGTGGTGTACTTCGTGCGCCCGCGCGGCGTTACGTCGATGGCAATGGCGGCGCTCGGTCCGTCGGTGACCCTGGAATGCGGCAAGGTCGGTCAGCCGCATGGCGTCGAGCACGCCGGCGAGTATCTGCGAGCCTGCCTGAATCTCTCCGAGATACCGACCCACCCGGTTGCCAGTCACGATATCGACCTGTACCACACGGTGGCGATCGTGCGCGTACCTGACGACCATCAGTTCAGTTGCGGCGGCAGCGATCAGCCGATCAACTTCCCGCGCGACCTGGACACGATGAATTTTCGTGAGCTGCCTGCCGGCAGCCTGATCGCGGAGTGCGCGCCGGAACTTGTCGCGCCGCTCGACGTGCGTGACGAACGCGACCGGCATGTTGCGGAACGCTATTTCGAGATCGAAGACGGCCGCCTGTTGACCAAGGTGCCGGTGATGCCGTCGATGCTCACCTGCGATCCGGTCGTGATCCGCCAGGATTGCCTGTGTTACCTGATGGAGCGCTACAACGACCGCCTGATCGATGCCGGGTGAGCCGCTGCGCTGTCTTCGTCCGGCACTCCGCCAGATAAATTCGCCGTTAAGGTTCAGCGGGCGCTGCCGAAAGGTTCGGGAAGGAGATTAGTACCGTCGTGGAGAAGACGATGACCCCCATTATTATCGACATCGAGGCTTCAGGGTTCGGCAAGGGCAGTTATCCGGTGGAAATCGGCCTCGTGCTGCCCGAGGGGTCGCGTCATTGCTACCTGGTGGCCCCCGCCCGCAATTGGCGGCACTGGGACCAAGAGGCGGAGCAGGTGCACGGCATTTCGCGCGACGTACTCGAAGCCCACGGCCGCCCTGTGCAGGATGTGGCGTGGCGGCTCAACGAGTTATTGAAGAACAAGGTCGTGTACAGCGATGCCTGGTCGTTCGATATGTCGTGGCTGGGCAAGTTGTTCGACGCGGCGAACATGCAGCAGTCTTTCCGCGTGGCCGACATCGCCGAACTGATTGACGAACAACAGCGCGATCGCTGGGGGCAGGTCAAGCAGCAGGTGGTCGAGGAGTTGGGGCTGCGTCGCCATCGCGCAAGCGGCGATGCACGTATTCTTCAAGAAACCTGGCGGCGCGTCGTTCAGCGCGCGGCCTGACCCGCCTGCTGATCCGACTGGCGGCGCTCTGCCGGTGCCAGCGGGATCAGTCCCTGCTCAATCAAAGCGCCTTCGGGGCCGCTGATCTGCGGCGACAGCAGCGCCTCTACAAAGGTATCGAGATTGTGCACGATCCGTTCGTGCTGCGGTTTCACGTAGATGAACAAGGGGCGGCTCAGCGCATACACGCCGGATTCGATCTGCGCGAATTCGGGTAACACGCCGTCGATCGATGCTGCCTGCAGGCGGTCGCGATTACGGTCGAGAAAGTTGTAGCCGAAGATCCCGATGGCCTCGGGGTCATTGACCAGTTTGCGCACGATCCGCGCGTCGTTCTCTCCCGCATTGACGAAGGCCCCGTCCTCGCGCAGCGTCTGGCAGCGTTGGTGGAAGGCGTCGGCATCCGTGCGCTGCAACGACGAAAGCACCGGCGTTTCGACACAGACCGACTCGAGAAGGCGTTCAGCCAGGATGTCGCGGGTACCCGAGGTCGGGGGCGGTCCGAGCACGCGTATGCGTTGATTGGGCAGCTTCGGATTCACCTGCTGCCACGTCTTGTAGGGGTTTGGGATCAGCTTGCCGCCGTCCGACGGTGACGGCACCTCGCGTGCGAGCGCCAGGTAGAGGTCGCGTTTCGTCAGCTTGAACGCCGGGGCAGACTTGCTGTTGGCGAACACGATGCCGTCGTAACCGATCCTGATTTCGCGCACGTCGTTGACATGGTTGCGCGTGCAGTTCGTGCGCTCGCTTTCTTTCATGCTGCGCGACGCCATGGTGATATCCGGTGTCGCCAGACCCAAGCCGGAGCAGAACAGCTTGATGCCGCCGCCGGTACCGGTCGATTCGACGACCGGTGCGGTGAATCCCTGGGCGCGGCCGATGTCTTCCGCGGCGGCCGTAACGATGGGATAGGCGGTCGATGAGCCGACGATCAGGATGTGGCCACGCTGCGTGAGATCGGCCGCGAAAGCCGTGCAGTTCAACACCGCACAGCTCAGGCTGGCCAGAACCAGCGAGGGAAACCATCGGTTCGGATTCAAGGCAACATCATCCCGCGGATCATGAAATACAGCAGCGCCGCCAGCAGGCCGGACACCGGTACCGTGATCAACCAGGCGGCAACGATCTTCATCAGTGCCGAACGTTTGACCAGTTCTGTCTTGTAGACGCGTTTGAGGCCTTTGCGTTCCTTCTTGCTCAATTCGGCCTTGGCCGAATGCTCTTTGAGCTGCTGCAGCATGACGCCTTTTTTGGCAACCGATGCCTTGCGGAATTCGATCAGAAACGCCTCGACCTCGGCCTCATCCTGCCCGTGATGGTGCGCCTTGATCTCTTCGACCATCTGCGAATAGCTGGCCTTGAGAAACTCGCGCAGAAAGCCGACACCGAACACCGCGCCGACTGCGATGTGGGTGGATGACACCGGCAGGCCAAGCTGGGTCGCGATGATCACGGTGATCGCGGCCGCCATGGCGATGCTGAAGGCGCGCATCTGATCGAGTTCGGTGATTTCGGTGCCGACCGTGCGGATCAGTTTCGGCCCGTACAAGGCCAATCCGATCGCGATGCCGATCGCCCCGACCATCATCACCCACAATGGGATAGACGCCTTCTCGGCGATGCCGCCATGCAGTATGGCGTCGTTGATCGCGGCCAGTGGGCCGACGGCGTTGGCGACGTCGTTGGCACCATGGGCAAAACTCAACAGGGCCGCGGCGAACATCAGCGGGATGGTGAACAGCTTGTTGACGCTGGTCTTTTCACTCGGCAGCCGGTCGGCGGCGCGCGCCACGATCGGCTTGACGACGAAATAGACGGTCGCGGCGATGCCGACGCCTATCAACGCCGCCGGACCCATCCCCATTTTCCAGATGTGCTTGAAGCCCTTGAGCATCAAGTAGGTGCCGAACGCCCAGGCCATCAACGCCACCAGTAGCGGCACCATCTTCTTGGCGGCGCCGGTCATGTCTTCCTGGTAGGTGATCGTGCGTTTGATCAGATAAAGAAACAGGGCGGCGATGACACCGCCGAGTACCGGCGAGATCACCCAACTCGCGGCGATCTGTCCCATCGTGCCCCAGTCGGCGATACCGAAACCGCCGGCCGCGATGCCGGCGCCGAGCACGCCACCGACGATCGAATGCGTGGTCGAAACCGGTGCGCCCAACGCGGTCGCCAGGTTGAGCCACAGGGCACCCGACAGCAGCGCAGCCATCATCAGCCAGATAAAGGTGTTGCTGTCGGCGATCAGGCTGGGATCGATGATGCCTTTCTTGATCGTCCCGACCACGTCGCCCCCGGCGATCAAGGCGCCGCCGGCCTCGAACACCGCAGCAATTGCTATCGCGCCACCCAGGGTCAGCGCCTTTGAGCCGACGGCCGGCCCGACATTGTTGGCGACGTCGTTCGCCCCGATGTTCATCGCCATGTAACCGCCGATCATCGCGGCGGCGATCAGCATGTAGTTGTGCGGGATGTCGCCGATGTTGATGCCGGCGATCAGCATGATCAGGATGATGAAGAACAGGGCAGTCCCGAATCGGAACATTTCGGGGCGACCGAAGCGGGTCGCTTTTTCTATCTGCGAGATATTCTGCAATTCCATTCGGAGAAACCTGATCGGTTGTAGGTTGGACCGCGGCCGGCTTGACAAAAAAACGCAACATTATTGTCACATTTTCAGGCCGAATAAACCCGAAAACCGATTGATGGGCGTCAAAGGTTTCTGCGCTGGAGAAGTCTCAGGAGTCGTAGTCGTTGCGCATCTCGCCTTTGAGCCTGTCGTAGCCCTTGTGGTGCCAGATGCGCATCTGTTTGTAAGGCTGTCCGCCGGCCCGCCACAGCTCGTCGTCCTTGAGAATCATGCAGGCGGTTTGCTGATGATCGTGGTTGCGATCGGCGTCGCTGATGTAGTCGCTACCGCCGAAGCAGCAGGTTTCGTAGAGGTGTGCGAGGTCGGGGTAGATCGCGCTGTGTTCATGCCCCAGCCAGTGCACCATCTCGTGAAACATCAGCGCCGGGCGGTTCTGGTAGCGATGCAGGTTGGCCGGGCGGAGCGGCTGTCCATTGCGGTGCTCGAGGATCTGGTCGTCGCGCAGGTGAAAGAACGAGCGGTAGGTCTGGTCGTCGTAGCGGCGGCTGAGGATGCCGCCGAGGCGATAGGTGTCGAGAATGATCGCTGGATAACGCGCCTCGTGCAGGACCGAGTACAAGGGGTCGTCGAGGCTGGTACCGTTCGGGCTGGTGGCAACGGCGGTGGCAAACATCTTGTCTTCGACGCATTGCAGGGTCTTGGTCTGCGGCGAGGCGAGCAGGTCGGCCAGGCGTCCCGCCTGTTCGGTGTGGTAGCGGTGCAGATAGCCCATCGGGCCGTTGCCGGCGAGGCATTGCAGGCCGATCTGCAACCCACGTTTCAGGTCGCTGCGCAGTATTGCTTCACCCGACGAGAAGGCGGCGGGCTCGGCATAGGGATAGTTTTCGCAACCCCGGGTGGCAACGGCATCGATCAGCGGTTGTTCCAGCAGCGCGACAGGCGGGACGGCTGCCTTTCTTGGGGCGATGTCGGTCGCCGTCGCGCCCGAAGCCAGGACGGTGAGCGGCAGCACCCATGCTGTGAACGCGGTTCCTAGACCGCCGATTCTCGTGATCCAAGCCGACACGGATCAACCTCCAACCAGCTCATTTCGGGTGTCAGCGCCGTGTGACCGGCGCGTGACATCTCCTTCGAGTCTAGCCGAAGATCCGCGTTTGTATATACATTGTGAATAAAAGGTGGCGTAGCGGCACTACAACGCGCCCGGTCTGGGGCCCTGCTGGCGCACTAGTGGTGGTTGAAGCCGTACCAGATCAATCCTGCCATCTCATGCAGGATGCGGTAGCTCCGGCCCAGGTACCCGGGATGCGGCAGCCAGTCGCCGAGCTCGCTGCTGGTCTGTGCCGTCGGCGGAACGTGCTCGAAACCGAACGGCGCAGGCATCGCGTCGATGCCTTCGGTTTGGGCGGCGATCAGGGCGCGCGGCATATGCGAGGCATGGGTTACCAGGATCACCCGCTGAATCTTGTGCTCCTTGAGCAGGCCGGCGCTGTTGCGGGCGTTCTGCTTGGTGTCTTTGCTGGTGTTTTCCGTGGCCAGGATCTTGACGCTGCCATGTGCGCGCAGCCAGTCGGCGGCCAGGTCGGCGAGTGGCCGGGTATCGCCCTTCACGCTGCCACCGCTCAGGACGATAGGCAGTTTTGTCTGCCGCTGCAGCTGCAATGCGTAGTCAACCCGCTGCAGGCTCAAGCCTCCCAGCTTGTCGCCACCCGGGACTTCCGGGTTGTGGCGCGAAACGTCTGCCAGCAGCACCAGGATCGCGCCGGCGCCACTCTTGTTCAGGCGCTCCTGGCTGGGCGCCGGAACGGTTTCGACCTGCGCCGCGAGCCAGTTCAGGCCGACCGGCGTCGACAAGGCGTAAAACGCGACGATCGACAGAAAGATCAGAAAGCGGCCGAAGAAATGCTTGGCGAACAGCCAGCCGATCAGCATCAACAGGATCAGGCCACCCGGAGGCAGCAGGATCAGTTTGAGGATCGCACGAGTCCCTACGTCTATGTCCACTAGCGCTCCAACACGGGATTGGCTTGAAGGTCTGCATGATACGAAGAACGCACCATCGGTCCACTGGCTACGTTCGAGAAGCCCATCTGCTCGCCGAGCACGCGTAGTGCGTCGAACTCTTCCGGCGTTACGAACCGGTCGACCGGCAGATGGTCACGGCTCGGCTGCAGGTATTGGCCGAGCGTCAGCATTTCACAATCGTGGTCGCGCAGGTCACGCATCACTTGCTCGACCTCTTTGAGGGTTTCACCGAGGCCGAGCATGATCCCGGACTTGGTCGGAACACCGGGGTGCTGCGCTTTGAAGGCCTTGAGCAGGTCGAGCGACCAATGGTAGTCAGCGCCCGGCCGGGCCTGGCGATACAGTCGCGGTACCGTTTCCAGGTTGTGATTGAACACGTCGGGTGCGGCATCGCTGAACTGATCCAGTGCCACCTCCATGCGGCCGCGGAAGTCGGGTACCAGCACCTCGATCGTCGTGCTGGGGGTCGATTGGCGCACCGCCCGAATGCACTCGGCGAAATGGCCGGCGCCGCCGTCGCGCAGGTCGTCGCGATCGACCGAGGTGATCACGACATAACGCAGTGCCATCTGTGCGATCGCGTCCGCCAGGTGTCGCGGCTCGTCGCCGTCCAGCGGTTGCGGTTTGCCATGCGCTACATCGCAGAACGGGCAACGCCGGGTACAGATGTCACCCATGATCATGAATGTGGCGGTGCCGTGGCTGAAGCATTCACCCAGGTTCGGGCATTGCGCCTCTTCACATACCGAGCTCAACTTGCTCTCGCGCAGGATCTGCTTGATCCGCGCCACGCCGGGCCCGCTGGGCGCCTTGGCGCGAATCCAACTGGGTTTGCGCACCACCTCGGTCGTCGGCTGCACCTTGACCGGAATACGGCTGACCTTGTCATGACCGCGTTGGTGGGTGGCAGGCTGGCTGCGCGATGGGGCGTTGTAGCTCTTGTTCGCCATGGCGACGGTCTTCTTCCGTTTCGAAGTGATCTAATTGTACCGATTTTTAGATCGCGGAACCCTTGCAGTTCGCCGTGAGTGACCTGCGGAGCCGGTCAATCACGGGTTGGGCGAGCGCTTCCCCGCTAAGGGTATACTGCGCTCCGCGAACCACCTACAAGGATTGAATCGATGAGCGAATTCGGCGTTTTTACACTCTTCCTGTTCGGCCTCGCCGCAGTCATTTTGTTCCTCGGGGTGAAATCGGTGCCGCAGGGAAATGAATGGACGGTTGAACGCTTCGGCAAGTACACCCGCAGCCTGCGTCCGGGCCTGAACCTCATTGTGCCGGTCATCGATCGCATCGGCCACAGGCTCAACATGATGGAGCAGGTGCTGGACGTACCGACCCAGGAGATCATCACCAAGGACAACGCCATGGTGTCGGTCGATGGTGTGGTGTTCTATCAGGTGCTCGACTCGGCCAAGGCGGCCTACGAGGTCAGCAACCTGCAATACGCCGCCCTGAACCTGACCATGACCAACATCCGTACCGTGATGGGCTCGATGGACCTCGATGAATTGCTGTCGAAACGCGACGACATCAACGCCCGCCTGCTGCTGGTGGTCGACGAGGCGACCACTCCCTGGGGGGTCAAGGTCACGCGCATCGAGATCAAGGACATCAGCCCGCCGACCGACCTGGTGGAATCGATGGCACGCCAGATGAAGGCCGAGCGTGACAAACGCGCCGCGATCCTGGAAGCGGAAGGGCGGCGACAGGCCGAGATCCTCAAGGCCGACGGTGAAAAGCAGGCGGCGATTCTCGAAGCCGAGGGCGAGAAAGAGGCGGCATTCCGCGAGGCCGAGGCGCGTGAGCGTCTGGCCGAGGCCGAAGCGAATGCGACGCGCATGGTGTCTGAGGCGATCGCCAGCGGTGACATTCAGGCGGTCAACTACTTCGTTGCGCAGAAATACGTCGATGCGTTGCAGACGATCGGCAGCGCCCCCAACCAGAAACTGATCTTCATGCCGATGGAGGCCAGTGGCGTGATCGGTGCGCTCGGCGGCGTGGCCGAGTTGGCCAAGAGCGCAATGGAGAAAGACAAGGCATGAATGGCTACGAGCCCGACTTCTGGCACTGGTGGATTCTGGCGCTCGGCCTGATCATCGTCGAGACCCTGGTGCCCGGCACCTTCTTCCTGTGGATGGGTATCTCGGCCATCGTGCTCGGCCTGGTCGCCTGGCTGGTGCCGGCGATGGGTTGGGAGACCCAGCTGATGCTGTTCGCGGTGTTGTCGCTGGTCAGCATTGTCGGCTGGCGCTGGTGGCAGCGTAAGCATCCCGACGAGACCGATCAGCCCACCTTGAACCGGCGCGGCGAACAGTATGTCGGCCAGGTGTTTACGCTGGAGACGGCGATCGAGAACGGCTTCGGCAAGGTGCGGGTTGGCGACAGCCTGTGGCGCGCCCAGGGAGCCGACGCGGCAGCCGGTGCGCGGGTGCGCGTCACGGCCGCCAACGGGGTGATTCTGGTCGTCGAGCCGGTCGACTAGGGTTGGCCAGGCGGGTGGCCGGGGTTCAGGCCATCATGCCGTCGTGCTGCGCCATGATGTTGTACATGGCGTCGACCATCTCCATCGTCGAGGCGTCCAGGGCGGCCGATCCGACTTCCGGCGGCAGGTCGGCGATTCGCCAGATCGGAGCGCGAATCCGCTGCACGATTTCATCGATCAGCAGGTCCGAATCGACACCGCTGCTGAGTTGCACGGCGATGTGCAGCACGGCGATTTCACGTGCCTGGGCACCCGCCACATCTTCAGGGCGCATCAGGTGAGCAAATGAATCGACGAAAATCGGCGGCAGCTGCCACGCGCGCGCCAGCTCGGCGGCAAACTGCATGGCGTCGAAGCCGATCAGTTCCTGCTCTTCGTACAGTCTCGCGTCCAGGCCTTCGTCGGAGCGCGCCAGCGCCTGGCGACATTCTTTCGGGTAGCGGCTGAACAGCACCAGGTGACCGATGTCATGCAACAGGCCACGGGCAAACAGGCTTTCGGCGCTGCGCATCGCGGCACCATCGGCAATCGATTGCGCGAGGAAGCCACAGTGCACGCTGCGATACCAGAAGGTATCGATATCCATCAACTCGTTGCGCATCGCGTCGAAGGCCTTCGACACACTGGCGGCCAGCACCATGTCGTGAATCTTCTGCATCCCGAGGATGTTCGCCGCCCGCGAGATCGTGTCGACCTGCGAGCGAAACCCGTAAAAGGCGCTGTTGGCCATGCGCAGCACGCGGGCGGCCAGTGCCGGATCGAGCGACAGTACCTCCGCCGCGTCGGCCATCGATGAATCCTCCGAATCCATGACTTCGCGCAGGCGGATGTACACATCGGGTAGTGACAATGCGTCGAGGGATTCGTCGATCAGTTCGTCGATCTTGATAGCTGAGGTCATTCTGTAGTGGCCTTCGCGAGCGAAAAAGGGATTTTCTGCCCTAATTTATCGGCTGAGGTCGGTTGGCCTTGAGTGGACTGCGTCGCAGAGTGAGCGCGCCGAGAGAAGGTGGGAAATGGTTTTGGTTGAGGCGGGCTGGGATATGCCGGCGACACCGGGCGCGCCGCCGTGAGGGGCTACCTGCAGCATCGGTGTGCCGCAGGTAGCTATCCGGTCAGAATTCGACCCGCTTGTCGCTCGGCGGAACGACGATTTTCACGACACCGGGCGCTGCCGGATCGGTTATCGCCTCGATGTCGACGTCGCAGGTGGATTTGTACCAGCAGCGTACCAATGAGACAGAGATTGTCGTATCCGTTTCCTGCAAGACGGCGCCGGGGCACCAGTACAGCGTCTCCAGTATCGGTTTGGCGGTAATCACGGTACTGCCATCGGGCTGCGGGTTTATCGCCACGTCGTGAATACGTGCTTTGTCATAGGTACCGGCTGCGACCAGTTGGCTGCCGAGCAGAGCCAGAATCGCCAATATTGAAGCGAGTCCTTTGCGGGCAAATCTGCGGCCGGAAGAGCGTTTCGCGTTCCTTGTCATCGTTTTTTTCCCTCGTTGCTTGCGCAGCCGACATCTGTTTCAAAACGGCTGCGCGTTTAGTCTAACTCTTTGGTTTTGCTACAACAGCACCCGTTCAACACCGCCCGCTTTGGCTTTGTCGACGAATCGCTGCTGCCACTTGTCGCCCAACAGGTGGCGGGCGAGTTCGACGACGATGTAGTCGGTCTGAAGGCCGGTCTCGTCGGCATAGCGGTTGAGTCCCTGCTGGCAGGCGGGGCAACTGGTCAGGATCTTTACCTCACCGTCGGTCTTGTCTTTGCCGGTCAGTTCGCGGATGCCCTGGTGCAGTTCCTCCGCCTTGCGGAAACGCAACTGGTTGGCGATGTCCGGGCGTGCCGTGCCGAGTGTGCCGGCCTCGCCGCAACAGCGGTCGGACAGCAGCACCGGCTGGCCGAGCAGGTTGCCGGCGACCTTGATCGGGTCGTACTGTTTCATCGGCGTATGACAGGGATCGTGGTAGAGAAACTGCTTGCCGGCCACGCCGTCGAGCTTAACGTCCTTCTCCATCAGGTACTCGTGGATGTCGAGCAGGCGACAGCCGGGGAAGATCTTTTCGAATTCGTACTTCAGCAGTTGGTCCATGCAGGTGCCGCACGACACGATCACCGTCTTGATGTCCATGTAGTTCAGCGTATTCGCGACCCGGTGAAACAACACGCGGTTGTCGGTCGTGATCCGCTGGCCTTTGGCGTGCAGGCCGGCCGAGGTCTGCGGGTAACCGCAACACAGATAGCCGGGTGGCAGTACGGTCTGTGCGCCGGTTTCGTAGAGCATCGCGAGCGTCGCCAGACCGACATCGGAGAACAGGCGTTCCGAGCCGCAGCCGGGAAAATAGAACACGGCGTCGGTATCGTCGCTGACCTTGGCCGGGTCGCGGATGATCGGGATCATCGTGCGGTCTTCCAGGCCGAGCTCGCTGCGATAAGAGCGCTTGGGTAATTCGACGCGCATCGGGCGGCGTACAAGCTCAACACCAATCTCTTTGAGTTTCGGTTTGCCGGTGGTGGTCGACGGGATACGGTCGGGTTCACCGAGCAGCTTGGTCTTGCGCGCCATGTCGTGGGCGAACGACAGGCCCTTGAATCCCCAGTCGAGCATGCCCTTGCGCAGCACTTTGATCGTGCGCGGATCGGTCGCGTTGAGAAACTTCATCGCCGCCCAGGTGCCCGCATTGAACCGCTTCTTGCCGCGTTCGGTCAGGATCTTGCGCATGCGGATCGTGACGTCGCCGAAATCGATATTGACGGGGCAGGGCGCCTCGCACTTATGGCATACGGTGCAGTGATCGGCGATGTCGTTCATCTCGTCGAAGTGTTCGAGCGACAGGCCGCGACGCGTTTGTTCCTCGTACAAAAACGCCTCGATCACCAGGCCGGTGCCGAGGATCTTGTTGCGCGGTGAGTACAACAGGTTGGCGCGCGGCACGTGCGTCATACACTTGGGTTTGCATTTGCCGCAGCGCAGGCAGTGTTTGATGTCGTCGTTCAGTGCGCCCAGCTCGCTCTCTTCGAGGATGATCGCCTCTTGCTGCACCAGGCGCAGCGACGGCGTGTAGGCGCCGTTGAGTCCGGACCCGGGCATCAGCTTGCCGCGGTTGAAGTGCTGATCGGGATCGACCATGTGCTTGTACTCGACGAAACGCGCCAGCTTGTCTTCTTCGAGATACTGCACCTTGGTCAGGCCGATGCCGTGCTCACCGGAGATGACGCCGCCGAGCGCCTGGGCCAGTTCCATGACGCGGTCGACGATGCGGTCGGCCTCTTGCAGCATGCGGTAGTTGTGTGAGTGCACCGGGATGTTGGTGTGCACATTGCCGTCGCCGGCATGCATGTGCAGCGCGACGAACAAGCGGTTGTTGCGCTCTTCGGCATGGATCGCGCGCAGGTCTTCGCGCAGCGACTCGAGCGACGATCCCTGGAAGATTTCACGCAAAGGCTGCTTCAGCTCGTTGCGGTAGGAGACCACGATATCCCTGCGCAGCAGCATGTCGAGCAGGGTGTCGCCAGCGCGTAGCTTGTCGGTTTCGCCGGCAAGCAGGATGTTCTGACGGCCCTCGGTGTATGCCTCCGCCGGATCGTCGAGATGCTCGGACAATGCCTGCCAGCGCTGGCGCACCTGCTTGAGCAACGAGTGTGCGAGCAGGTACTTGTTGCGCACGATATCGTTGGAGTCTTCGACCTCGTCGGGCGATGGCGTGCGTTGTTCGAGCAGTGCATCGAACTTGTCGAGTACTTCGAGCTTGTTCTTGATCGAATGTTCGATATTGATGCGCTCGATGCCGCGGCTGTAATCGGCCAGCTTGTCGAGCGGTATCACGACGTCTTCGTTGATCTTGAACGCGTTGGTGTGCGCCGAGATTGCCGCGGTACGCGAACGGTCGGCCCAGAAGCGTTTGCGGGCGTCCGGGCTCACGGCAACGAAACCCTCGGCCTCGCGCGCATTGGCCAGGCGCACGATCTCGGATGCAGCGGCACCGACGGCATTTTCATCGTCGGAGACCAGGTCGGCAATCAACACCATCTTAGGTCGGTCGCGGCGTGCTGCCTTGGTCGCGTAGTTGACCGCCTTGACGTAGCGTTCGTCGAGATGTTCCAGGCCGGCGATCTTCACGTCGGGCAGCGACTTGGCGTAGTTCACGATCTCGACGATCGCCGGTACCGCGTTGCCCAGGTCGGTGCCGAAAAATTCGAGGCACACGGTGCGGACCTGCGAGGGCATGCGGTGCAGCACAAAGCGCGCTGAGGTGATCAGGCCGTCGCAGCCTTCTTTCTGCACGCCGGGCAGACCGGACAGGAACTTGTCGGTGACATCTTTGCCCAGGCCGGTCTTGCGAAACGCCGCACCGGGCATCTCCAGCGTCTCAGGCTCGCCTTTTACAGTGCGGCCGTCGGTCGCGTAACGGGTGACGCGGAAGCGCACCTTTGCCTGATCATGGATCTTGCCCAGGTTGTGCTCGAGCCGTTCGACCTCGAGCCAGTCGGCCTGCGGCGTGACCATGCGCCACGAGGCGAGATTGTCGAGTGCGGTGCCCCACAGTACGGCCTTCTTGCCGCCGGCATTCATCGCGATGTTGCCGCCGATGGTCGAGGCATCCTGTGAGGTCGGGTCGACCGCGAATGCCAGACCGTTCTGCGCGGCCAGATCGGAGACGCGGCGGGTGACGACGCCGGCGCCGGTGCGCACCGTCGGCACCTCGCCTTCGACGCCCGGCAGTTCGACGCGCTCGACGTCCGACAGCGATTCCAGCTTCTCGGTGTTGATCACTGCGCAGTTGGCGTCCAGCGGCACGGCCGAGCCGGTATAGCCGGTGCCACCGCCGCGAGGAATCAGCGTCAGGCCGCAATCGATGCACGCACGCACGATCGCGGCGACCTCTTCTTCGCGGTCGGGCGAGATCACGACGAACGGCATCTCGACGCGCCAGTCGGTGGCGTCGGTGGCGTGCGATACGCGGGCGAGCCCACTGAAATCGATATTATCTTTGCGGGTGATGCGGCTCAGCGTGCGTAGCACCCGGCTGCGCAGCAGCTGGCGTTCGCCGAAACAGTTGGAAAAGCGATCGACCGCGGTACGCGCGGCATCGAGCAGCTGCGCCGCGTCCTGGTTGTCGTTGAGACGTTTTTCGAATTGTTCCAGGCGGTGATTCAGCGCCTGGATCAGCGCGTCGCGCCGGTCCGCATTCTTGATCAGGTCGTCCTGCAGGTAGGGGTTGCGCTCGACCACCCACATGTCGCCCAGCACCTCGAACAGCATGCGCGCCGAGCGACCGGTACGACGTGTCGCGCGCAGATCTTCGATCAGACGCCAATTGTCTTCGCCGAGATAGCGAATGACGATCTCACGGTCGGAGAACGAGGTGTAGTTGTAGGGTATCTCGCGGATACGCTCCATCGGGTTTCCTGCCGGCCAAAATCAACAAGGCCCGAGAAGACGGGCCGTGAGACCGAAGTCTATCCGAAATTGTTGCGCCGCGGCGCGCCCCGGGCGCGTGGGCAGCTTCAAACTGCTCAAGACTGAGTATTGCCGCAAGGCGAAAGGATTCCGTGCGTCAGCAGGTCTCCCCTCAGACGCCGAGACACAGGAGCGCCTTTGCCATGAATCCGCTGTGGTTTATCCGATTGCCATTCGCCATCACCTTCGCCGGCCACGGGGCCGGAAAATTGCTGATGCCCGAGGCCTCGTCAGACATGCTGGGGGTGTCGGTGTGGCTCTTGATCGTTGTCGGTGTCGCCGAGGTGCTGGCCGGCATCGGCGTTGTGGTCGGCGGGTTCAGTGCAGCGCCGCACCGCATTCTGGTCAATCGTCTGACCGGCCTTGCCGCTGTCCCGGTGCTGGTTGGCGCGATTGCCATGCTGCACTGGCCGCGTTGGTCGTTCGTCGCCTCCGAGTCGCATCCGCTCGGCGGCATGGAATTCCAGGTGCTGCTGTTGGGTGTCGCGCTGTACCTGCTGTTGGCGCCAAAGTCTTCGCTGTAGCGGTGCGCGCGCGATCTTCGCGTGCTAGTTTCGATTCGAAACGACAGCGGGGAACTCATGAAAGGCGTTTTTTTGGACCTGGCCAGCCTGGCCGAGCAGGACCTGGATCTCGACGCATTCGACAGCGTCATCGACGACTGGCGAACTTATCCGGCCACCGCACCTGATCAGCGGCTCGATCGTATCGGCGACGCCGAGATCGTCGTCACCAACAAGGTGGTGCTGGACGACGCGATTCTGCGTGCCGCGCCGCGCCTGAAACTCGTGTGTCTGACCGCGACCGGCTACAACAACGTGGCGATCGAGACGGCCAAGGAACTGGGTATCGTGGTCAGCAACGTGGCGGGTTATGCGACCGATAGCGTCGTGCAGCACGTGTTCGCGCTGATCCTCGCCCATCACACCCGCCTGTTCGACTACACCGAGGCCGTGCGCCGCGGCGAGTGGACCAACAGCCCGCGATTCTGTCTGCTCGACTTTCCGGTGCGCGAGTTGCGTGGCATGACGCTGGGTATCGTCGGCTACGGCGAACTCGGCCAGGGAGTGGCGAAGATTGCCGAGGCGTTTGGTATGACCGTGCTGGTCTCGCAGCGCCCCGGGGGCGGTGCCAAGCCGGGCCGCTTGGCGTTCGACGAAGTGTTGACCCAGGCCGACGTGCTGACACTGCACGTGCCGCTGCTGGACAGCACCCATCATCTGATTGACGCTGCCGCGCTTAAGCGCATGAAACCGGCGGCCTTGCTGATCAATACGGCGCGCGGCGCGGTGGTCGACAATGCTGCGCTGGCCAATGCCTTGCGCCGCGGAGAGATCGGCGGGGCCGGTATCGATGTACTGGATGTCGAGCCGCCACCCGCCGATCATCCCCTGCTGGCTGCGGACATCCCAAACCTGATCGTGACCCCGCACAGCGCCTGGGCGGGACGCCAGGCAAGACAGAACGTGGTCGACGCAACGGTGGCCAACATCCGCGCCTACCTCGATGGGCAGCCTGTCAATCGGGTTGCCTGAATCTGCAGTCGGTCGGTGTGGTTTCCGTTGGGTTCAGGATTCGGCCGCGGCTCGTTGCGACGGACGATTGTCGTCAAGCGCCACATCGCCGCCCATCAGCGGCCGCATCGCGTGCAACAGGTTGGCGAAAAGGTGGTCGTGCTCACGTTCTTCGCGCGCCAGTAGTGTCTTCATATAGGCCCGTTGTGTCGGTGCGGTGAAACATGCCGGACAGGAATCGGGCACCACCGGCAGATCGGCGGAAGCGGCGAATGCCGCGGTCTGGGTCTCGCGCACGTACACCAGGGGGCGGATTACCCGCAGGTCGCCGGCATCGATCCGGTAGTGCGCCTTCATGGTGTCCAGTTTGCCTTGATGAAAGGCAGACATCAGAAAGCTTTCGGCCAGATCGTCGAGGTGTTGCGCCAGCGCCAGCACGTTGAAGCCGTGTTCGCGGCAGGTGGAGTACATGATGCCGCGCTTCATGCGCGCACAGTAGGCACAGAACGAATCGCCATCGAGGCGCGTTTTGGCCTCTTCCATGATCGGTTGGCTGCGGTAGTACCAGGGCACACCGATTGCGTCGTAGTAGCCGGTCAACGATGAAGGGTCGAAGCCTTCGACCTCCGGGTCGACCGTGATCACGCCAAGATCGAATTTGACCGGCGCGTAGGTCTGCAGATGGCGCAGGATCGACAGCAGGCTCAGCGAGTCTTTGCCGCCCGATACGCCAAGCAGAATGCGGTCGCCGTCGCGGATCATGTCGTAGTCGGCGATCGCGCGACCGACTTTGCGTAGCAGCGATTTCGGCGGTTTAGCGTGAAGTTGAGCGCACATCGGTCGATTTTAGCGGGGAGTGGCGCGCCGGGCGACTGGCGATCTGCTTTGCCACGAGTCACGGGAAAGCAAAACGCCGCATTGCGACTGACGTTATACTGCGCCACCAAATCAGGCGCGGCCGATTGGAGTCGGCGGCACACGAGGGTCTGGGAGCCCAGGATGTATTCGAATCGAGCGCACCCGCATGGATAATCACCCACATGGATAATCAGGGCTTTCGCGTTGTCCTTACCGGGCAGTTGATGGAGGGATTCGCGCGCGAGCCGGTGCTGGCGTCGCTGTCCCGCTTGTTTCAAACCTCTGCCGCGAAGATCGCCGATGTGTTCGAGGGTGGCGAGCATCCGATCCGCGATGTGCTGGGTAAACATGAAGCCCTGGCGCTGCAAAAACGGATAGAGCGCCTGGGCGCCAAGGCGCGGGTCGAAACCGCGGCTTCGGACGTTGCGAGCGATGCCCTGATATTGCCGGTGGACGACACGCCACCGGATGCGGGATTGATGCATTGCCCGGCCTGCGGGCACAAGCAGCTGGTCAGCAAGCGCTGCGATGAGTGCGGCGTGGTGTTCGCCGACTACAACCGCCAGCATCGCGCCGGGCCGGTGGCTGCCGAAACCCAGTCGGCGAACCCTTTTCCGCACACTGCCCGCCCGGTCAAAACGGCCCCGCAAAAACCGCGCGATATCCACGCCGCTGCCAGCGACGGCTGGCGTGACGACTGGCTCGAAGAGGACTCGGTACCGACAGAGCAATACCACGTGAACCTGTTTATGGGGATGCGCTCAGCCGATCTTTCCGAGACTTGCGAAAAGATGATGTTGGGTCGGCGAACCCGCATGATCCTGTCCTGGGTGCCGGGCGCGTTCCTCAGCCCCTTTCTGTGGGCGATGTACCGCAAGATGTGGGCATGGGGTACCGTGATCTTCGCTGTCGAGATCCTGTTGCCGGTCGTCCTCATCACCTTGGGTGCCAAAGAGGGAATGTCCGACAAGCTGGTGTACGCGGGATTGGCGTTGTTGCTGATCAACCGTCTGTTCTGGCCTGCCGTGCTGAAGAACCTGTATTGCCGACATGCCCGGCGGACGATCCGTTACATGCACCGGCTGGCGCCGACCTATGCATCGGATATCGATATCGCAACGCGCGGCGGGACCAGCCGTACCTCGGCCTTCGTCGGCCTGGTGCTCGGAATCGTGGTCTCGTTGCTGTCATGGAGCGTGATGGACACGCTGTATGCCAACGTGATCAAGCCGACGCCCGAGTTCACGACGCCTGCCACCCTGCCGAGCGATCCGCCGCCGCTGTTGCCCAACGGCGGTGCGACGCAGCCGCCGATCGACCTGCAAGCCACGGCGCCGAACAATGAGAACCGCTGGGTTGCGACCCGCAATCGCCTGCGCCTGCTGGGTCAATCGATCAACGCCTGGTTTGCCGACCGCGGAGCCGGTGTCGATCCGCAGAGCTTCGACATGGCGGGCCTTGCCGCGGCGATGTCGCTCGATGCCGAGAGCATGCGCGACGGCTGGGGGCGCGAGGTGAGCTATCTGCCGGAAGGCCAGGGTTATGTGCTCAGGTCGGCCGGACCGGACGGTGAGTTCGGTACCGCGGACGATGTCGAGTACCGCCGCATCCTGCAGCGCTGATCGGTCCGCCCTACTGGTTCTGCGGGTGCAGCGATGCAGATAATCGGCGTGCGTCACGGCCAGTCGCAATACAACCTGCTCGGCCTATGCAACGATGATCCCGCGGCGGCGGTCGACCTGACCCCGCTAGGGGCCGAGCAGGCCGCAATGGCAGCCCGCCACCTGCAAACCTTACACGTCGATGCCATCTATTGTTCTCCGCTGCTGCGTGCCAGTCGCACCGCGCGGATCATCGGCGAGGCGATCGGGGTAGATGTTGTCAACGAGCCGCGCTTGAGCGATATCCGTTCCGGTTGTGAAAGCCAGCCGGTGGCGCAATACCTGAGCGCCATCGCGCATGACCCGGTTCACGCGAAGGTTGGTGATGGCGAATCACTTGCCGAGTACGGGCAGCGGGTTGAGGGTTTTCTGCACGAGCTGTTGCAGTTGGCGTTCGGCTGCGTGTTGCTCGTGGCACACGAGGAAACGCTGCGAATCTTCCAATCGGTGTGTGCGGGCGAGTCGCTGGCGGCCGTCGCGGGCAGATCATTCGATAATTGCCGGCCTTACTTTTTCGACTTGCCTAGCGGGAACTGATGCGCGGTCAACCGCCATCGCTGCCTGCCGGCCGACAGCAGGATGCAGGCTGAACCGCCATAGGTGCGGCTGCGCCCGGCAGCTCCGGGGTTTACGACCCAAGGCGTTTCCGATTGATCGACCGTCTGGCGATGACTGTGGCCGTACAGGATCAACCGCGCCTGCGGATGTCGCTGGCGCAGTACCGCATGCCGCTTGGCCACCGGGTTGGCACGATCACCGTGCTCTACGACAACCATGCCGCCCGGCAGTTGGATTTCCGCAGTCAGTGGCAGGCTGTTTGGGTCGATGCTGCTGGTCGGCGGCCATTTCGACGGCACGTCATTGTTACCCCTGACGGCGACCAGCTGTGCCGCACGCGCGGCGAGCATATCTAGGATGCCCGGGTCACCGATATCACCGGCATGAATGATGATGTCGGCATTTTCCGCCAACTCGAGTATCCGCTCGTGGACGTGACCATGCGTGTCGGCCAGCAGCAGAACGGTTTGTCTGTCCGTCGTCATCGTCGTTGTGTTTCACCTCTGCGCTTCGCCTGGCAGGCGCATTTGGCGGTGCCGATGAGATGGCAGAGCCGTCTTTTGTTTGCGCCGTCGATCTGGCAGTGTGGGACAGATGGATTCGGCGAATCAACAACTGAGCGACCATCAGGCGGCCCTGCGTGCCTGTCGCCAATGCCCGCAGATGATCGGCCCCGTGGTGGTGGGGCAGCCAGTGATGTCGCCGATCCTGATGGTCGGCCAGGCGCCGGGGCAACACGAGGGGCGATTGGGGCGTCCGTTTGCCTGGACTGCGGGCAAGACACTCTTCGGCTGGTATGAGCAGATCGGCCTCGACGAGACGGCGTTTCGTGAGCGCGTCTACATGGCGGCGGTCTGCCGATGCTTTCCCGGCAAAAAAGCCAAAGGAGGCGACCGCGTGCCGTCGCCCGGCGAGATCGAGAACTGCGCGGCGTGGCTCGACGCGGAGCTGCGCCTGCTGCGGCCGAGCTTGCTGATTCCCGTGGGTAAGCTGGCAATCGCGCAGTTTCTGCCGGTGGGCAAGTTGAGCGATGTCATCGGCCGATCTCACCGTGTCGAGGTGGCCGGTCATGCGGTAGACGTGATCCCATTACCTCACCCGTCGGGAGCCTCGACCTGGCATCGCACGGAACCGGGCACATCGCTGCTGCACAAGGCGTTGGGCCTGATTGAATCGCATCCGGCGTGGCGCGCAGTATTGGATGGTTGAATCCGATACCGGCACGTCATAATCGCGTAAGCTTCGCGCTGTATCCCAACCAATCAATTTGAACATTCGTGAGGGACGTCATCATGAGACTTTTGTTGTCGGGTTTGCTGTTTGCGGTGATCAGCGTGACCGCGCAGGCGGAAGTACAGACCAAGGCTGTCGAGTACAAAGACGGTGAGACCACGTTGACCGGGCACCTGTACTGGGACGATGCGATCGAAGGTAAACGCCCCGGTGTGCTGGTCATTCACGAGTGGTGGGGGCTGAACGACTACGCCAAGAAACGCGCGCACATGCTGGCCGAACTGGGTTTTGTGGCGTTTGCCGCCGATATGTACGGTGACGGGCATGTGACCGACAAACCGGACCAGGCCAAGACCTGGATGCAGGAAGTCACAGCGGATGTCGAGGGCTGGCGTGAGCGTGCACTGCTCGGGCTGGAGCAACTCAAGGCCAGTGGCATGGTGGAGGGAGACAATGTTGCCGCTATCGGCTACTGCTTCGGCGGCGCGACGATCCTGCAGATGGCGTATGCAAATGCGCCGTTGAAAGGGGTCGTCAGCTTTCACGGTGCATTGCCGGCTGCCCCTGAAGAAGCAAAAGGCAAGATCGGTCCGCAGATCCTGATTCTGCACGGGCAGGCGGATTCGTTCGTGGCCCCCGAGGTGGTGACCAACTTCCGCAACAAACTGGACGAAGCCGGTGCCAATTGGGAAATGAACACGTATGGCGGTGCGCGCCATGGCTTCACCAATCCCGATGCGGCGTCGTTCGGCATCGAGAACCTGCAATACAACGAGCAGGCGGATCGGCGTTCATGGGAGCGGATGCAGTCGTTCTTTACCGAGATATTCGACTGAACGCAGTCGGCCAAGCGGTCACGGCGCTGCCGGCGCCGTTGGCTGTGAGGCATTTAGATCGGGACTGTGTCACTTTCAGCAGAACTGCGGCGCCGGTTGTGACATCATGTCGCCGCAATTTTTCCTTCGGCTGCCGGGTTCGGATACCACCTTGCGGGGTGTCTTTCGTGGCCGCGGTACCGGAATCGTTTTAAGTAGCGTGTCAGACAATGAAAAAGAACGTCATCATTCTTACCAACGGCCTGTCCGGCAGTTCGGTGCTTGCCGGCCTCATCGCACGAGGCGGTTACTGGCTGGGTAAGGAGACGTTCAAGAAACCGGATTACGATACCTACGAGAACAAGCGACTGGTCGATTTGAACAAGCAGTTGTTCGATCAGGTGGGTTATGAAGGCAACTACGACATGGTCTTCAATGCCGCCGAGATCGATTTTTTCGCCCACCCCAAGCAAGCGATCGATCCCACGGAATACCGCGAGTTTCTTGCCGAGTGCAACGAACACATGCCTTGGATCTGGAAAGACCCCAGGCTGTGGCTCACGATCTACTACTGGCGCGATCTGCTCGATCTCGACCAGATCAAGTTCGTCAATCTGACACGCGATCCGATGCAGACCTGGGTGTCGGTAACCATCAGACGACAGATCCAGGAATTCGGCTACCTCAAGGGTTATCTGCACGGTATCCGCGATTCGATTCGCAAGTTCCTCAAAGACAACAACGCCGAACACATCGAGTTGCAGTTTGAAGATCTGCTGCTGCGTCCCGAGGCAACCATCGATCGTTTGAATGAATTTCTTGGCTGCTCGTTGGGCGTCGAGGATCTGCAGGCGGTCTATCGCGGCGAGTTGTACAAAAAGCCGAAGGGCTTCGGTGATATCGTGAAGGCCGGCCTGATCTACGCCAAGAACTACGGCGAGCGGTATCGTTAGGTCGTGGTCGCGGGGCGCTGGTGGCGCCCACGATGTGCCCCGGTTGGGCTGAAGCCGACCGGCTCCGGCCGCTGACCGTTTTTTCGCATAGGGTTACGTAATCGGCGGGTGCACGTTCCCGCCGCGTCCGGCGTATATCCGGTCGAGTTGCTGCCCGGGCTTCGCCTATTCCGTCTCTTCTGCCGGCTCCGGCAGGCAATCGATATTGTCCAACGCTGCCGGTAGCTGATCGTGATTGATTCGATACAGGGCGGCTCGGTCGCGGCTCTCGCGTGTACCTGCTTCAAACTGCAGTTCGAACAGTTCCGGGTAGTCGTCGACGAGCCGCTCAACGATTCTCGTACGCAACAGGCCCGGCATTTCCACGAGGTAATCAGGACGGCGTTCGGCGATCAGCGACAGGGTTGGGCCGCTGCATTTCGACCGCGAGACTTGGAACGATTGGCGGTTGGTGAGCAGTGGCATGATCCCCCAGTCCGTCGATAGCAGGATGCTGTCTGGCGCTGTGGTTTCGCGTATCTGCTGCGCAGTGCGGTCGATTGATGCCATTCGCGTTGCCCATCGCTCGGTGTTTTCGCGGGAGATATCGTCGCTCCAAGACAGTACACCGGAGGCGAGCATGAGCGCGACCGCAATCCCGCTGCCCACGGCGATGGTGGCCTTCATCCACACCTTCGTCGAAAGCTCATACAACCAGGCCAGCCCGAGCCCGGCCATGACGGCGGCAAACGGTACCATCGGGATCCAGTAGCGCTGGGGAAAGTAGAGGCTTGTCCCCTCGAGGGAGTCTTTCATCAAGAAAGCCAGGGAAACGATAACGTATGCCGCCTCCATCACCGAGGCGCGTCGCAGCCATGGCCAAAAGCCCAAGGTCATCAATCCGAGTGCAAGGGCGCTCTTCACCTCAAGCGGAAACCAGTGTTGCACGTCGTTCAGAAAGCTTTTCGCCAGTGAGCCGAAGAGTGTCATTGCCTGGTAAACGGGATACTTCCATGCAGCGTCGATCCAGTCGGCTTCGCCCCAATCGGCTTCTGAAATGCTCAGGCCCTCTTGGCCGAAGAAAAACTCTCCCGCCATGTTGTAGGTATCTGGTGTGTAAAGCGCATAGTTACGCGCGGTCCAGATCACGAATGGAACAACACTGACGATGCCGGCCATCGCCAGCAGAAAAAACGCTTTGAAATTGCGGTCTCGATTGCGCACAAAATGCACGATCAGCGCCAGGCCGAACGCCCCGATAAGGAACAGGCCCTGGAAGCGCACAAGCGATGCGAAGCCGACCAGCAGGGCACAGGCGAAGACCAGCCAATAGTTGTCTTCGGTTAGGAAGCGTCGCCATACCCAGAGCGCGGCGATGGATACGCCGAGAAAAGGTACGCCCGACATGACGAGTGTCGTCTGCTGCATGATCAGCGCGTTGGCCGCCATCAGCAACGGCAGCAACAGACCCGTCCAGCCAAAGCGTCCGGCGTTGAAATAGCCGCGGATGATCCACAGCGTGGTGACGCCCAACGCCGCCGCGACCAGATGCAGCACTTGGAAATTCAGCCCCCAGATCTTGATCGGGAGGTACAACAGCATGCTGAGGCCGGGATAGTAGAGGATGTTGGGATGGCCGTTGAACCAGTAGCGTCCCTCTTCGGCCATGGTGACGGCCGACGCAATGTATACGGCCCCGTCCGGGTGGTAGCGCCACGTTTCCGGGGCCATGGCCACCAAGGCCGCCGAGATCACCGCCAGCACAATGATCTGGGCGAGACTCCAGTGCAGGGCAGCAGGGTCGCGCTTAAACATAAACAGGGCGCTCCAAGGCCTTTCGTACGGAAGGCCGGCGCAATAACAACACCGCGGCTATGCGGCGTCCAGGCATTGTGCGAGGCCGTCGCCCCAGGGGGGTAGCGCGACGCCAAAGGTGTCGACGAGTTTTGTGCAGTCCATCACCGAGTTCTTGGGGCGCGCCGCCGGCGTTGGATAGTCTGCCGTCGTGATGGCCTCGAGTTCGCAATCAAGCCTGAGCCTTTGCTGGATAGCTTGCGCGAAACCGAACCACGACGTCGAGCCGGACGGTGCCATATTGTAGACGCCGCTCAGACGCTTCAGGGCTTCGATGCTGTCCGGTAGGGATGTGAGCACCGAGAGCGTTGCGGTCGCGATGTCGCCACACCAGGTTGGGCTGCCGATCTGGTCGGCCACGATGCGCAACTGGTCGCGCTCTCGCATCAGGCGTTGCATCGTCAGCAAAAAGTTATGCCCGCGATTGCCGTAGACCCAGCTGACGCGGAAGATCAGGGCGGCACAACCGCTGGCCAGCAACGCCTGATCGCCGGACAGCTTGCTCTCGCCGTAGACGTTGATCGGCGCGGGCGGATCGGACTCCAAATAGGGCCCCGGTTTGCTGCCATCAAACACGTAATCGGTCGAGTAGTGGACAACCAGTGCGTCGTGCTGGCCTGCCCATTTGCCCAATACCTCGGGTAGGTCCCGGTTTAGGCGCAGTGCTTGGTCTCGTTCTTGTTCGGCACGATCGACTGCCGTGTAGGCAGCGGCGTTGATGATCACCTCGGGGCGCTGGTCGTCCAGCATGGCCTTCACGCGAGGTAGGTCCGACAGGTCGAGCGCAATCCCGGCGTGGCCGTCTCGCGACACACCGACGGTATCGGATTTTCTCGGGAGCCGCTGCATGAGCTCCCATCCGACCTGACCGTTGGCGCCCAACACCAGGTAACGCATGTCAGAACTTCGTGAAACGTTCGACGGGGATGTCGGCGAGCAGCGGAGCCTCGCGATCCTTGTCAGACAGTATGGGTTCGCCGATCAGTGGCCATTCGATGCCCAGGGCCGGGTCGTTCCAGCGCACACCGAACTGGGTCTGTGGGCTGTACACATCGGTGCACTTGTAGGCGAACAGTGCCTCGTCGCTGATGACGTAGTAACCGTGGCCGAAACCCGGAGGCACGTAGAATTGGAGCCCGTTGTCGCCGCTCAATGTGATGCCGTGCCATTTGCCGAAGGTTGGCGAGCCAACCCGCAGGTCGACAGCGACATCGAAGACCGCGCCCTCAAATACCTGAACGAGTTTGCCTTGTGCAAACGGTTCCTGCGCGTGCAATCCGCGCAGCACGCCTTTGGAAGATTTGGCGAGGTTGTCTTGTACGAATGGTTTGTCGATGCCCGCGTCGCGATACCGTTGTTGTTGCCAGGTCTCGCAGAACCAACCTCGTTCATCGGTGAACCTTTTGGGTTCAATCAGCAACAGGCCGGGAATCGGGAATCTCGTGATATTCATTCCGGAGCATCCAGCGTTAGCAGATCAAGCAGATACTGCCCATAGCCGTTCTTGCTGAGCGCTTCGCCCATGGTGCGTAGCTTGCCTGAGTCGAGCCAACCCTGGCGCCATGCGATTTCTTCCGGGCAACAGATCTTCAAGCCTTGGCGTTTCTCGATGGTTTCAACGAAAGCTGCAGCCTCCAGCAGAGAGTCGTGGGTGCCAGTATCGAGCCATGCCATACCGCGTCCCAGACGGCTGAGTTCGAGTTCGCCCTGGTCAAGATAGAGCTTGTTCAAGTCGGTGATCTCGAGCTCGCCTCGCGTCGAAGGCTCGAGCGTTTTGGCGAGTTCGCAGACTTTGCCGTCATAGAAGTACAGGCCGGTGACGGCATAGTTCGATTTTGGCTTGACGGGCTTTTCTTCGAGGCTGACCACTTGGCCTTCCTGGTTGAACTCGGCAACGCCGTAACGTTCGGGGTCGCGCACCCAGTAACCGAAAACCGTGGCACCGCTGGTCTTCTGCGCGGCTCTGCGCAGCAGTTGACGTAGGTCGTGGCCGAAGAACAGGTTGTCGCCGAGTATCAGGCAGCAGGGCTCATTGTCGATGAACTGTTCACCGATCAGGAAGGCCTCTGCCAGGCCGCCCGGATGATCCTGCACCGCGTACTCGATGTTGATGCCCCACTGCGAACCGTCGCTCAACAGGTCCTTGAACAAGGGGTTGTCGCGTGGGGTGGTGATCACCAGGATGTCTTTGATGCCCGCCATCATCAGCGTGGATAGCGGGTAGTAGATCATCGGTTTGTCGTACACCGGCAGGAGCTGTTTGCTGACCGACAGTGTGATCGGGTGGAGACGTGTGCCGGCGCCGCCCGCCAGGATGATGCCTTTCATGTCGTGATCTCGCGTCCCTGTATCAGCCGTTGCCGGCAGTGTTTCCCAGGCCGAGGCGCTGTCCGTCGTAGCTGCCGGATTTGACCTCGTCGCACCAATCGATGTTGTCGAGGTACCAGCGAACGGTCTTGCGCATGGCCGACTCGAAGGTTTCGCGCGGCTCCCAGCCCAGGTCGGCCTTGATCTTGCTCGCGTCGATTGCATAGCGCCAGTCGTGGCCGGGTCGGTCAGCGACGAAGGTCTTCAACTGCGCATGCGGTTTGTGAGGCGAATCGGGTACCAGCTCGTCGAGCAGTTCGCAGAGCGTGTCGACCACCTGCAGGTTGGTGCGCTCGCTGTTGCCCCCGACGTTGTACATCTCCCCCGGTTCGCCCGCGGTCACCACGCGCCAGATCGCGCGGCAATGGTCTTCAACAAACAACCAATCGCGCACGTTTTGCCCGGTGCCGTAGATCGGCAGCGGTTTGCCGGCCAGGGCGTTGAGGATCATCAGCGGGATGAGTTTTTCCGGATATTGGTACGGGCCGAAATTGTTTGAGCAGTTGGTTGTGAGGGTCGGCAAACCATAGGTGTGGTGCCAGGCCCTGACCAGGTGATCCGACGCGGCTTTGGACGCCGAGTAGGGGGAGTTCGGCGCGTATGGCGTGTTCTCTGTGAACGCACCCGTTTCGCCGAGCGTTCCGTAGACCTCGTCGGTGGATACGTGCAGAAACCGGAAGCCGTTCTTCTCGTCAGCCGGCAATCCCTGCCAGTACTTGAGAGCAACATCCAGCAGGTTGTACGTGCCGACAACATTGGTCTGAATGAAGGCGCCGGGGCCTTCGATCGACCGGTCTACATGACTCTCGGCGGCAAAGTTGACGATGGCTGTCGGCCGAAATTCGGCCACCACTTTTGTGATCAGCGTCGGGTCGGCGATATCGCCATGAACGAATTCATACCTTGCAGTACCGGCCACGTCGGCGAGCGACGCTTCGTTGCCTGCATAGGTCAGCAGATCAATGTTCAAGATCTGCGCCTGGGTGTCGGTCAGCAGGTGGCGAACAAAATTGCTGCCTATGAATCCACAGCCGCCGGTCACGATGACCCGGGGGTTTTGCGCATCAGCTAACATTTTTTTTGGCTACATCGGAATGCTGTTCGAGCGGAGCCTGCATACTAGCACGCACCCCGGCGGGCTGTTGATTTTCCACGGCGGGCGATGTGAGCCACCCACCAAAGTCGGCAATCGATGCACTTAACCAATCGATTTCATTGTTTTGGGCGCCACGCAGGCCGGGGCCACTTCTGGTTATTGAGGCTGCGGTTGGTGATCAGGTGTTCCTCAATGGTGCACTTTGGTGCCGTCATAATTGTGACACCAGCACGGCGCATCATTTGTAGTCGCGTAGGCTTTGGTGCATCCAAACGGGTTCCTTTTGCCTAGTTGATCGGCGCTTGACGAATATGTCGACGATGGCCCAGATCATTTGCAGTGGCGGGTGTTGCTGCAGGATATGGCAGTAAAGGTACTTGTTGTCTTCCGAATGGTTTTTGCCGAATCGGCTCTGATCACCGACAGATTTCGGTCTTTCGGGGTAGCACAGCCGGCGTGGGATTTCAGCGTCCCGCCATCACTTCGGGAATGAGGGATACGGCCGCTCGTATCTTCAAACGCAATCTATCCAGGGCCCCCAAGCATCTGCACCCGGGTTACGTACGGTTGAGAACCATCGACCAGATCTTGGATGCACGTTCCTGTTGTCCGTTTAGCACGCGAATCATCGCTTCGACCAATAGGTATCCCTTAACTGACAGTATGTAGTGTGGATAGAACCGGCGGGTAAATGTCAGTCGACTCTTTACCAGGTAGTAATCGGACAGCGCGCTACGCCCGCTGCTCCAGTTCGACGACCCCGCACTTGCCCCGCTTTTGTGGAAGACAAAGCTGTCTTGCGCATAGCGCATTCGATATCGATGCTTCGACCGCAAAGCCCAGTCAATCTCTTCGTAGTACAAAAAGTAGTCTTCCGTCATCAAGCCTACGGTTTCCAGAAACTGCCGGGAAACAAACATCGATGCTCCCATGACGTAGTCCAGTTGCCTTTCGATCCCGGCTTCATCGACAGTGCGGTATGTGGATCGGATTCTTCCGATATGCATTGCCCGGCCTATCATGGGGAAATAGCGGGCTCCGCCAAACGCCTGTACCCGATCGGGATGGTGGTAGTAGCGTATGGTTGATCCGACGATACCGGTGTCGTGGCTGTCGGTCGCCTTCTGTACCAGCGCTTGCAATGCAGACTTGTCGACGACCGTGTCGTTGTTCAGCAGCCACGCCCAGCGCATATCCGGTTGCCCCAACGCGATCTGCAGACCGACATTGTTTCCGCCGGCGAAGCCGAGGTTCTCCTGACAGTCGACCAGCAGCAATTGAGGGCAAGAATCGCTGGAAAGATTGCCCGCTTGGGTGCGATCGATCTGCCGCCAGTCCAACGGCTTAGCCACGGCAGGTGATGAATAGGCCGACATCGCGGATAGGGTCGGCTTTGCCTCCCGGTCGCCCTCCGCCCATTCCCGAATACGGGCCAGAGAGTCATCGCCGGAACCATTGTCGCAAACGATGACTTTGAAGCTTCCATTCATTCTGAAAAGGCTTTCCAGACATTCCAGCGTGTCCTGCCAGCCCTTCCAATTGACGATCACGATATAGGTTATCGATTTGTTCACGCTGGTAGTTCACCCGGTCCGCTGGGATGGAGGCTATCTCAAAATAGCTATTCGTTGAATTGACCGAAATCACGCTTCGCTGCGGTGCTTTTGACGTCGATCGGTCGGTCTGGTTCCGAGGCAGGATGGCCGCGGCTTGCTACGCCAATGATAACGTTGACCAACAGGCATTTTCTCCGTGCGTTTCCGAGCGTCAATTGGGCGTGAGGCCGGCAGGCATTGAATCGCGCCGGGTCTCGCCGCCCGCGACGACGTACTGGGATGCCTCCAGGAAGCTTGCCGTCGCCCGGGTGCCGCCATTCATGCCGCAGCAGGCGGGGCAGCCTCGCGACCTGGCGCGTCGGATGATGGCACAGGCTGGTGGCCGCCCTCGTCCGCTGGTCTAAGCGGCGGGTATCCTTCACATCAAATGTTGCTGCAGACTTGTAAGAGCGCCACGCAGCAGTGCACGGTTTCGCCCCACGGTGATTGGTTGGCCGAACCGAGGCGGCTTTTTACCGAACATGTGCGGCGATGTCCATTCTGTCCGCGTGCTCCGACGACGCAGATTTTTGGCGGTTCGCGAAAGGCTCGGGGGAGCCTCGCAGCCGGAGAAAGTGTCGGTGAGCCGCCGACCTAGAGGGTCACGCTGTCAGCGAGAGTGCTGCCGAGCTCTCATCCGAGCGTCTTTCGATCGTCGTCGGCGGCTGATATTCTGCCCGCCTGACAACGCTGAAACCACACTCGTGCCGAAGAGTCGACACTCCGACAGCCTCTGGATGAACCAAGAACCATGAAGCTAATAGTGCAGATCCCCTGCTTCAACGAGGAGCTTACGCTCCCTCAGACTGTAGCCGATATCCCAAAGCATATCGACGGCATTGATGTCATTGAAATACTGATTGTCGATGACGGAAGCAGCGACCGAACCGCGGAGGTTGCGGAAGAGATTGGTGTTCATCACATCGTAAGAAACAAGAAGAATATGGGGTTGGCCCGGACTTTCCGGCGTGGCCTCGAGGAATCTTTGCGCGCCGGCGCCGATATCGTCGTCAACACCGACGGCGACAACCAATACGCAGGCGAGGACATCGCCAAGCTGGTTCAACCGATTTTGAATGGTTATGCCGACATTGTGATCGGTGATCGGCAGACTGCAAAGATTGGGCACTTTTCACCCCTCAAGAAAGCTTTGCAGTGGTTCGGCAGCGGCGTGGTGCGCAAGCTCGCGGGTGTATGGGTGCCTGATGCAGTGAGTGGTTTTCGTGCGTTCTCGCGCGAAGCGGCGATCCGCATCAACGTGTTGTCGACGTTCAGTTACACAATCGAAACGGTCATACAGGCCGGCAAGCGAGATATGGCCGTTGTCTCGGTGCCTGTGTCGACAAACGCCAAAACGCGCGAGTCGCGACTGTTCAAGAGCATTCCGAAGTTCATCGAGCGGCAGCTGAGCACCATTGTCCGCATGTATGCGATGTATCAGCCGCTGCGGGTGTTCTTCATTATCGGCAGTTTGCTGACACTGACCGGTTTGATCCCGGTTTTTCGCTTCCTGTATTTCTATATCACCAGTGGAGGAGACGGTCATGTGCAGTCTCTGGTGCTTGGTGGCGTATTGATTCTGATGGGTTTCATCGCCTATCTCGGTGGATTGATTGCCGATCTGATCTCGTTCAATCGCCAATTGCTCGAGATGACACTGGAAAAGATCAAGCGTGCCGAGTTAGACGCGCTCAGGGACCAAGAGAAAGACGATTGATGGGGCCGAAGACGGCAAAAAAGCGGGTTGTTCTCATCGGCCCGATACTGCCGTTTCGCGGTGGCATTGCGCAGCACACCACGATGCTGCATCGAACGATAGCTGATGGTCATTCTTTGCTGACACTGTCGTTTTCCCGCCAGTATCCAAAATGGCTTTTTCCCGGCGCGTCGGATAGGGATCCGGAGTATGCGGGACATGAAGAGCCGGGCGTCGATTATGTCATCGACTCGGTCAATCCACTGACTTGGATCAGGGCGGTTCGTCGGATTGTCGACTTTCAGCCGGATATCGTGGTGTTTCCGTGGTGGACGATCTACTGGGTGCCTTGTTTCGGCGTTATGGTGCATCGCTTGCGGAGCCATCGTCTGCCAATCGCTTTTTTTTGCCACAACGTTGTGGAACACGAGGCGGCCGCGTGGAAGACGGCATTGAGCCGACTGGTATTACGCATGGGTGACCGCTTCGTCGTCCACACCCATGAAGATGCCGTCAACCTCCAGGCCTTGCTACCGGGATCCGAGGTGGCGATTCAAGCGCACCCGATCTACGACCAGTATCCGGCCCCCGTCGGAAACCTCGGTGCCCGCCGGCCGCTTGAGTTGTTGTTTTATGGTTTTGTCCGCCCATACAAGGGCCTGGATCTGTTGATCGATGCATTGGCGCGGTTGGATGATCCCAGTATCCAGCTGACCATCGCGGGAGAGTTCTGGGACGGTGAAGACACTATCCTCGAGCGTATCGAGCAGCTGGGTTTGTCAGACCGTATCGAAGTGCTGGCCCGATACCATAGTGATCAAGAAACGGCGGAGCTCTTCGCACGCGCCGACGCGGTGGTGCTGCCCTATCGCAGCGCGACAGGGAGTGGCGTGGTGCCGGTCGCCTATCACTACAACAAGCCAGTCGTCGTGACTCGGGTCGGTGGTTTGCCGGATGTGGTGGTCGATGGCGAGACCGGGCTTGTCGTGCCGGCCAACGATGCCGAGGCTTTGGCATCAGCACTGGCTGGTCTGTCGCGCGAACAATGTGAAGGCATGCGCCCTGCCATCGAGCAGTTCAAGAAGTCACTGACCTGGGATGCGCTTGCCGGCGCGCTCATCGGTGAACATTCTGTTCCGGGTGCACAAGCCGAAGTTCGTGAGGTCTATTGACCGAAGCGTTGGCGAATGAACCTGCGTGCCGCGCTGAGTTCATTGGGTCGCACGACTTTGGTGGCGACCGTCAGCGCGGCCAGCGTGGTCATACCAATCAATAATGCCGGTATCTGACTGACTCCAACCATTTCCTGGCTGGCATAGTAAGCGGCGGCGCTGGCTGCTGCCGCTGCGCCGGGCTTGAGTGCATCGTGCGTCAGCGAAATCAGTCGTTTTTGTGTGCTGATGTACAACAATAGGGTTGCGGTCACCGATAGAGCGGAGGCCAGGGCGAGAATTCCCCCTCGCAGCTCCAAGCTGCCAACCAGTGTCGAGGTGGTCACGACCAGTACAATGACGCCCGCCGCGCTTGCAAGAACGGCCCCCTTGTTGGCTTCCCTTGCGTACAACGCTGGTGGCAATGTGAACACGATCATCAGCGGAATGATGCACCAAAGAAGCGGGCCGAGCACCAATCCCGCATCCGTATAGCTGGGCCCGAAAACCAACGGGATCAGCCATGGCCCAACGGTTGTGCCAACCAGACCGCCAGTGCAGCCAACGATGAAAGCGGTTCTGATAACGACGCTCAAGAACAAAGCGTCTTTGCCGTCGCCCCGGGCCGCTGCCCTGCTCATGATGGGCAAAGCCGCAGAACTCAAGGTTTGCGGAAGTGCAACCGCCAGCAGAAGAAGTTGTACGGCGATGGCAAAGTTTCCGGTGGCTATCGTATCGGCGCTTGCCGATTTGAACAGGATTATGGGTGCTTGCAGGAGCAGGTTCGTAAACACACTGGCGAGTAGAAAGGGTACGGCCATCAAAGCTATGGGCTGCCATTCGTGATACTTCGTCGATAATGCAATTGAGCCCCCCATCAGCTTGCGCATCATGTAGAAACCGCGCCATGCATGCAGCCACCATACGAGCGCGTGAACAGCGACGACGCCCAGCAAGCCAGCACCGAGAAAGAGGGCAGCAATGCCCAGAGCGATCTCAATAGATCGAAAAATAGCTTCGTGTTTCAGGACGTATTGCGACTGCTCTACGGCTGTGAAAACGTGATCGGTAAAGCTTGCCAGGGCGCGACCCGTCAATGCGATCGTCATGATGCCAAGCAACGTGACGATCTCTGGCTTGTCGTTGAACGTCCATGCCGTCAAAACGCAGAGCAACGCTGCACTGATGTTCGCGATGATACTTACGGACAGCGATTGGCCGACGATCGCTTTGGACTCTGATCCTCGCCGCCCGACTTCGCGGGCCAGAGTGCCCATCAATCCAAACACCGCGAGCGGGAAGAATGCCATGTACCAAGCGTGTACAAAGGCAAGTATGGCGTAGAGTTCGGGGCCTAGAAATCGAGCGACCACGATGATGTAAAGGCCGCGCCCTACGTGGGTGACAAGGCGTGCCCCAAACAGATGAGCGAAGTTCCTTGCCAGTGACTTCCTGCCTTTGTGTGGATCGTCTGTTGCCAAGGGGCTTAACTCCAAACGCGGAAACTGCTGGATTCGAAAGCAAGTCGATGGCAATTCGAACGCGGCAATGCGTCAACGATAGTTGGTTGCTCCATCATCCCGGCCAATCACGCACTCGAAATGGGCGCCAACCGCCCGATAGAAAGCGAGTGCGCATTGTCACGCTTTTGCTGTCACATGCTCGACGGCTGCGAGTGCGGCTGTCACCAGATTCCGCCAATCGAACGCTTCGGCCAGTTTGCGCGCGCTGTGATTGCCGCAGAGATCATCGATGGGTGTTTCTACGATCGCTACCAGGTCGTCAGCATACGTCTCGGGTGGTGAAAGCCTCAAGGCCGGCATATCGGTGTCGGCGATTCCCTTTGCGCCGAATGGCGTTGCCAACACGTCTTTTCCGCAGGCGAGGGCCTCGAGTATTTTCAACCGCGTGCCGCCGCCGCTGAACAATGGCGCCAACGCCAGTCGTGCGCCTCGGACAAGGCCTGTGAGGTCGTCGACCGCATCGGTGACGACCACATTCTTATGTCCACGCGCCCAGGCAGGCGGCAGGCGACCGACAAGAGCGAGCTTGAACGATGGTAGCGCTCTCGAGACTCGCGGCCAGACCTGTTCAATCAAGAATCGGGCGGCTTCCACGTTTGGCGGGTAGTCATAGCCACCAAAGAATATGGCGTAGTTGCCGGCTTTTAGGTCGAACGCTTTCAGGGTCTCGGGATTCGTCTGTCCGGGCGACATCAAGGTGAGGTCCACGCCATTCGCCATAATAATCGACGGTGTCTTGTGGATGTGCTGCATCAGCTTCCTGTCATCTTCGGATACGGTAATGACTTGCGATGCCAGGCGGCACATCCGGCGTTCAGCCAACATGATCAAAGACGCCACCAGGGGTTTGCGCATTCTGCGAAAGCGGTCCGTTTCCACATTGTGTGCATCGTAGATAACAGGCAATTGACGCTCGCCAATGGGCCTTGCCAGCATCCAGGACTGAAATGGGAACGCGCTTATGACCAAGTCGAAAGGCTGTTTCAAGACGCTGCGCAACCGGCGTTGAAAATCGGCGTTGAAGAAATGGCCGACACTGCCTCGGAACTTGAATGTATGAAAGGAAACAGCGCTGGTGGCAGGTTGAGAGATATCGGGTTCAGCGCAGAGGATGTGAACGTCATTGCCCAGTTGCTGTAGTGCTGTAGCTATGCGCATGGTACGGACAGCGCCACCGGTGTTCGTAGGCAACAGGCGATAGGGGGTTGTTAACAGTATTCGCATGACGTTTGCGGGATGGGTATCGGCAGTGATTTTTTCTTAGATTATGCACACTGCTTACACTCGTTGATACGTCCTGCGGAGACTCTTAATCCTCAATTCAATGGGAAGCGCCAATGCGGGTTGATTGGATTTGTCGGAGCGGTTTTGCGGGCGCTACTGGCGCTTATGGGGACGCAGCAGTTCAAACGCCGACTTTACTTCGTTCCAACGAATGACATTCAGGATCAGGCTGGTACCAATCAGTACCCCGATAGATGTCCCCAGAGAGGCCAGGGTACCGAGATGCTCAATCGACCAGTAACAGATTGCGATCGAGGAGACGGCCGCTACAAGTGGCGCGAGATAGGATGCGACGAATTTGATGGGGGTATGTTTTCGTAGCAAAAATAGTTGCAACGCATTTGTCGCTATGAGCCCGCAAGCTGTTGCCCAAAACATCCCCGCCGGCCCGTATTGTCGATAAAGGATCACGACGAGGACGGTGAACAAAGCTGCGCCGATTGCGTAAGAGATTGCGACAGAATAAAACTTGCCTTCGGCAGTCAGGACGCCACTCAGACTTGATACGAAAAAGTAAGGGCCGACGCTCATCAACGCCCATGGCAGCAGCGCGGCCACATTGGCGTAGGCGTCGCTGAACACAAGGCCAAGGACGGCGTCACCCAATGTTATGCCCGCTATGGTTGCTGCTGCGCCGAACAGAAATCCGGAGCGTAGCACGAGGTCGACGAATACTTTGCCTTTGCCATCGCGCCTGTGTGCGGATCGGCTTAAAACAGGCACGGCCGCGCTCGCCGATTCAGCGATGATGCCCGCGATGATAGAGAATGCTTGTACGGCGAGCGCATATTCACCGAGTTCATGGGTGTATCCCTCGGTCCAGCGAAACAGCAGGATGCCGCCTTGCACCAGCCATGCGGCAAGGAACGTTGCCACAACAAACGGTAGTCCCTGTTTCACTAAATCGAGAAATGCACTGGTATCCCAAACGGGTTCAACGACTACTATCGATCTGCGAACCATTCGGAACCCGACGATCGCCTGGCATACCCAGACGCCTGCATGGACCGCTGCAACCTCCAGCACACCGCCACCGGCTAGCAGCGCTGCCAAGCCGGCGATGACCTCAGCTATACGGAAGGTTGCTTCCAGTTGGAGTACGAGTATCGATTTCTCGAATGCCTTGAAGACGCCTTGCGTCCAGGCCGCCAAGCCACGTCCAATCAGTGCTACGGAGAAAATGAAAAGCAGACTTCTTGCTGTCTGATCGTGCTCGGACAGTAAACCTAGCCCGATACACAGGGCGGCGGCCAATAGGCTCGATGCTCCGCGCAATGCGGCGATTCTGCGGAGAAGCGGTAGCGCCGCTTTTTGGTGGCGACCGATCTCCCGAACCATTATCGCATTGAGCCCCAGCATGCTGATCGGCAGGAACATCAGGTACCAGGAGAACCCGTACTGAAACATGCCGTATAGCTCTGGGCCGAGCAGCTTTGCCAGGAAGACGGCGTAGATAATACGTGCGACGCTGGTCAACGCCTTCGCGATAGCCAGGTAAGCGCCGTTCTTCGCAATCGACTTGACGCCTGCGCCTCTCACAAACAGTGGCTCTCAAACAAGCACGTCATATCGACGATATTCGTCGACGACATAGCGGCGGCTGGGCAGTTCGCTTTCGGTGGCATGCCAGGTTTCTGAAGTCTGTTCTCGGGTCGGGGTATGTTGGTCTGATTTACTTGTCGGACAACGGGTGATGCGCCAGCAGCGCTGGCAAGGCCGCCTATCGGTGGGGAGGGCGCGCACCTGTCGTTGAGCGCCGTGAGGAAAGCCCCGAGGCTGCCGAAGCGTGCGTCTACTCCTGGCAAAGCCAGGTTTCTCACGGAGTTTAGCGTTTGCGTTGGGCCAATGCCTGCAATGGGTCGCACAAGCGCCACGTGTGCGATCACGCTGACCGGATTTGCCGTAGGCAACGTCGACGCCATAGCCAGATTGTCACGGGCTGGGCGTGTATTTTCCACAGGCCGCCCTTCGATCCGCATCAGGCAGTCGACAATACCGAGTTCGCGCGGGGTGGGTGCGATCAAGATTTACCCCGCCTCTACCGAACACACGCCGAGTTCTTCCGGAGTCACCAGTCTGACTATGATCAGCGTCGAGTCGCTCATGCGAGTGACGTCGCCTCGGCGGTCCGCTGGGTTGCGCCGGCAGCGTCGAGCAGCACCTGTTGGATGCGCTGTTGCTGTTTTCTCAAGGACGCCGGGTCACCGAGCCATTCGGCCCAGGTTGTGCCTAGTTGTTCGGCATCAGCCACGGTCACGATGCCGTCGACCTCTTTCATCATTTCGAACACTGGGTAGTTGGGGAACCCGGCATGCCAAGTGCTGACTGTCGTTACCGGCTTATCGAATCCCAGGGGTTCAAGCAGGTTGTGGTCGGCGCCCACGTGGGCGATGGTGGCTGCGGCATAAAAATCCCTCAGCTCACCCATCGTATCCAATATGAGGCATTGGGTTTCGGGTGGCACGGGCGTGTCGCCTGCTTTCGAGCGACGCATATGGCCAATCCCCGCCTCGTCCAGGGCGGAACTCAATCGTTCGATGTTTCCCGGTACCTCGGGATGACGGTGGGCTACCACCAACAAGGTTTGCGGACTTGATTGCAGTGTGTGCAGGAAGGCTTCGATGATCATCGCCTGCTCGGGTGGCTTTTTTAGGCAACCGGCGACCAGCACCGGGCGAGCCGAGGCGAGTAAGGTGCCGAGCATGATCGGGCTGCGGGTCTTCCCGGCCGACCAACCTTGCTTGTCGATGGCGTCGAACTTCATGTTGCCGGTAACCACAATCCTGGCGGGCGCCATACCTGCCGAGACCATACGCTCTGCGACGTGTGGCGTCTGCACGCAGGCGTGGTCGATGTGCGCCAGATAGTCGCTCAGCAGCAGGCGTCGTTCCCATTCATCGAGTCTGCAGGTCGGCGCTTGTTCGTAAAGCCAGCCGTTAATAATGCTGATTTTTGCGTTGTGCTGCTCCGCTGTTCGAAGGAACGCATAGGAAAAGCGGCATGGCGCATCCGAGAGCAGGCAGGGGATCTCGGCAATGTACAGCTGCCGCGGCGGAAACGCCTGCGCGAGGCGCAACGCGTCTGCTGTTGCGCCCTTGCTGCTGAAAAAGTAAGCCTGCGGATACTTGCCCAGGTAGGTGTCACGGTAGTGCTCGTGGTCCGAGATGAACACCAGCGCGGTGTCTTGTAGTGTTGCTGTCAGCCGCCTCAGAAATGGTGCGACTGCGTTCAGTTCCCCAATGGTGGACGCAAATACCCACACCGCTGGACGCGCGCCGCCTGGACTCAACATGTCGTCGTTGCGGTTGTCGCCTACCGATGGCTGTTTACTGAGCGTCTCCAGCAGACGAAACAGCGACCATCGGGCGGTTTCGCCGAGCGACAATGAAGATCTGTGGGTAGCAGGGCGCGCCATGGGTGATATTGTTGCGTTTCTTGAGTGGTTCGTCGGGGGGGTGAGACTTGTTGCGTACCAATGCTTGGGACAGGCCGTCATTCCGCCTGGGCAACCATTCTAATGGATTCGGCCGGGGGGCACCTCACTTGAGCGGGTGACCTGAGTGTTGTCACAGGCGGATATTGCGAGTAGCAATTCGCCCTACGGCCGGCGCTGTTTACGACCATCAAGAAAATGATTCTGTGAAAAAAATCCTTGTCGTCGCCTTTCATTTTCCACCGATGACACACTCGAGTGGTGTGCAGCGGACGCTGAAGTTTGTTCGCTATTTGCGCGACGCAGGCTGGGAGTCGGTGGTGTTGAGTGCGCACCCGCGAGCCTATGTAACCGCCGGCGATGAGCAGATCGGTGACATTCCGGAGGGTATCGTCGTGCATCGGGCACAGGCCTGGGATGCGGCCCGCCAGCTATCGATCGCGGGCAGGTTTCCGGGATTTCTCGCCAACCCGGACCGTTGGGCGAGTTGGCAGCTTTCCGCGGTTCTTCAAGGGCGTCGATTGATCCGCAAGCATGGATGTCAGGCGGTCTTCAGTACCTACCCCATCGCTACTGCGCATATGATCGGCTGGCGTCTCGCGAGGTGGTCGGGGCTGCCGTGGATCGCCGATTGTCGTGACTCTTTGTTTGATGACGGCTATCCGGAACAACCTCATAAGAGGGCAGTCCATGTGGCGCTGGACCGGCGCATGGCGTACGCCTGCCGTCGGGCGATATTTACCACGCAAGCGACTCGGCGAATGTACTGCGATAGGTATCCCGATATCGACGAACGCCGATGGCAGGTAATCCCCAACGGGTTCGATGAGCGCGACTTCGCGGTGATTGAGTCGGGGCCGGTCGGTGCGGCCGAAGGCAAGCCCAAAGTGCTGCTGCACTCGGGGGTGCTTTATCCGGTGGAGCGTGATCCGCTGCCATTCTTTGGGGCGCTGCGTGCGCTGAAGGAAAGCGGGGCGGTCGATTCCTCGTCGTTGCGCATCCGCCTGCGGGCGACCGCCCACGATCGACACTATCTGCCGATACTCGAACAGATGGCGATCGCCGATATCGTCGAACTGGCGCCGCCCCTGCCTTATGCCGAAGCGCTGCGCGAGATGGCCAACGTCGACGGCTTGTTGTTGTTCCAGGCATCCGGCTGCAACCACCAGGTACCCGCAAAACTCTACGAATACCTGCGAGCGCAGCGACCGATCATTGCGCTTACAGACTCGGTAGGAGATACGGCTGCCGTGCTGCGTGAAGCGGGGGCCGCCAATCTGTTGCCGTTGGCGGATGCCGATGTCCTACAGACTCAACTGCCGGACATGCTGAAGCGACTCGAACGCAATGAGCTCGCCGTGGCGCCCGCCGACGTGGTGTCGCGCTACTCTCGCGAATACGGCGCCAAGCAACTCGCCGACATTCTCGATCAGGTGACGGCGCAGTAGCTCACTTCAGCCGCGGTTGTGCAGCTTTGCAACCATCGTATTGCGATACGCGTTGACGTGGTACATGGTGCGAATCTCGTCCGACCATTTCGTGTGCCAGTCCATGACCTTGCCGTAGAACTCGATACGACCGACTTCGCTGTTGTCGAAAATCGCCGGGAAATACTCACGCCGCATCAGCAGGGCAGGCGACGAGGTGTTCACGGTCTCATCGTATGTCGTTTTCAGAATGATCAGTGCATCTTGGTTGTGGATGCACAGGTCCACCGCACTGAGCACATCGTTGTAGTAGAAGTTGTAGATGCGGGCGTTGCCGGACCCTGCATATTGTTCGAGCAGTTCGGCGTAGAAACGGCCTTGTTCGTTGTCGAGGTGGACGGCAGTTCCTTGTTCCGCCTTCCAGCCCTTGGATTCAAGCTCGCCGTATTGCTGAACGCCGTCGCGCATCTGCTCCGGTGTCGTCAATGTTTCCAGGCGCAGTTCCACTTCTTCGCGACCCAAGCGGTTGCGTTGGCGCTTCATGTTGTGGCGCAGGTTTTTGCCGCGGCTTGCCCAGTAATCGTCGAATGACTTGTCGACGGTGATGCGCGCCGTGTCGATGTAGTCGAGGGTGTTCAGCGTCGGCTGGCTGTCCGGGCGTGGCGCGATCGCCGGGTCCTGTTGCGTCAGGCTGAGGATCTGGCAGCTCATCGGCAGCGCAGACAGAATGGACTTGCACAGCTCGCCGGTGTCGATATTCGGCTGCTGGATCAGGGTCCCTAGCGGTGATTGCGATGCCTGGAATGTCGACCAGGCGCCGAGCTTGGCTGGCGCAACCACCGCGATTGCATCGGGCTTATCCGCATCGCCGCACACGGCGATCTTCTCGTTGCCATCGCCGAGATGCCTTAGTGCGGTTGCCACGAAGCGCGATTCAAGAAGCGGGTGTTGATAATGCGCCTGGTTGATTGCATCCCACGCCGGGGCAACGGCGGAGAATTCGGCGACTGAACGTAAGTTGCACGACATGCGACTGCCTGGAGATTAATCAGTTAACAGGGAGGTGTTGTTTTATCGTATCCAGCATCCACTGAATCTCTGCGCGTGTGAGTTCAGGGTGACAGGGAAACTGAAAAACATGGCGCGACAGGAACATCGTGTTCGCGCAGAGTTCCTCGTTGATCTCGGGATACAGATACTCACCGAATCGCCAGATTGGAACGCCGGCATGTTTCAGTTTCGGGAAAACGATTTCGGGGTTGTCGACGATCATGGGGACGACCAGGGGGATGACACCATCGGGTAGTGTGTCGAACAGCGGCTTGATGCCCGGTCGGCCGGACAGTTCGCTGACGATCTTGTTGTAGTTTCCGCGCCGCCCCCAGGTTATGCGGTCGATCTTCGAGTTGCACAGGATGAAGCGCGACACGCGTGACATCTTGGCTTTGATCCACTGCGGCTCCAGGGCATAGCCGCCTTCGGACGACGATGGCGCGAGGCTCTTGTTGAGCTTTCTGCCCATCGCTTTCTTGGCGATTCCCCATATGGCGTCCTTGGTCTTTATCGCGATCTTCAGCGGTACGCTGAATAGCTTGAGGCGCCCGTAGCGCATGGCGTATTCGACAACGCTGACCAGGCCTTTGATCTCGAGCGCAGAAGAGGGCTGGAACAACTCGATGGTGCCGAGGTCGCGCGTAGCGGAGGCCAGCAGGCCGCCGTCGAACATCGGGAAGAACTTCATGGCACTGCCGACGGCGTAGTCACCGAAAGAGCCTAGGGGTTTGTCGCCGAGTGAGCCGAAAAAGGCGTGGGCGCAGTCTTCGATCAGCACCAGCTTGTGGCGATCGCAGATGGAGCGCAGTTCGACGATCTTCTGCGGAAAGCCGAAGTAGTGCGTTGCCAGTATCGCCCGTGTGCGTGACGAGATTCTGCTCTCGAGGTCGCTCAGGTCGACATTGGTGTTCGCGTGGATGCGGTAGTAGACAGGGGTTGCGCCGACGTGTTCGACCGGCGCAATCATCGACTCGCAATGGTAGGCCGGTACCAGCACCTCGTCGCCTTCACCGATTCTTGCGTGTTGCAGGGCGAGGGTGATTGCCGCCCGGCCGGCTGACACACAGATATAGTTGATATCCAACAGGGATGGCGGCGGCTCGGTCGTGCGTCCAAGACTGCTGGATGTGAGCGGCGGCGTCAGTGGTACCGATGCCGGCGGATATTGTGCGTGCGGCCTATCGTCATTGCTGTCTACGACACCCGGCTGTGCGTTGGTTTCGGTCATGTTTTCGGGTGCGGAGAACGATGCTCCCCTCGGCTCACTGGTCGGCCAGATCGCTTTGTTTTTGTTTGGCCTTCAGGCGGTCGATCTTTCGTTGTAGTCCGGTAAGGGGGTGTCCGCTCTTGCGCGCGATATCGGCGTACTTTTGCGCGTTCTCGAGGTCGTTCATATCGGCGTACAGCAGGCCCATGTTGTAGTAGAGGTCCGAACTGGGGCTCCCCATGCTTTCCGCTTTCTTGTATTGGGCCAGGGCAGCGTCAAACTTTTCCAGTTTATGCAGGTATAGGCCGAAGATTGCGGGCACACCCGGGTCGTGCGGATTGAACGCCTCTGCGCGGTAAAAATAACATTCTGGAGGGGGAAACGAACTACCGCGGCGGATACCGGAGAGCACGACCGGGTTCGGGTTCCGCTTCAGCTGGCGCAGGTAGTAACGCACCATTGCCCACAATGCGCGGTGGTGATTCGGGAATGCCCGAATCGTATAGTCGATATCGGGCATCGGGCTGACCGATTTGACGCCCCGTTCCAGCCGCTCTGTCTGCGGTTTGAAATGGGCGCCTTCAACCAGTGTGCGCACCGACATACCGGAGTGTCCGATGATGTGGCGATATTCGCCCTTCGTCGCGAATCTGGGGTCGGCATAGTCAAAAGGCCCGGTTCCCTGAGGGCGGCCATAGCAGGGCTCTCCCAGCAGGGTTTCACCCGGCCAGCCGATGTCTTTGTCGAACAGGCGTACCTTGGCGGTCGATTGGCCTGCCAATCCGAACAACAGCAGCACAATGGCAACGGCGCGAAATGTAACGTTGTTGAACACGATCGACTTGGGTAATTCAGTTACGGGACCTGTACTATACGTGGTCACCATTGCATTAGTCACCACTATGCGCTGGGCGTTCATTTCTCCCATTTACGCGACTTCACGAAAACAATGCCTAAACCCGCGGCACAAATCCACGGCGACTCGCTTTACCGCTTTACGTTCGAAGCATTCGGCGTTCGTGGCGAAGTGGTTACTTTGGCTGCGAGCTGGCGGGCGGTAGTTGAAAGGCACGACTACGGCGATGCAGTCTCGGCGTATCTCGGTCAGGCGCTTGCCGCGACCACCCTGTTGTCGGGGACGATAAAGTTCTCCGGTTCGTTGATTCTGCAGCTGCAGGGCGACGGGCCGTTGCGCACCCTGGTTGCCCAGGCCACGGATCGGCGCATGATCCGCGGTATGGCGCACAGCGAGGGGGATGTGCCGGTGGGCGACATCGCGGCGGCGATGGGGCAGGGCCGCCTGGTACTGACGGCCAGTGCGCCGAACGGCGAGCGATATCAGGGGATAGTCGAGCTCGAAGGCACCCGTTTGTCGCGAGTGATCGAAACGTATTTCGACCAGTCGGAGCAGTTGCCCAGCCGGCTTTGGCTTGCGGCCGACAAAGACATCGCGGCCGGCCTGTTGCTGCAACGTCTGCCCGGTGGCGACTTCGATGAGGAGGATTGGCGCCGGGTATGCATTCTCGCGGACACGCTAAATGACGATGAGCTGCTGAGTACGTCGCCGGAGCTGTTGCTGCGTCGATTGTTTCACGAAGAAGACGTGCGATTGTTCGAGCCGGAGCCGGTGGCATTTCGTTGCAGCTGCTCGCGCGAGCGCGTCGCCGACACCTTGCGGTCTCTCGGGAGGGCGGAACTCGACGACATCCTGGCCGAACAAGGTGCGATCGAGACCCACTGCGAGTTCTGCAACGCCCATTACCGCTTCGATTCTATCGATGTGGCCTCGCTGTTCTCGCCGGCGCCGATCGCCGAACCGCCGGATGTGACGCAGTAGTCGATCTGACTCCGGCGCTTCAGCCTTCCGGCAGGCAGATGCCGGTGCCGCCCAGCCCACAATAGCCGTGCGGATTCTTCGCCAGGTACTGCTGGTGATACGTCTCGGCGTAGTAGAACGTCGGCGCTTCGATGATCTCGGTGGTGATCGCACCGATGCTGCGCGAGTTCAACGCTTGCTGGAACTCAGCCAGTGTTTCTTTCGCCTGGTTGAGCTGCTCTTCGGAGAACACGTAAATGCCTGACCGGTATTGCGTGCCGACGTCATTGCCCTGTCGCATGCCTTGGGTCGGATCGTGCGATTCCCAGAACACCTTCAATAGCTGCCGGTAGTCGACGGTGCTCGGGTCGTAGACGACCAGTACGACCTCGTTGTGACCGGTCAACCCAGTGCAGACTTCGTCGTATGTCGGGTTTGGGGTGTAGCCGCCAGCGTAGCCGACGGCCGTCGTGTAGACCCCGGGCTGTTGCCAGAAACGCCTTTCTGCGCCCCAGAAGCAGCCCAGGCCGAACATCGCCTGCTGCATCCCGTCGGGGAACGGTGGTTGGATCGGATGGCCGGAAACGAAATGCCGGTTTTCGACCGGCATGGCGGTATCTCGACCGGGCAGCGCATCGTTGGGCCCCGGCATCTCGGTCCGCTTTTTCTGCATCCACATCGCGCTGCATACCCCGCTGGTAGTCGTTGTGACGGTCGCTGCTGCCGCGGTGGCAGCAGTGTGAACCGCCGAAACCATGAAAGGCGATTTTGCCCCCGCCGATGCCGTCCAAGCCAGCACATTAAATGGGGGATTGGGCTCTTTCGGTGCGGGCTTGCTTCCGGGTCTTTCAGCGACGGAGGTAAGTGCGAAAAAATCTCGCAAAGACAGAGGCATAGAGCGCGATGCCTGCCGTGTTCGCCACGACGTCTGCGAGGCTGAACATGCGGTTTGGCACCTGGCTTTGCACGAGCTCGATGAAGATACCGTAGGCGATCAGCGCCAGCCATTTGTGAACGCCGAAGGGCTGTTCCGGCCAACTGGCGTCGATCAGCATGCCAAGCAGCGCGTAGGTCGCAAAATGTGCCAGCTTGTCGTACGCGCTCCAATTGACGCTGGGCAGTGGGTCCGGGCTCACCCCAAGCCAGGTCACTATGATGAGCGCCAAGGCAAACAGCACCCGGAAGAATGGGGCGGTCTGCCGGCCGAACAGCGGGATCACGCGTTTTCGCGGGCGATGGCGCGGTAGCCGATGTCTTTGCGGTAGAACATGCCGGGCCAGCTGATCCGGGCGGCGAGTTCATAGGCCGCCTGCTGGGCCTCGGCAACGGTGGCGCCCAGCGCCGTAGCGCACAGCACCCGACCGCCAGCGGTTACCACCTGGTCGTCCTCTATGCTCGTGCCGGCATGAAAGACCTTGCGATCGGCGGCATCTGACGTCGGCAGACCGGTGATCACATCACCTTTGTCGTAGCTTGCAGGATAACCACCCGCTGCCAGCACGACGCCGACCGCGCGCCGCTCGTCCCAGGCGGTTTCTTCATGGTCGAGTTTGCCGTCGAGCGCCGCCAGGCAATGCGCGACCAGGTCGGATCGCATGCGTAGCATGATCGGCTGGGTTTCCGGGTCGCCGAAGCGGCAGTTGTACTCGATCACCTTGGGCGTGCCGTCGGCAGCGATCATCAATCCGGCATACAGAAAACCGGTGTAGGGCAGACCTTCGGCCGCCATGCCACGGATCGTCGGCATGATGACTTCGTCCATGATCCGCGCGTACACAGCGTCGGTGACGACCGGCGCCGGCGAATAGGCGCCCATGCCACCGGTATTCAGGCCGGTATCGCCATCTCCGACCCGTTTGTGATCCTGGCTGGTGGCCATCGGCAGCACGTGTTCGCCGTCGGCCATTACGATGAAGCTGGCCTCTTCTCCGTCGAGGAACTCCTCGACGACTACCCGGTGGCCGGCTTCGCCGAACGCATTGCCAGATAGCATGTCGCGGATCGCCTCTTCGGCGGTCGCGAGTTCCATCGCCACGATCACGCCCTTGCCGGCCGCCAGACCATCAGCCTTGACGACGATCGGTGCCCCTTGCTCGCGCACATAGGCCAACGCCGGCTCCACTTCGGTGAAGGTGCGGTAGGCGGCGGTAGGGATATCGTGCCGGGCAAGAAAGTCCTTGGTGAACGATTTCGAGCCCTCGAGTTGCGCGGCGCCCTGGGTCGGTCCGAAACACTTGATCCCTGCGGCGTTGAAGGCATCGACAACGCCAATCACCAGCGGCGCTTCCGGGCCGACGATGGTCAGCCCGATCTCCCGCTCGCGGGCGAATTCGAGCAACGCTTCGACGTTTTCCGACGAGATCTGGATGTTCTCCATCTTGGGTTCGCGCGCCGTGCCGGCGTTGCCGGGCGCGACATACACGTGATCTACCAGGGGGGATTGTGCTGCTTTCCACGCCAAGGCGTGCTCGCGGCCGCCGCCGCCGATGACCAGGATCTTCATGTGTCGGGTTCGTTGCAACTGAGTGGACGAAAGATGCGGCGTATTTTAACCGTTCACGCCCGCACGTGCGGGTCCGATTTAGCCGACGGTGATTATTCCGCGCTGCCCGGTCTCGAAGAAGTGCACGATCGCCTCGACCTCGGCGGTCATGTCGCCGGACTTGACCCTTTCGATGGCATCCGGAGTCTTCAGGCCGCTCTGCAACAGTAGTCTGTAGGCCTGTTTGATGGCGCTGCGTTGGCTCTGCGAGAAACCGGCGCGACGTAGGCCCACCAGGTTGATCCCGACAAAGCGCGCATATTGCCCGTTGGCCATGGCATAGGGCGGCACATCCTGACGTACGCCGGATACCCCGCCCACCATGGCGAAATCGCCAATCCGACAGAACTGGTGAACGGCGACATGGCCTGACAGAAACACCCGGTTACCCAGCTCGACATGGCCACCCAGGGTCGCCGTGTTGGCGAAGATGTTGTTGTTGCCGACGATGCAGTCGTGCCCGATATGGCTGAAGGCCATTAGGAAGTTGTCGTTGCCGACGATGGTGCCATGTTCCTCTTTGACCCCGTGGCTGATGTTCACGCCTTCCTTGAAATGGTTGCCGCTGCCGATGGTCAGTGGCTTGCCTTTGTCCGGCGTATAGCTGAGGTCTTGCGGCGCGCTACCGATGGTTGCCCCATGGCATACGGTGTTGTTTTCGCCCATCTTAGTTTGGGCATAGATCCGGACACTGCTTTCAATAACGCAGCCGGCACCGATCTCGGCACCGGATTCAATCAGCGTGAACGGGCCGATGCGCACACTGGGGTCGACGATGGCGCCGTCTTCGACGATGGCGCTGGGGTGAATTAGCGACATGGCAACTGTTCTCTCGCCCTGGTGCCGTTGGAGGAAGCTAGGAGTCTGTCGGATTGGGTACTGCTTGGCCGCAAATCCATGGATAACGATCCAGCGTGTTCATCGAACTCGTTGAATAGCCCCGGCTATTCGCCTTGTCCGTTGAACGCATCTGATTCGCTGCCACGATTTTTCGCGTCAAACTGTTGAATCCGACAGGCCGTTGGATGGCAGAGATATTGTTGCTTTTCGTACGCGAAGTAAACCGTGGCTCAATGTCTGCCGGTCGACGCCCGGTACGCGGCGTGGCTTCGCCGAACGGTTCTGCCTGCGACAGACGATGAGGTGGGGCTTTGACCTCCCGACGGTCGCCCCGTTGCTGGGCGCGGCACACGGGTTAAAAACCGAAAGTGGCTCCGTCACCGTCGTTGCAGGCCGGCGTCAGCATCAGGTCGGATTTTTGCAATGCACGTTGAATCTTTCGCGAAATACGCAGCAGCTGTGAAAGCTCCACGAACCCCACGCGCTCGCCGTCATCGAGCCGCTGCTGCCAAGCGTCGAGTTCAGATTCCAGAAACTGCAGCAGTTTCAGCGGGCAGCCATGACAGGGGCCGGCGCAAATCTGCGCTTCGGATCGGTCGAACGGAAAGATATCGCGCATCCGTTCGATCAGCTGCTGCATCGCGGTGTTGGAGTCCGGTTTCACTTCGGCCCTGTCAGGCGCGGAACGCGAATACCATTCTAGGCCGCCGGCGAATCGGTTTTGCTGAGCCCGGTCAACGACTTGGTGACGGCGTGCGTTGTTTGCGTACCCATGAGACATGACGTTGCACCATCGGGTCGGCGCGCAGTGCGTCGAGCGTGTTGAGGCGCTTCGCCAGGGTCATTTCATCGTATAGCCGGTGCAAGCCCTTGTGGCACAAGCGGCAGATGTCGACGCCCTGCTGCAGCTCTTGTTTGTCGTAGTGTTTGCGAAAGAAGGGGCGGCGATGCACCTTGCGTGGTATCAGGTGGTGGAACGTCAGTTCGGTAGCACGCCCGCACAGGGCGCAGCGCGGAGCAGAAGTGGCCTCTTGCATCAATGCATAATGCGAATGACCCGCCGGATTATCAAGCAGACGCGCGCCGATGGACGACTATGAACAACAACTCTATACCTGGGTCGCCGCCATACCGTCCGGGCGCGTTGTGACCTATGGACAGCTTGCCGCGCTGATCGGGCGGCCCAACGGCGCGCGCTGGGTCGGCAGGCGTATGGCGCAACTCCCACCGGGCTCGACCCTGCCGTGGCATCGTGTGCTCAATGCCGCCGGTCGATCCAGCCTGCCTCTCGGCAAAGGCGGCTCGAATCGTCAGCTGCGCCTGCTCGCCCGCGAGGGCGTGTTGGTCGTCGACGGCCGGGTTTCGCTGGCGCGATTCCGTTGGGATCCCGCGGCTGACGATGCATCGATTGGCGTGTCGGACTAGCGTCGGCACGGCATTGATACGCAGGCCCCGGCGGCTGAGGTCGCTCCACGCCCGTGGGGCGATTTGCCCGATCGTTCGTTTTAGCGTTGCAGAGTCAGTGACGGAAGTGGCGCATGCCGGTGAACACCATCGCCATGCCGTGCTCATTGGCCGCAGCGATCACCTCTTCATCGCGCATCGAACCGCCTGGCTGGATCACCGCGGCAATCCCCGCTTGGGCGGCGTTGTCGATACCGTCGCGGAACGGGAAGAAGGCATCGGATGCCATCACCGAGCCTTTCACCTCTAGGCCCGCGTGTTCTGCCTTGATGCCGGCGATACGCGCCGAGTTGACACGGCTCATCTGGCCAGCGCCGACACCGATGGTCATGCCGTTTTTGCCGTACACGATTGCATTTGATTTCACGAACTTGGCGACCCGCCATGTGAAAAGCAGATCACGCATCTCGTCATCGCTCGGTTTGCGTTCGGTGACGACTTTGGTGTCGTTGAGCAGTTGCAGATCGGCGTCCTGCACCAGGAGGCCGCCGTTGACGCGCTTGTAGTCGAAACGGTGGATATCTTCGGCAGCCCACTCGCCGCACGCCAGCAGGCGCACGTTCTTCTTGGCGCGCACCGCCTCGATGGCCTCAGCCGAAACGGTCGGCGCGATGATGACTTCGACGAACTGCCGGTCGACGATTGCCTGCGCGGTCTCGCCATCGAGTTCGGCGTTGAACGCGATGATGCCGCCGAAAGCCGATTCCGGATCGGTGCTGTAGGCGCGGTCATAGGCTTCGAGCAGGTTTTCGCCGAGCGCCACGCCGCACGGATTGGCGTGCTTGACGATAACGCAGGTCGGCCCCTCGTCGAACTGCTTGACGCATTCGAGGGCCGCATCGGTATCGGCGATGTTGTTGTAAGACAGTTCCTTGCCCTGGAGTTGGTGCGCCGTTGCCACGCTGGATTCCTGGATATCCTGTTCGACGAAGAACGCCGCATTCTGATGCGGGTTCTCGCCATAGCGCATGGTCTGAACCTGGCGGAACTGCAGGTTGATGGTATTGGGGAACTCGCGCTTGCTGCCGCTGTGATCGGTGGCACCGAGGTAGTTGGCGATCGCGCCGTCGTACTGCGCGGTGTGCTCGAACGTCTTCACCGAAAGGCGGAAGCAGGTTTCACCGCGGACTTCGCCATTGTTGCTGCGCATCTCCTGGATGATCTGGCCATAATCCTGCGGGTCGACCACCACGGCCACGTCGCGGTAGTTCTTGGCTGCCGCACGGATCATGGTGGGCCCGCCGATGTCGATGTTCTCGATGGCGTTTTCCAGGGTGCAGTCGGGGTCGGCTACCGCCTGCTGGAACGGGTACAGGTTGACGGCAACCAAGTCGATCCGGCCAATCCCATGGCGTTCCATGACCTCGTCATCGGTGCCGCGACGCCCGAGGATACCGCCGTGCACTTTCGGGTGCAGCGTTTTGACGCGCCCATCCATCATCTCCGGAAATCCGGTGTAGTCACTGACTTCCATGACGGCGATATCGTTGTCGCGCAGCAGTTTCGCGGTGCCGCCGGTGGAAAGGATCTCGACGCCGGCTTCGGCCAGGTCGCGGGCGAATTCGACGACGCCGGTTTTGTCAGAGACGCTGATCAGTGCTCGGGTGATAGTGGGCATGGGTATTCCTGAAAAACAAGCGCGGCCAGCAAGTGGCCGCGTATTCTCGGTTAGGTTCTCGGCTGAGTTTATTCGATTTCGTACTGCGCCAGTTTTTTTCGCAACGTGCTGCGGCTGATTCCGAGCAGGGTGGCTGCCTTGCTCTGGTTTCCGCCGGTGTATTCCATCACGGTTTCGAACAACGGTTGTTCGACCTGCTGCATCACCAGCTGATGCAGGTCATTGGGCTGCGTGCCATCGAGCTGATCGAAATAATGGACCAGGGCGTCACGAACGACTTCGCGGAGCGGTTCTTTCTTTCTCGTCTTGGCCACGGCAAAACTACCTGTAACGCGGGGCGAATAATGCGTACCTTCAAAGCTCACGCTGCCTGTACCTCCTTTGTGGACACTGGGCTGATACCCGTTGTCTTCTTGTCATTGAGGGTGCTGAAAAACTCCCTGATCAGCCTACCTTGTTCTTGTGTTGTTTGTGCTGCATTGATCCGTTGCCGAAATGCGGTTGCTCCCGGTTGCGATTTGCAATACCAAGCGATGTGCTTGCGAGCCACCTGCACGCCATGCTTTGCGCCATACAGGCCGTACAGTTCGTCCAGGTGCTCGAGCAGAAGATCCCGTATCCATTCGGGATCCGGTGCCGCAAGTTGTTCACCGGTCTTCAGAAAGTGAACGATCTCGCGAAATATCCAAGGTCGGCCCTGCGCCGCGCGTCCGACCATCAGCGCATCGGCGCCGCTTTCAGACAACACATCGGCGGCTTTGCGCGGTGAGTCGATGTCGCCGTTGGCGATCACCGGAATCGTCACTGCATTCTTCACCTGCCGCACGGTGTCGAATTCAGCCTCGCCGCGAAACCCGCATGCCCGGGTGCGGCCGTGTACGGCGATCGCCGCGATACCGGCATTCTGCGCCAAGTGTGCGATCTGTGGCGCGTTGCGATTGTGCGCATCCCACCCGGTGCGCATCTTCAGTGTGACCGGCACCTCAACCGCCGCAACCACGGCGTCAAGAATTCGCTTTACCAGGTCTTCGTCGCGCATCAGCGCAGAACCGGCAGCCACCTTGCACACCTTTTTGGCTGGACATCCCATGTTGATGTCGATGATCTGCGCACCGTGGGCGACGTTTACGCGTGCCGCTTCGGCCATGCGTTGCGGCTCGGTGCCGACAATCTGCACTGAGATCGGACCGGGTTCGCCTTTGTGATCGAGTCGCCTGACGGTCTTGCGGGTGCCATACAGACTGGCGTCGGCCGTGATCATTTCCGATACGGCGAGTCCGGCTCCCAGGCGACGGCACAGGGCGCGAAACGGACGGTCGGTGACACCGGCCATGGGCGCCACGATCAAATTGTTGTCAAGTTGATGTGGACCGATTCGCACGTCGATTGATGGCCTCAACAATTCCAGCGTCGCCTCGCTTCGCAAGCCGTTCGCGGTCTCTGCGTACCGTCTGGCTGCGCTGTTGTTATCCGCGCCGTTTTTTTGTTCGGCAGGAGGTCGACAGGGGGACGCTATGTTACGCCGAAATGACAGGTGCGCAAGTAGAGAAGTATGACAATTCGACGCTATAGAAAGTCGATTGCAAAGCCGGTTGCCTGGTACCCGGGATCTTCAAAATCCAGGCTGATAGTGATTACTTCGCCCGCATCGATAACGCGATCTTTGGGCGGTGGTGGGTAAAGATATTCGCGTGGCGTCAGACGACGTCTAACCAACACCATCCCGTTGGTGTTCATCAACGACAATTGAATGTCCGGCAACGGTTGAGCGGTGTCTGCATCGTTACGAATGCGTGCATTCAGCGTTAATGAACTGGCAACGTTCTCCGTGGGCTGGATGTCACGATAAACGATGATGAACTTGTTTGGCGCGTGAACCAGACTGGGTCTGCATTCGATAAATTCGCAAACGGGTTCGAGCAGCGGAAATTGGCGAAGCAGCAGCTCGCGGTTCTGCCAGGCAAGCTGCATGGCCAACGCGGCAACCAATATCACGGCCAATGTCACGTACAGGGCGCCGAACCTCGATTTCTTCTCGTACAGGGTGTCCAAGACATCAAGTGCGGCCTCGGGCGACGCCTGTAGCGCCGGCAAATCGCCATCGAGTGCCTGCGGTTGCGGCGAGGATTCTTGTGGTGCGGTGGCGCCTTTGTCGCGCGCGCGCTCTCCCGGATGCGAATCGGGCGCACGGTCGGACGGAGGTTCGCCGACGCCGTCGAGTGCGTCGAACAAAGTATCGCAGGCAGAACAGCGCGTCAGACCTTCGGATTCGAGAAGATCGCTCGCTTTGACGTTGTTCAGCGTTTGGCATTTCGGACAATAGGTCTTCACGTATTGCCTCTACGACGACCGGCCATGTAGCAGCACCCAGTCTTCTTTGTGTTTGATGGGGCCGAAGTGTAAACGTTTTGTGTAGGCCTGCATGACGCTGTCGGCCTGTTCGCGCAGGATTCCCGACATCACCAGGTCGCCGTCGGCTGCAATCAGTGGTTCGATCTGTGGCGCGAGTTCGATCAACACGTTGGCGAGGATGTTGGCCAGCACCAGGTCGGCTTGCCGCGGTTCGAACACCGAACTGTGAAACACCTCGAGCCGGTCCTCGACACCATTGCGCCTGGCGTTGTCCAAGGTTGCCGTCAATGCCTGCGGATCATGGTCGATGGCCACCGCGTGAGCGGCGCCCAACTTCAGTGCGGCGATCGCCAGAATCCCTGAGCCGCAGCCGAAATCGATCACCGATTTGCCGGTTACGGAATGGCCATCGAGCCATTCGAGGCAGAGCGCGGTGGTCGGGTGTGTGCCGGTACCGAACGCCAGGCCGGGATCGAGGTCGAGAATGACCGCGTCGGCCTGTTCCACCTGGTGACCGGTAGGTTTGATCCACAGGCGTTCGCCGAATTGCATGGGTTTGAACAAGTCGAGCCAGGCGCGTTCCCAGTCCCGGTCGTCGATGCGTTCGAGCGTGAGGTGGCGGCTGACGTCTGCCGACAATGCCTGGTTGATCGCACTGCGTAAGCGGTCGGCATCGGTGTCGTGTTCGAACAGCCCGGTCACCCGGGTCGCCTGCCACAGCGGCGTTGCTCCCGGCGCGGGTTCGAGCATGGGTTCGTCACCGGCATCTCCCAGGGTGACGGCCACGGCGCCGAGGTTTTCGAACAACAGTTCGATGAGGGGGGCGCGTGATTTGTCGACAGTCAGATGAGCTTGCAGCCAGGCCATGGCGGCATTCTACGTGGAAAGTCAGGCTGGGTGGTGCGTCGCGCCCGGTTCGCCCGCCGCACCGCTCGCGTGCCTTACAAGCCGAGCTTCTTTTCCAGGTAGTGGATGTTCATGCCACCCGCGGCGAAGTTCTCGTCGACCATGATCTCAGCCTGCAACGGGATGTTCGTCTTGATGCCGTCGATAACCATTTCAGACAGAGCGGTACGCATCCGGGCGATGGCGACATCGCGCGTTTCGCCGTGCGTGATCAGCTTGCCGATCATCGAGTCGTAGTAGGGCGGCACGCGATAACCGTTGTAGATGTGCGTGTCGACGCGCACGCCGGGCCCACCGGGGATATGCAGCTGGGTGATGTCGCCTGGGCTCGGCATGAAGTTCTTCGGGTCTTCCGCGTTGATGCGGCATTCCACGGCGTGTCCGCGGAACTTGATGTCTTCCTGTGTATAGCTCAGCGGCTCGCCGCTGGCGATCAGCAGTTGTTCCTTGACGATGTCGACGCCGGTGATCATCTCGGTGACCGGGTGCTCGACCTGCACGCGGGTGTTCATCTCGATGAAGTAAAACTCGCCGTTCTCATACAGAAACTCGAAGGTGCCCGCGCCGCGGTAACCGATCTGGCGGCAGGCCTCGGCGCAACGCCCGCCCATGCGCTGGCGCAGCTCATCGCTGATGCCCGGCCCCGGAGCCTCCTCGACCACCTTCTGGTGACGACGCTGCATCGAGCAATCGCGCTCGCCCAGATGAATGGCGTTGCCGTGCATGTCGGCCAACACCTGGAATTCCACGTGGCGCGGGTTCTCCAGGTACTTCTCCATATAGACCGTTTCGTTGCCGAACGCAGCGCCGGCCTCGGCCTTGGTTAGCGAGATCGCGCTGAGCAGCGAGGCCTCTGAATGCACCACCCGCATGCCGCGCCCACCGCCGCCACCGGCGGCCTTGACGATCACCGGATAGCCGATGTCGCGCGCCAGGTGCAGGGTGCGTTCGTCGTTGTCGTCGAGCGGCCCGTCCGATCCGGGTACCGTGGGTACGCCGGCTTCCTTCATGGCCTCGATCGCGGTGATCTTGTCACCCATCAGGCGGATGGTTTCGGGTTTGGGGCCGATGAACACGAAGCCGGATTGCTCGACCCGCTCCGCGAAATCGGCGTTCTCCGACAGGAAGCCATAGCCTGGGTGAATGGCCTGGGCATCGCACACCTCGGCGGCGCTGATCAGGGCCGGCACGTTGAGGTAGCTGGCCGCAGATGCGGCCGGACCGATGCACACCGATTCGTCGGCGAGGCGTACGTGTTTCAGATCGCGGTCGGCTTCCGAGTGAACGGCGACGGTGCGCACGCCCAGTTCCCGACACGCGCGCAGAATGCGCAGCGCGATCTCGCCGCGGTTGGCGATAACGATTTTTTCAAACATGCGATCAACCAATCACGAAGAGTGGTTCGTTGTACTCCACCGGCTGGCCGTTTTCGACGAGCACCTCGATGACTTTGCCGGCTTTGTCCGATTCGATCTGATTCAGGATCTTCATCGCTTCGATGATGCACAGGGTTTCGCCCGGCGCGACCGACTGGCCTTCGGTCACGAAGGGTTTGGCGCCCGGCGAGGGTGCGCGGTAGAAGGTGCCGACCATCGGCGAACGGATCACGTGGCCCTGTGGCTCGGCCGGTGCCTCCGGCTTGGCGGCGGCTGCCGATTCTGCCGCGACCGGTGCTGCCGCCATAACCTGGGGCGTGGCCGCCATCATCGCCGGGGCGATGGTGCTGGCGCGGCTGATACGTACCGACTCTTCGCCTTCGTGTATCTCGATTTCGGCAACGTCGGACTCTTCGAGCAATTCGATCAGTTTTTTGACTTTACGGATATCCATCAGGATGTTTTCTCAATTCGCGGAGTTTCTCGAACCGTTCAATCGGCCAGCCGGCTCAGGGCGGCGGCGAGTGCAAGTTCGTAACCCTGTGCGCCCAGTCCGCTGATCACGCCGACGGCGACGTCGGACAGATAGGACTGGTGGCGAAACGATTCGCGGGCGAATACGTTTGACAGGTGCACTTCGATGAACGGGATGGCGACCCCCAGCAGGGCATCGCGCAGGGCGATGCTGGTGTGGGTCAGGGCGGCGGGGTTGATCAGGATGAAGTTCACCCCTTCGGTACCCGCAGCGTGGATTCTGTCGATAATTGCGTATTCGGCGTTGCTCTGAAAGAAGCTGAGCTGATGGCCAGTCGCCAGCTCGACGAGACGCGCTTCGATGTCGGCGAGGGTATCTTGTCCATAAACCGCAGGCTCGCGCGAACCCAGCAGGTTCAGGTTTGGCCCGTTCAGGACAAGAATGTGCGCCATGTTAACGTCGATTCCTCAAGCGCGTTTGTGTGACCAAAGCGTTGCTCTTGCAGGGATTTGTGCCGAAAAGGCTGTAATTTGCCCGCAATTGTCGACCAAGTCGAGGGTTTTGTCTAGGGCTGGGCTTCCTTTGTGCGCCCTTTATCCGCGATCAGCCGCGGCCGCGGTGTTGCAGCAGCACGGGTTCGAGGTTTTCGCGCTTCAGGCCGCCGGTGTGGCGCATCACAATCGTGCCGTCGGGCGCGGCGACCACGGTGAACGGCAGGCCGCCGGAGCGGTTGCCGAGCCTGCGCGACAGGACGGTGGCCTCGATGCCGCCGATCAGGATCGGGTAGTTGACGCCGAATTCGTTGGCGAACTCGCGCGTGGGTTCGACCTCGTCGATCGCGATGCCGATGAACTGTACCTGTTCGCCGAACTCTTGCTGCAACTCGACGAACAGCGGCGTCTCTTCGCGACACGGCAGGCACCAGGTCGCCCAGAAGTTCACGACGACCAGTTTGCCGGCATACTCAGACAGGCTGCGTTTGCTGTTGTGCAGGTCCGGGTAGCTGGCATCGGGCAGCGAGTCGACGACCACCACCTCTTTCTCGGTCAGTTTTGCGGCGTCTGCCGTCTTCTGTTGCTCGTAGCTTCGCCAGGCGAATCCGACCCCGGCGCCGATCAGCGTACAGACGACAGTGAGGACGAACAGCTTGTTGATTTTCACGGTGATATCGCTTGTGCCACGTGCTCGGCAAATCCCTGCGGGCCTTTGAACCCGAGCAGACGCAAGTGCCTACGCTCATTGCCATCGGGTCCCCAGAATATCATTGCCGGCGGTGCAGGAATGCCGATGCGTTCCTGTAGTGCCTTGTCGGCGTCGTCCTGACGGGTCACGTCGGCCTGCAGCAACACCATCTGCGACATGCCTTGCTGTACCTTCGCGTCGGGGAAGGTCTCGCGTTCCATCTGTTTGCAGTAGGTGCACCAGTCGGCGTAGAAATCGAGCATGACCGGTTTGCCCTGTGCCTTGGCCGCGGCCAGTTCACGGTCGAGATCAGCGTTGGTCTTGATCTGTTTGAAGGTGGCATGCTCGGCCTGACCGGCTATCGCGCCTCCGGCGAACACGCCGCGCAGCGGTTGCACGGTGTCCTTGCTGCCCAGTGCGGCGCCGATCAGGAAGGTCGCGCCATAGATCACCGCGGCCAGGCCCACACCTTTCCACAGTTTGCGCCAACCACCGGCCTCGGCATGCAGCGGCTCGATCGCGCCCATGTAGATGCCCGAGCCGATCAGCAGCAGGCCCCAGGCCAAGAGGATGATCATCTCCGAGATATAGGTCGGCGCGAGGCGCTCGAGCATCGTCAGCGCGACGCCCAGCATCAGCACGCCGAACACCGCCTTGACCGCATCCATCCAGGCGCCGGCGCGTGGCAGCAGCTTGCCGGCCGAGGCGCCGATCAGCAGCAGCGGTATGCCCATGCCGATACCCATGGCGAACAAGGCCGCGCCGCCGAGCACGCCGTCGCCGGTCTGGCTGATGAAGATCAGTGCACCGGCCAACGGCGGGGCGAGACACGGGCCGACGATCAGCGCCGACAACAGGCCCATGACCGCGACGCCGGTATAGCTGCCGCCCTTCTGGCGGTTACTGATCTCGGTGAGTCGGCTCTGGATGCTCGATGGCAACTGCAGTTCGTAAAAGCCGAACATCGACAGCGCGAGGGCGACGAAGATCAGGGCGAATGCGATCAGCCAGGCCGGTTGCTGCAGCGTGGTCGACAGGTTGACGCTGAAAACGCCGACCAGGATGCCGGCGATGGTATAGGTCACCGCCATCGCCAGCACGTAGATCAGCGACAGGGTGAACGCCTTGCGGGTCGTTATGTTCTTGCCGTGACCGGCGATGATGCCGGACAGGATCGGGATCATCGGGAACACGCACGGCGTCAGCGACAACAGCACGCCGATGCCGAAGAAGGTCGCGACGATCACCAGGAAGTCGCCGCCTTGCAGCAGACTGGCGATCTGGTCCTGTTCGGATTGGATCTGCGGTGCCGGCTGACTCTCGCCGGTTTGGTCCGTGCCTGCATCGCCGGGCGCGGCGGCCGCGACCGTCGTCGCGCCTTCGCCGGCCGGTAGGTCGAGCTCGAAGACCTGCTTCTGCGGCGGGTAGCAGATGCCGCGGTCGGCGCAGCCCTGGTAGCTGGCGGTGACTTTGACGCTGGTGGCATCGGTGTTGGTGCGCACCAGTGGAATGTCGAGGTCGATCTGGTTGTGGTAGACGGCGACATCGCCGATCGTGCCGTCGGGTTTGATCGAGTCTTTCTTGATATCGGGTGTCGGCAGGGCGAACTCGCCCAGGGCGACGCCGTCGCCCTCCAGAACCACCTTGACCTTGTCTTGGTAGAGGTAGGTGCCGTCAGCGATTGCCCATTGCACCCGAAGTCGGCTGCCGTCGGTGCTGCTTGCATCGGCGCGGAACGCCTTCTCGGCGGGCAGGATGTCGTCTTCGTTCGCACCCAGCCCGAGGTCGTCGCCTAGCGCCTCGAGTTCCTGCAGCGGATCGGCTTCGGCAATCGCCGGTACGGCCGTCTCCTGCATCTCGGGCGGGACGCTGCCGGCCGGTTCGAAGTTGTCGACAGCGCCAGGGTCGACCGGCGGCGGGCCATCCACGCCCTGGTCGAGCGCGACGAGCACCGTCTGTGTGTGCGGCGGATAACAGATGCCGGCATCGGCGCAACCCTGTGAGCGCGCCTTGAGCGTCAGCATCTCGGTGTTCGGCGGAATGGCGCCGAGCGGCACCTCGATGGTCACATCGTTGCGATAGATCTGCACCTCGCCGAAGACCGGATCGTTCTTCGGTTTTGCCGGCGGCAGCTTGGGATCGCCGAATTCGATATCGGCATTCTCGGTGAGGAAGCGAAACTTGCTCTGATAGAGGTAATAGCCCTCTGCGATCTGCCAGTTGACGCGTACCGTCTTGTTGTCGGTCGCCTCGGCCGAGATCACGAACGCCTGGTCGGGTTTGAGGAATTCGTCCTCGGCGTGCGCGACCGGCAGTGTCGCGACGATCGCCAAGACCCAGGCAATTAGTTTTTTGTACATGTTTCGATCCAAGCCAGATAATCAGGGAGACCTCCGGTGATGGGGACTGCGATGATCTCCGGAAGTTCATAGGGGTGGTTGTCGGCGATCGCTCGCTCCAGCGCCGTGTAACGATCCTTGCTCGATTTGATCGTCAGCATGACCTCACTGCCGCGTTCCATTTTTCCTGCCCATCTATAGATAGACGTAAGCGGCGCGCTGATATTCACGCAGGCGGCGAGTTGCTGCCCGACCAGTACCTCGGCCAGCGATTCGGCCGAGGCCTGATCCGGCATCGTTGTGATGACCAGTTGCAGTTCTGTCATGCTGTCCTCGGTGCGGATTCGATGACCGACCAACCTTGAAGACCGGCCAAACGGCCCCCATGTCTCAACGGGCGCAACTTTATGCCGGATTGGCGGCACAATCGCAAATCCTTTGGATTGAAATTCACATACAGATTCTGGGCTGGTTGAGTCGACAAGCGTCGGCGGGCGGGTCCACTGCAGCAACCGATCAGGCCAGCTAAATGATTAATCCAGCAGTCGTTTTTTTATTGATCTTCGTCGGCGCGCCGCTCGTTGAGCTGTACCTGCTGATCGAGGTTGGCAGTGTGATCGGCGCTCTGCCGACGATTCTGCTGTCGATCTTCACCGCCGCTCTCGGCGGATGGTTGGTGCGCATGCAGGGTTTCTCGGTGCTGTTCCGCGCGCAGTCACAGATGGCGAACAAGGAAGTGCCGGCGATCGAGTTGCTCGAAGGCGTACTGTTGCTGCTCACCGGCCTGGCGCTGCTGCTGCCCGGCTTCGTCACCGATGCGATCGGTTTCCTATTGCTGATCACCCCGCTGCGGCGCTGGTTGATCGTGCATTGGCTGAAGTCGCGCGGCACGCTGCGCCCCGCGGCACAACCCGGCGCACGGACCACGCCCGAGACCCAGGCCGATCGGATCATCGAGGGCGAGTACCGGCGCGACGAATGAGCCTTTAACGGGTTAGGCGTCGAGGTGTGTTGATGGCGGCCGGCCGGTGACGATGGCGACGACATCGACGAAGCGGCCGAAATGATCCGCCAATTCGCCGAACACGATGGCCTGGGCCTGTTCGCCGGGACGGGTGGCGGTTTGCTCCAGGTAGCTGTAGGCGTTGCCGCCCATGGCCACGCAATAGTCGAGGTCCTGAAAGCGGCGGCTGAGTTGCCCTGCAAACATGCCGCCGACGAACAGGGCAAGATCGCCCAGGCGTTGCAGCCACAGGCGGCGCGCGCCATTGCTCGGTGCCTCCAGGGCCTCACCGTACAGCAGTGCCAGGGGGCGTAGCTGGGTGCGCTGGTCGTCGTAATCGAACACCTGTTCGCTGCGTGCGTACTGGCACAGCAGCGAGGCCAGATAGTGCAGTGTCGCCGAATCGGCATTCAGGTGGCGCCGCCCGGCTGCCGACTGCACGGCGTGGTGAAAATACTCGCTCAAGTGTGCCGTTTGAATCACACGGCCGTCATCGTGTTCGGACATGATTCTTCCGCTCCGACAAAACAACCTGATGCATATTTCTACGGCATTTTTCGAAAAATGTTTAGTTATCAGCACTTTGTGAGTGCGAGTGCCAAAAATCGCGACGCCGAAAAATCTTTCGGCCCGCCCTTGACTTAGCAAAGTTCGCCCCTATTATTGGCACTCATCGACAGCGAGTGCTAATAAGTGCCGCGCGAAATTCCTTTACATATCAACTGCTTCTCTAATCGCTAAGGAGATTTCGAGACATGAACATTCGTCCCCTGCATGACCGTGTGGTCGTCCGTCGCAAGGAAGAAGAAACCACCAGCCCTGGGGGCATCGTGCTGCCCGGTTCAGCAACCGAGAAGCCGGTTCAGGGTGAAGTCATTGCTGCCGGCAACGGCAAGATCCTCGAAAGCGGTCAGGTGCGCCCGCTCGACGTCAAGGTCGGCGACACCGTGCTGTTCGGCAAGTACTCGGGTACCGAGGTCAAGGTGAACGGCGAAGAAGTCCTGGTCATGCGCGAAGAAGACATCATGGGTGTCATCGAGGGCTGATCCCAGCCCCGCGTTGCCAACGATTACGAATAACAGACAGATTTCAGGTATAGAGAAATGAGTGCAAAAGAAGTCAAGTTTTCCGACGACGCCCGCCAGCGCATGCTCAAGGGTGTCAACACCCTCGCCAACGCCGTAAAAGTCACCCTCGGTCCGAAAGGCCGCAACGTGGTGCTCGAGAAGTCGTTCGGCGCCCCGACCATCACCAAAGACGGTGTCTCGGTTGCCAAAGAGATCGAACTGTCGGACAAGTTCGAGAACATGGGCGCACAGATGGTCAAAGAAGTTTCGTCGCAGACCTCTGACGTCGCCGGCGACGGTACCACCACCGCAACCGTGCTGGCCCAGGCCATGGTGCGCGAAGGCCTGAAGGCCGTTGCTGCCGGCATGAACCCAATGGATCTGAAGCGCGGCATGGACAAAGCGGTCATCGCTGCGGTCGATTACCTCGCCGGTATGTCGAAACCGTGCGCCGACACCAAGGCGATCTCGCAGGTCGGCACCATCTCGGCCAACTCCGACACCAACATCGGCGACATCATCGCTGAGGCGATGGAGAAGGTCGGTAAAGAAGGCGTCATCACCGTTGAAGAAGGTTCGGGCTTCGAGAACGAACTGGACGTGGTCGAAGGCATGCAGTTCGACCGTGGCTACCTGTCGCCGTACTTCGTCAACAACCAGCAGAACATGACCGCCGAGCTCGAAGAGCCCTACGTACTGCTGCACGACAAGAAGATCTCCAACATCCGCGACCTGCTGCCGGCGCTCGAGTCGGTCGCCAAGGCCGGTCGTCCGCTGCTGATCATCGCTGAAGACGTTGAAGGCGAAGCCCTGGCGACGCTGGTGGTCAACACCATCCGCGGTATCGTCAAGGTCTGCGCTGTGAAGGCACCGGGCTTCGGCGATCGTCGTAAGGCCATGCTGCAGGACATCGCGATCCTGACCGGTGCGACCGTGATCTCCGAAGAAGTCGGTTTGAGCCTGGAAAAGGCCACCTTGAACGAGCTGGGCACCGCCAAGCGCATCGTGATCTCGAAAGAAGAGACCACCGTGATCGACGGCGCCGGTACCGAGCAGGACATCAAGGCACGCTGCGAGCAGATCCGTGCGCAGATGGAAGACACCACGTCGGACTACGACCGCGAGAAGCTGCAGGAACGTCTGGCCAAGCTGGCCGGCGGTGTTGCGGTCATCAAGGTTGGCGCTGCGACCGAAGTCGAGATGAAAGAGAAGAAGGCCCGCGTTGAAGACGCGCTGCACGCTACCCGTGCTGCCGTTGAAGAAGGCATCGTCCCCGGTGGCGGTGTTGCGCTGGTGCGTGCCCAGGCCACGATGGGCGAGCTCAAAGGCGAAAACCACGACCAGGATATCGGTGTGGCGATCGCCCGTCGCGCGATGGAAGAGCCGCTGCGTCAGATCGTTGCCAACGCCGGTGCCGAGCCGTCGGTGGTGCTGAACAAGGTCGTCGAAGGCGAAGGCAACTTCGGCTACAACGCCGGCAACGGTGAGTACGGCGACATGGTCGAAATGGGTATTCTCGACCCGACCAAGGTCACCCGCTCTGCGCTGCAGAACGCGGCTTCGGTTGCCGGTCTGATGATCACCACCGAGTGCATGGTCGCTGAAGAGCCGAAGGAAGAGGCAGCAATGCCTGGCGGCGATATGGGCGGCATGGGCGGTATGGGTGGCATGGGCGGCATGATGTAATCACGCCGCACAGCACCTGCGCTGTAGCTCAAAAGCCCCACCTGGGTTACCCGGGTGGGGCTTTTTCGTTTCGGTGCGCTGGTGCCCGGTATGGTTTTAGCGAGCGGCGACTTCGCCTACGGTGGCGCTGCCGCTGCGTATGCCAAGCCGCGCGGGGGCCTCGATTTCGACCACCGAGATGTCGTCGGTGGGCGGAGCCAGGTCGACGTGCTGCAGCACCGCATCGATCAGCGCGGGCAGCTTCGGTGCCTCGAGGTCGGGTTGTGCTAGGAACTCCTCGAGCCGCTGGCCACCCCACATTTCCCCGTTCTTGTCGACCGCCTCGGTCAGCCCGTCGGTGTAGGCGTAGACGAGGTCGCCCGCCTGCAAATGGATGGTCACCGTCGAGGCATCGAATTGGTCGGCGCCGGACACGCCCAGCGGCAGACCGTGTGAGGCGATGCGTTCGTAGCCGTCCTTGTTGCCGCGGCGGATCAGCACATCGGGCAGGCCACCGTTCCACACATGCAAGGTGCGATGGTCGGCGGTCAGTTCGAGCAGTACCCCGCAGCAGAAGTAGCCGACCGGCAGCAGCTGGTGCAGCTTGGCGTTCAACTCGGTGGCGATGGCATCCAGGGGCAGACCTTTCGAGGCCATCGCGAGGAACACCGACGAAGCCGGCAGGGCACCGAGCGCCGCTGGCAGGCCGTGACCGGTGAAATCGCCAAGGAAGATGTAGGACTGACCGGCGGGACCGCGAACGGTCTGCGTCAGGTCGCCCGACAAGGTGCCCATCGACTGGTTCCAGGTATGGATGCCCGGCAGCTTGCGGTCGCCACCGACCACGAGCTGTTTGAAGACGTGCTTCGCCAGCGCCTCTTCCTGTTCAATGACATCCTGTTGCCGGCCGAGAATCGTGTTGCGGTCCTGCAGATCCTTGTTGACCTCGGTGAGTTTTTCGACCAGTTCGTCGGATCGGAAGCGGGCTTTGATGCTTTCTGTAATCGACTCGTTGTAGCGTTTCGCGGTCACGGCGAGCAGCGGCGAGAAGAACACGAACAGCGTGACCTCGGCGATGGCATCGGCACCGGAGACAAACAGGCGCGATATGACAACGGTCAGCGTCGCGCTGCCCCACAGGACGAGGTACTGCGAGATACACACGCCGTACGAGGTAATCGCAGCCATCAGGATGAACGGTGGAATCAGCGTTTGTACGTAGCGTGCGTACGCCGGTGCTCCGTCGAGCGGAAGGAGGGCCACACCGCCCCAGGCGACACCGACCAGCAGGACACTGACTGAGTGCCGCTTGATCCAGTATTCGTGCGTGAACTGCGCAATCTCGCTGGCGAAGAACTGCCGAAACAACACAAAGCGTTGTAAGGTTGCGAGCGCAGCAATGCCACCCCAGGCGAGCGGGGCGAATCCCGGCTGTGCGACGAAGAAGACCAACGTGCAGACGACCACCCCAATGGCAGCCGCAATCGAAGCCGTTTGCGCCTGGGTAAACAGCTGTACTAGTAATTCTCGCTTTACCGGATCGAAGGCGCGAATTTTTGGCATGGTCGAAATAGCGGCATGGCCGAATGGGTCTTTAATCTGGTGGACCGTTGTAAAGCGGTCCTTGACGACACTCAAGAAAGCGTAATCAGAGGAGGACCTGATGGTCAAAAGAATTGTCGCTATTTGTTTGTTCTTGTTATTTTTTTCACTTCCAGTGCTGGCCGCGGACGGGCTCAAGAGCATCGTCAGTGAGAACCCGGCAACCGCCACGATGGATCGTCTCGAGAAAGCGGTCACTGCTGCGGGCTTCAAGGTGTTCGCCAGAGTGGATCACGCGGCCGGTGCGAAAACCGTCGACATGCAACTGGCTCCGACCGAGTTGTTGATTTTCGGTAACCCCAAGGGTGGTACAGTGCTGATGCAGCAGCAAACCACTGTGGGGATCGATTTGCCCCTCAAGTACCTGGTGTGGGAGGCCGACGGCAAGGTCATGATCGGCTGGAACGATCCGCAGTGGATGGCAGAACGCCATGGCATTGATCCTCAGCATCCGGTTATCCAGAAGATCAATGGTGCGCTGCAAAAATTTGCCGCAGAGGCTGCCAAACCCTGATGCACGAAGAACCGGCCGCGCAGCGGCTTGATCACTATCGCAGCGCCTGGCGCGACGCGCTGGGCGCTGCCGATCTCGGGGATGCGTCTTTCCCCGCTGTTGAGCACCTCGAACGTATCTGGTCGGCTAGCGATTTTGCCGCCAAGACATGCCTTCGCCATCCCGACATGTTGCTGGAGCTGCATCGCTCCGGTTTGCTCGATCACGCGCTCGACAGCGGCGAGATGTCGGCGCTGCTGGCCGAGAGATTGGAAGGCGTCGGCGATGAAGCGGCGCTGGAGCTGGCGCTGCGTCGGTTTCGTCAATTGCAGATGTTGCGCATCGTGTGGCGTGATATCGGCGGGTGGGCCTCTCTCGATGAGACACTCGAGGATCTTTCCGAGCTCGCCGACATCTGCATCCGTCAGTCGGTCGACAAGCTGTACGCCTGGGCGGTCGAGAAATCGGGCGTGCCACGCGACGCCGACGGCCAGGCGCAACGTCTGATCGTACTCGGCATGGGCAAGCTCGGGGCGCGCGAGCTCAACCTGTCGTCCGATATCGATCTGATCTTCTGTTTCCCCGAGCACGGCCGTACCGATGGTGCGCGGCCGATCGAGAACGAGCAGTTCTTTACCCGCCTCGGACGCCAACTCGTCAATGTGCTCAGCAAGCAGACGGCCGAGGGCTTCGTGTTTCGCGTTGACATGCGCCTGCGACCCTTCGGCGATTCCGGGCCGTTGGTCGTCACCTATGGGGCCATGGAGCATTACTATCACTCGCAGGCGCGCGACTGGGAGCGCTACGCGATGGTCAAGGCGCGCGCGATCACCGGCGAAGCCGAAGACATCGATACGCTGATGCAGATGCTGCGTGGCTTCGTCTATCGGCGTTACATCGATTTCGGTGTGATCGAATCGATCCGCGACATGAAGCGGATGATCGAGCGCGAGCTGCACAAGAAGGGCATGGACGCCAACATCAAGCTTGGCCAGGGTGGCATCCGCGAGATCGAATTCATCGGTCAGGCGTTCCAGCTGGTGCGTGGTGGGAGGGAAAAAGATCTGCAGATCCGCCCCATCCAGGAGGTGCTTCGCTTGCTGGGTGAGCGCGAGATCCTGCCGAGCTTCGCGGTGCGCGAGCTGCTCGACGGCTACCGTTTTCTCCGCATGACCGAGAACCGGCTGCAGGCGTGGAAGGATGAGCAGACCCACCGGATTCCAGACAGCGCAATCGGCCGGCAACGCCTGGCGACCAGCATGGGGTTCGACGACTGGCCGCAATTCGAACGTGTGCTCGATCGCCACCGCCGCCATGTGCACGAACAGTTCGGCAGCGTGTTCGCGGCACCGCAGGCGGAGCGCCCGGAGAAGGAGTCGCCGTTGGCGGCCGTCTGGGGGGCGAATCCCAAAGCGGATATGTGCATCGTGGCGCTGACCGATGCCGGGTTCGAAGACCCGGAAAGCACACTGAACAGGGTCAAGACATTTCATGATTCGTCGGCTGCCAAGGCGCTGCCGACCCGCGGCCGTGCCAAACTCGACCAGCTGATGCCGTCGCTGATCGAGGCGGCGGCACAGCACCCGCAGCCATCGGTCACGCTGCAGCGTCTGCTCGACCTGATCGCTGCGATCATGCGTCGCACGGCCTACATGGATCTGCTGGTCGAGAATCCGCTGGCCTTGTCGCAGCTCGTGCGGCTGGTCAGCGAAAGTAGTTGGGTGGTATCGCAGTTGATTCGGCAGCCGCTGCTGCTGGATGAACTGCTCGACCCGCGCCGCCTGTATTCGCCGTTGCGGCGCGAAGACCTAAAAGGCGAGCTGCGCACCTTGCTGGACTCGGTGGCCGACGATGACCTCGAACAGGAAATGGAACGCCTGCGCCAGTTTGCCCAGGGCAACCGCCTGCGCGTCGCCGCCGCCGACATCGTCGGCGCAATCCCGCTGATGGTGGTCAGCGATTACCTGACCGAGATTGCCGAGGTGACCTTGCAGCAGGTGCAGAAGAGCGCCTGGCGCGACCTGTCGCGCAAGCATGGGCGACCGGGCGAGCTGAAGGACATGGACAGCGGTTTTGCCGTGATTGGCTACGGTAAGCTCGGCGGCATCGAGCTGGGATATGCCTCCGATCTCGACCTGGTGTTTCTGCACGGCAGTGACCAGCTCAATGCAATGACCGACGGCAAACGCAGCGTGGCGAACGACGTGTTTTATGTGCGCATGGGGCAGCGCGTGGTGCATATGCTGACCACCCGCATGCCTTCCGGTCTGCTGTATGAGGCCGATATGCGCCTGCGGCCGAACGGCAACGCCGGGCAGCTGGTGGTCTCGTTGGGCGCGTTCGAGCGGTACCAGCGCAACGACGCCTGGACCTGGGAGCACCAAGCCCTGGTGCGGGCGCGGCCGGTGGCGGGCGATCCGGCCGTGATTGCGCGCTTCGGCGCGATCCGGCACCAGATACTGTGCCTGGAGCGCGACCACGACAAGCTGTTGGTCGATGTGCGCACAATGCGGCAGAAGATGCGCGCCAGTCTCGACCGCAGCAACGCCGACGATTTCCACATCAAGCAGGGCGTCGGCGGGCTGGTGGATATTGAGTTCATCGTGCAATACGCGGTGCTGCGCTGGGCGCATCAGTATCCGGATCTGACCGAGTGGACCGACAATGCGCGCCTGCTCGAACGCCTTTCCAGGCACAGCCTGTTGCCGCAGGGGATGGCCGACCAGCTGTGGAACGCCTACCAGGTGTATCGGGGAATCGTGCATCGGCGGGCGTTGCAGGAAGAAGGTTCTTCGGTTCCGGCGGAACCGCTGGTCGAGGAACGGGCCATGGTGACCGATATCTGGAACCGCGTGATCGGGCCGGAAGCAACCTGATGCGGGTGCGGCGTTCGCGCGTGCCGGCTATCGGGAAATGGCGCTTTATGGTTCAATAACCGGCTACGCAACGCGGCCCGGTTCAGCTCGAAACCGGCTGCGATATCTCGGTTATTTTGGAGTTCACGACGATGCAAACCATGGCGGATCGCGACGGCCTGATCTGGCTGGATGGCGAGATGGTTCCCTGGCGCGATGCCAAGACCCATGTGCTGACGCACACACTGCACTACGGCATGGGGGTGTTCGAAGGGGTCCGCGCTTATCACGCCGAACAAGGCACTGCGATCTTCCGCCTCAACGAGCATACCGACCGGCTGTTCCGCTCGGCTCACATCCTCGGCATGCCGATGCCGGTCAGCCGTGAGGAGATGAACGAGGCGCAGCGCCGTGCCGTCAGCGAGAACAAGCTCGATTCCGCCTACATTCGTCCGATGTGCTTCTATGGCTCGGAGGGTATGGGGCTGCGTGCCGACAACCTCCAGGTGCACTGCATGGTCGCCGCCTGGGCCTGGGGTGCCTATCTCGGTGAAGAGGGCATGACCCGCGGGATTCGCATCCGCGTGTCGTCGTTCACCCGTCATCACGTCAATATCACCATGTGTCGGGCCAAGGCCAACGGCAACTACATGAACTCGATGCTGGCATTGAAAGAGGCACTCGAAACGGGCTACGACGAGGCACTGCTGCTCGACGCCAACGGCTACGTGATGGAAGGCTCGGGCGAGAACATCTTTATCGTGCGTGACGGTGTGCTGTACACGCCCGACCTGACGTCGTGCCTGGACGGCATCACCCGCAAGACCGTGATCCAGCTGGCCGAAGAAGAAGGCCTGAAGGTAGTCGAAAAGCGCATCACGCGTGACGAGGTGTATATCGCCGACGAGGCTTTCTTCACCGGTACGGCGGCCGAAGTCACGCCGATCCGTGAGGTCGATGGCCGGGCGATCGGCAGCGGCAGTCGCGGGCCGGTCACCGAGAAGTTGCAGAGCAAGTATTTCGATGTCGTGCATGGCCGCAGCAAGGCGCACGCCGACTGGCTGACCACCGTCTGAGCACCAACATAAACCGTACAGCCGGAGAATCGTATGAGCACCAACACCGCCAAGCCTGATGCAGCGCCGGCGATCCAGGTGAAGCGCGCGGACCTGCCGTTGTCGTGTCCGCGACCGGGCGACGAGGTGTGGAACATGCATCCGCGGGTCTATCTGCCGATCGAGAAGAGCGGCGAAGCGACTTGCCCCTACTGCGGTGCCCACTACGTACTGAGCGATTGAGCCGGGTGACGGCTCGAACCTGGCGGCCCCTGTCGCCGGCTGCGCGCCGGCGATGCCTTGCCGGAGTGCGCACCGACCTCTTTTCTGCCGCCATGGTGACCTGCCGTTGAGCGGCGAAACTTCTCATCAGCCGACAGCGCATGACGCGATTCTGGTCGTCGGCCCGTCATGGGTAGGCGACATGGTCATGGCGCAAAGCCTGTTCAAGGCCTTGCGCGCGAACGATCCCGATGTAGCCATCGATGTGCTGGCGCCCGGCTGGAGCCTGCCGTTGCTCGAGCGCATGCCCGAGGTGCGTCAGGGTATCGTTATGCCACTGGGGCACGGCAAATTCGCGCTGCGCGAACGCTGGCGTCTCGGAAGATCGCTGCAGGGCCGTTATCGACAGGCGATTGTGTTGCCCAACTCGTGGAAGTCGGCGGTCACACCGTTTGCTGCACGCATTCCCCAGCGCACCGGCTGGCGCGGCGAGATGCGCTATGGGCTGCTCAACGACGCGCGTAAACTCGATAAATCGGAATTGACGATGACGGTGCAGCGTTTCGTCGCCCTGGCTGCCCCGGCGGGTGCGGCGCTGCCGGCCGTCGAACCTCCGCGACTAGAGGTAAACGCGGCGGATGTCGAACGGGCGATGGCCGACCTCGGCATCGGCAAGGCGCCCGACGACCAGGTCCTGGCGCTGTGCCCGGGTGCCGAATACGGACCGGCCAAGCAATGGCCGACGGTGCACTATGCCGAGCTCGGGCGCCGTTTCGGCAGGCTGGGTTGGTCGATCTGGCTGTTCGGTTCGGAGAAGGATCGCGCCGTGTGTGAAGGTGTCGCGGCGACCTGCAAAATGGCCACCAATCTGGCCGGTCGGACCACGCTCGAGCAGGCGGTTGATCTGATGTCGCAAGCAGATGCGGTGGTATCCAATGATTCCGGGTTGATGCACGTGGCTGCGGCGCTGGATCGCCCGACGGTCGCGCTGTACGGTTCGTCCGATCCCGGTTTCACGCCGCCGCTCAATAAACGCCATCGCATCGTCAGTCTCGGCCTGGATTGCAGCCCGTGTTTCAAGCGTGTCTGTCCACTGGGGACGACGGCCTGCCTGGTCGATATGTCGGTTGACCAGGTGGCCGAGGCACTCGAGGCGGTGATGGCCTGATCGATGCGTGTGCTGTTGGTCAAAACGTCGTCGCTGGGTGACTTGATCCATACTTTCCCCGCGCTGACCGATGCATCGAAGGCGCTGCCCGGCATCCGTTTCAACTGGCTGGTTGAAGAGGCGTTCGCCGAGGTGCCGGGTTGGCACCCGGCCGTCGATGAAGTCATCACTGTGTCGTTGCGCCGCTGGCGCAAGGCGTGGGCCAAGGCGTTCAAGAGTGGCGAATTAACTGAATTTCGCAAGGTGCTCAAGCGCCGTCGCTACGACCTGATCCTGGATGCCCAAGGCCTGTTCAAGAGTGCCGCGTTTGCGTGGCTCGCCGACGGCCCGCGGGCGGGGCTTGATCGGCGGTCGGCGCGCGAATCTCTTGCCTCCTTTTTCTACCATCGCCGCTACGCGGTGGCGCGTGGTCAGCATGCGATCACCCGGACGCGACAGTTGTTCGCTCAGGCGCTCGGCTACGCGCTGCCCGATGGCGATGTCGACTACGGGCTGCATTTTTCGACGGCACGCGATGCCGGTAGAAAGCGTTTGGTGTTGCTGCATGGCACCACCTGGCCGAGCAAGCATTGGCCGGAGCCCTATTGGGCCGAGTTGGCGCACCTGGCGCATGCCGATGGGTTCGAGGTCGGCCTGCCGTGGGGGGATCCCGACGACCGACTGCGTGCCGAGCGCATCATCAAGGCGGCCGGTTGCGGTGAGTTGCTGCCCCGCCAGGGATTGACCGAGTTGGCAGCCCAGCTTGCCAGGGCCGACGGCGTGGTCGGTGTGGATTCCGGCCTTGCCCATCTCGCGGCTGCGGTCGGCACGCCGGCGATCACCTTGTACGGCCCGACGCGAACCGAGCTGACAGGTGCGCTCGGCCCGCACCAGCGCAACCTTGCCGCTGAGTTCGCCTGTGCACCCTGTATGCAGCGCGAATGTACCTACAAGGAACCGAGCCCGGTAGCTCCCGCCTGCTTCGCCGGGCTTGATCCGCGCCAGGTGTACACAGCGCTGCGGGCGCAAATAGCCGGTGCTGCGGCGTGAAACTCGCCTTTGTGCTGTACAAATACTTCCCGTATGGCGGGCTGCAACGTGACATGTTGCGCATCGCCGAAGCATGCGTTGCGCGCGGTCATCGTGTGGTGATCTACACGATGTCGTGGGATGGAGAGCGGCCCGCATCGATGGATGTCGACGTGCTGTCGATCAAGCGCGTCAGCAGCCATGCGCGCAATCATGAATTCACGCGGAAGCTGGGTGAGCGCCTCGCGGCAGATCCGGTCGACCTGGTGATCGGATTCAACAAAATGCCGGGGTTGGACGTTTATTACGCTGCCGACGGCTGTCTGCGTGAAAAGCTGCATCGAGAGCGCAGTTGGTTGGCGCGCCTGGCGCCGCGCTACCGGCATTTTCTAGGCTACGAGAGAGCGGTGTTTGCGGCGTCCTCGCGGACCGAACTCCTGATGATCTCGCCGCGCCAGTGCGAGATCTACCAATACCACTACCGCACCCCGGATGCCCGTATTCACATGCTGCCACCCGGTATAGCGCGTGATCGCTGCGCCGACGCGCAGGCAGATGAGAAACGTAAAGGCTTTCGGCGAGAATTCACCATCGCCGACGACGAATACCTGATCCTTTGTATCGGCTCGGGATTCAAGACCAAGGGACTGGATCGCTCGCTGCGCGCGTTGGCCGCATTGCCGGACGCTTTGCGCGCGAAGACCCGCTTGATTGCAATCGGCCAAGACAACCCGGCGGGATTTGTTGACCAGGCGAAGCGCCTCGGTGTCGATGATCGATTTACCGTATTGCGTGGCCGTGACGATATCCCGGCCGTGCTACAGGGCGGCGATGTTTTGCTGCACCCGGCATACTACGAGAACACCGGAACGGTATTGCTCGAGGCCGTCGTCGCCGGCCTGCCGGTGTTGACAACCGAGGCATGCGGATACGCATTCCATGTCAGGCAGGCCGAAGCCGGCAGGGTGTTGCCCTTGCCGTTCGAGCAGAGCGCCCTCGATGCGGCGTTGGCCGACATGCTGGTGTCACCCGAGCGCGCGCGGTGGGCGGAAAACGGTATCGCCTATGGCAAGGCACATGATCTGTATCACATGCCCGAACTTGCCGCCGACCTGATTGTGCAGATCGGAGAGCGGCCGTGACGCTTTGGGTCGACGAAGACTTCCGCCGCGAAATGGGTTTCACGACGCCACGAATGAGCGACTTCTTTGCGATCGAAGGCGAGGTGTTTCGCGAGCCGGCGGGCAGCAACCGGCGCACCTTGCGTTTCGAATGCGGTGGGCGGGGCTATTTCCTCAAGTTGCATTGGGGAGTCGGCTGGCGTGAGATCTTCAAGAACCTGCTGTCGCTGAAGGCTCCGGTGCTGGGGGCGCGTAACGAATGGCAGGCGATCCAGCGATTGACCGAGCTGGGCGTGGAAACCATGCAGTTGGTGGCGTACGGTGAAGCGGGAATGAATCCGGCGACCCGCCGGTCCTTTGTGGTGACGCGCGAACTTGAAAGCACGATAAGCCTGGAAGACTACTGTGCGGACTGGGTGCGTGAGCCACCCCCGGCGCCGGTCAAGTGGGTTTTGATCGACCGCGTGGCCGAGATGACGGCCGCCTTGCACGCCACTGGCATGAATCACCGCGATCTGTACATCTGCCATTTTTTGCTGCAGCAGCCCTGGCCCGGGCCGGATGAGTCGTTGCATCTCCATCTCATCGATCTGCACCGGATGCAGTTCCGCGATCGGGTCCCGCGTCGCTGGTTGGTCAAGGATCTCGCTGCTCTTTACTTCTCGGCGCTGCACATTGGCCTGACTCGGCGCGATTTGTACCGCTTCATCCGGCAATACACCGGTGGAAGATTGCGCGATGAACTCCGAAAGAACGCGGCATTGTGGCGACAGGTGAGCGACCGTGCATGGCATCTGCAAGACACCAAGCCCGTTGTTGCCGAGGTGCCGCCACGTGGATGACTTCATCGCGCCAGGTTGGCAGACAGCGCTGGAAGCGCGCGGCTTGGCGACATTCGACGCTCTGTGGGCGCTGGATGCCGAGTGGTTTGAGCCGCCCAACAAGCGCCGCGGCGGGTGGAGCGGCGTTGTGCGTATTGAGGTTGACGGTCCCGATGGCGGGCGGGTTGGCCTGTTCCTCAAGCGCCAGCAGAATCACTTGCGCCGTACCTTCAAGCACCCGCTAGGTGGCGAGCCCACGTTTGCCGCCGAGATGCGCAACATACTGGCCTTGCACGCGCTCGGCGTGCCGACGCTGACCCCGGTCTTCTACGCGCAGCGCAAGATCGCCGGCAAGTGGTGCGTGGTACTGATGACGGTCGAGCTCGCCAGCTATCGTCCCCTCGACGATTGGACGGCGGAATGGGCTGAAGCCGGCTGGCGGGCATCGAGGTCGCGGCGTCTGGCGCTGATCGATGAGATGGCGCCGCACATTCGTGCGATGCACCTGGGCGGCTACGTGCACAACGCCTTGCATCCCAAGCACGTCTTCGTGCGATTCGACGCCGAGGGGCGGCCACAAAGCTGCCTGATCGATCTGGAGAAGATGCGCCGTGAATACCCCGTCTTGCGCAATACCATCCGCGATCTGGACAGCTTCAATCGCCGAAATCTGCATTTCTCGACGGCCGATCGCCTGCGGTTTCTGCAGCGCTATCTGGGCGATGGCGAGTTATCGTGGCGCGGGTGGGTGATCTGGCAGTGGCTGCGTAAGCGCTACGCGCGGGCGATGCGCAGGCGAAACGCATGAACACGGCCGCCGAAGGCCTTGTTTTGGGCGACGGGCGAGTCGTAGAGCGTGGCGGCATGCTGCGTCGTTTACCCGGTAAGCGCGAGGTTTTCGAGGGCTGGTTGGATGGTCGGCATGTCCTGGTGAAGCAATACCTCGATCGTGAGCGGGGTGCTGTGCATGCCGGTCGCGAGGAAAAAGGACTGCGGGCGCTGGCTGCGGCTGGCGTCGCCGCTCCCGAGATCCTGTTCAGTGGTAGGGACGAGCCGGGAAACCCGGTGGTCGTTCTGCCCTTCATCGAGGAGGCCCGTCCTTACTCGGTAGTCTGGCGGGAAGCGGAGTCGAAGGATCGTGAACAGCTGGCCCGCCGCATGATGCGACTGCTGGCCCGCCACCACGCGGCAGGCCTACGTCAGACCGATCTTCACCTCGACAATTTTCTCGTGACGCAAGCCGAGATCTTTAGTCTCGATGGCGCGGGCATCAAGGTGTCGGGCAGAGCGCTCAAAGAAGGCCCATCGTTGGAGAATCTCGCCCTGTTCTGCGCCCAGCTGCCGCCCGCGTTCGATGCGCATGCGATAGCAATTGCCGAGGCGTATGTCCGGGCGCGCGACTGGGATACGACGAGCGTCTTGCGCAGGCTGCCGGCTTTGATTGACGCTGCGCGCAGTTGGCGCTGGCGCAAGGTCAGCGAAAAGATCTTTCGCGATTGCACGGCGATACGCCACATCAAGACAGCTGCGTCTGAAGCGTTTGTCGTTCGTCGTTATGCGGATGCGCTCACCGGGGTGTTGTCCGAGCTGGACGCCACCTGTCCGACAGATGCTGAGAGCCTGCTCAAAAATGGCAATACGGCTACCGTGTGGGGGGTCAAAGCCGGCGGCATCGAGATGGTAGTGAAACGCTACAACATCAAGAACTGGCGGCATGGGTTTACCCGATTGGTTCGCGAGAGCCGCGCGTCGATCTCGTGGCGCAATGCGCACCGACTCATGCTGTTAGGCGTCAAGACTCCAGAGCCGATTGCCTGTGTGACCGCTCGCAGCGGCGGTTTCGGTCGGGTAGCCTATTTTCTGGCCGAGCGGATCGTTGGGCCGGACCTCGCCGAGTGGGTCGCCGCAAACCGATCAGATGCCGAGGCCGTGGCGGAAATTGCTGGCGAGGTTGCAAAAATGTTTGTGCAGTTGCGCCGCTGGCGCCTTTCGCACGGGGATATGAAGGCGACCAACTTCATCGTGGCCGACGACGGCGTTTATCTGATCGATCTCGACGCCATGCGCCAGTATCGCAGCCAGTCCGCGTTCGAACGGGCATGGCGAGGCGATATGAGTCGGTTTGCGGCCAATTGGAGCGATTTCCCGGATTTTACCCGCTCGGTGCTCGATCGATTGTGAAAAGCCTTTGAACTGAGGCTGTCTGTGCGGGAGTTCGTACAGCTTGCGCCCGCCGGAAGTGCCCGAACTGCGTTGGGTGTCGCTGCCGCCCCGCTCGCTTCCGCGTCGAAACACTGGCAAAATCTCGCGTTTGCAGAACGACTTAGTCCACAGGCTTCATGATTGTATTGGGAATTTCCGGCGCCGTCAGCCACGACCCGTCGGCCGCCATCTTCGTTGACGGCGAATTGGTTGCCGCCGCCGAGGAAGAGCGCTTCATTCGTGACAAGCATGCGAAGGGCAAATACCCCTACGAAGCGACCCGCTTCTGTCTTGAGTATGCCGGCGTCAAACCGGAACAGGTAGATGTTGTCGCCTTTCCGTACGCGCCGATCCCGCTGAGCAGCCCGGCACGCTGGCACTATGCCGCGCGGCATTGGTATGCACCGGATCGCGCCCTGGATGCGATCTTCAACGGCAATCGCCGCTTTCGCCGAAATCTCGCCAAGACGCAGAAACTGGTGGCGGATCTGCGCATGGACAACGCGCGCGTCGTACCCGTGGAGCACCATTTGACGCATGCGTCGAGCGCCTACCACCTGAGCGGCTTCAAAGAGAAAACAGCAATTCTCGGGATCGACGGCAAAGGGGAATATGCCACGACGTTTTTCGGCTATGGCGAGAACGGGCAGATTCACAAGATCAAAGAGTTCTACGACCCGGACTCGCTCGGCGGCATGTATGGGGCCATGACCGAGTATCTCGGGTTCGAGATGCTCGACGGCGAATTCAAGGTCATGGGCATGGCGCCTTATGGTGATCCGAAGCGTTTCGACTTTTCACGCCTGATCAAATATGACCAGCGGTCGTTCAAGGTGAACACCCAGTTGGTCAACGTCATCGGTATGCGCCGCTACAAGGATGCGAACGGCAAAGGCTACTACTTCAGTCCGAAGCTGATCGATTGGCTCGGTCCCAAGCGCGAAGGCGACGAGATCGACGATCCGTATATCGACTACGCGGCCTCGATCCAGCAGTTGTTGGAGGATGTCTCTCTCGGGTTGATCGATCACTACCTCGGTGACATCCTGCGTGAGACCGGCAAGATCTGTTACGCGGGCGGCGTGGCGCTGAATGTGAAACTGAATCAGCGCATCATTGCCCGACCTGACGTCGAAGAACTGTTCGTGCAGCCGGCAGCGTCCGACGCTGGTACGGCATTGGGTGCCGCATCATACGTGGCCAACCAGGCAGGCGATGCGGTCAAGCCGATGCAGCACGCCTACCTCGGGCCGAGCTACTCCAGCGAGCAGTGCATCGCGGCGTGCGAAGAGCACGAGCGGAAACCCCGTTGGAAAAAACTCGATAACGTACCCGAGCAGGTGGCGAAGATACTTGCCGACGGTAACCCAGTGGCCTGGTTCCAGGGACGCATGGAGTTCGGTCCGCGCGCGCTGGGTAACCGCTCGATTCTGGGTGCGCCCAACGTTGAAGGTATTGCCGAACGTATCAACGAACAGATCAAGTACCGCGAGCGTTGGCGGCCGTTCTGCCCGAGCATGCTCGACCGGGTCGCCCCACAGATGTTGCAGACCGATCATCCGGCACCCTATATGACCTTCACCTTCGACGTCGCCGACGAATGGAAGACGCGCGTCCCGGAGGTGGTGCATGAGGATGGCACGGCGCGCGCGCAGGTCGTCACGTCCGAATCGAATCCGCGCTATTACGCATTGATCGAGGCGCTGGAGAAACTCACCGGCAACGGCGTTGTTCTGAATACGTCGTTGAATCGCAGGGGAGAGCCGATGGTCTGTTCACCGACAGATGCGTTGAATATGTTTTACGGGTCGGAGTTGCAATATTTGGTGATGGAAGATTTGTTGGTTCGGAAAGAAAGCGCCTGAACAGGCATGTGTAGCAGCGATGCAGCCTTTCAAGCTTTCCATTGTGCGCGTTGCGTACGCGCACTACCGGTCCTCTGACTGGTTGCTCGGGTCGGTGCCGTTAGGAGGGCGCGTGCGAAGCGTGTCGAGAATCGTGCGCAATAACTGGCGCGTGCGGCAGGCGCGTCCGTATGGGTTGTTGTGTTCGCTGGGCGCTATAGCGCGATTGTTTTCGTGGGTCGGCGTACCCGCTGAGATCGAGTGACATGCAGTCCCGTTTGGTCCATCCGCGATATTGGGGCGTATGGTTGGTTTTGGGCCTGTATCGCGCAATTGTCCTATTACCGCACCCGGTGTTGATGGCTTTGGGCAGGCATCTCGGTCGGTTCGCAATGCGGGTCTTGCGGAGCCGCGTTACTATTGCTCGAAAGAATATTGATGCCTGCTTTCCCGAGATTAGTGAGGCCGAAAGACGGTCCTTGCTGACGGCACATTTTGAATCCCTTGGCATGGGGCTGTTGGAAGCGGGAATGGCATGGTGGTGGGACAGGGAAAAATTGCTGGCGCTCGCCGAGATAAGGGGTTTCCATCATCTGGAGCAGGCGGCGGCGAAGGGCAAAGGCGTTCTGCTGTTTGGCGCTCACTTCACCAGCATGGAAATCGGCGGAAGCATACTTGCCTATAAATTTCCCCTCGATGTCATGTATCGCCATAGCAACAACGCTGCCGTTGAGTACGTTATGTCAAATGCGCGAAGGCGCGTCTGCCGCCATTTGATCGAACGCGCAGAGGTTAAGGAGTTGTTGCGCAGTCTCAGGCAGGGTCGAGCGGTTTGGTACGCGCCCGATCAAAACACTCAGCGAAAAAAAGCCGTGTTTGCCCACTTTTTTGGTCACAAGGCGGCGACTACTCCCGCGACGGCGAGACTTGCCCAGATAACCGGGGCAGCAGTAGTTCCGTTTCGAACCGTGCGGACCACCGGTGGCAAGAGATATAGGCTGGAAATCGAGGCCGAATTGATGGACTTTCCAAGCGGCGACGTCGTTCGCGACACACAACGTACCAACGGTATAATTGAACGCTGGGCAAGAGACCGTCCGGAGCAATATCTTTGGATCCATCGGCGTTTCCGGACGCGGCCTGATCCAACAGATTCTTCCTTTTACTAGGTGGCTGTTGGTTTCGTTTTGCTGGCGTCTGGCGTGGCGTTCTCGCCTGAACCAGAAGCTGCTCAGGGCGCTGTTGCGTCGTCGCGAATTGTGATACCGGCATAGGGTTCTGCGATGAGCATCAGTCGGTCTGTGCCTGCGTTTGAGCTCGGAGGTCGCGCGGTGCGCTTGTATTGCCGGATTGAGCTCTTGGCGAGCGATGATTTCGTCGTTGATCGTGTCATGCAGCATCACCTAGGTTTAAGCGAGAAAGTTCGGCTCAGATGAATTCAGTGGAACAAAATCGGCATGCCTTGGATGGCTCCGACATGAGCAGTCGACAGCTTTACATGCGGTTGCTTAATCACGTCAAGCCGTATTGGCGGCAGTTTGCGGCTGGTATCGTATTTATGGTCCTGCTGGCGCTTACTGAGCCTGCAATCCCGTATCTGCTTAAGCCGCTGCTCGATGGAACGTTCGTAGAGCGGGACCCCACGTTTCTTTTCTGGTCGCCAATTGTCTTGATGGTTCTGTTTTTGATGCGCGGAGCTTTCAATCTTGTAAGTGAGATTGCATTCGCCTGGGTGTCGGGGAAACTCGTGCTCGATCTGCGTAGATTAATGTTTGAACGGATTCTCTCTTTGCCAACACCTTACTACGACGATCACGCGACGGGCTTGATTATCACCAAAGTCACGCACAACGTAACTCAGGTTACGGCCGCAGCCACGAAGGTGTTGACGGTTCTTGTGCGCGACAGCGTAGTGGTTGTTGGTTTGCTGGCGTATATGCTTTACCTCAATTGGCAATTCAGCCTGCTCATCTTTTTACTTCTTCCCGTTCTTGCGTTGACTGTTCGCATAATTGCAATCCGACTACGGAAGATTAATCGCCGCTTGCAGCGGGCAATGGGTGATCTCACTCATGTTCTCGGCGAGGCCGTGCGCGGGCATAAGATCATCAAGGTCTTTGGTGGCAGCGACGTCGAGATGGAGAGATTTGCATACCATGCCAATTGGATTCGACGTTACCAGTTCAAAGACAAGGTGGCAGACGGCGCGAGTATGCCTTTGGTTGAGGTGATCGCTGCTTCGATGATCGCCATCCTGATCTACCTTGGAACTGGGCAGTTTGGTCATGAGCCCATGACGGTGGGCGCGTTCGTTTCCTTCTTGGCCGCGTTGGGCTTGTTGTTTCCGCCGATCAAGCGATTGGTCGGTATCAATCAACCGCTACAGCGGGGATTGGCCGGTGCCGAGAGTGTGTTCAGCCTCATCGATCAAGCGCCGGAAGATGATCGCGGCGGTGTTGAGTTGCGGGATTGCCAGGGAGAGGTGCGGTTCGAGGCGGTAAATTTCAGCTACCCTCGCGCAGAGCAGCCGGCCGTCACTGACGTCAGCTTCACGATAAAGCCGGGCACCACAACGGCGCTCGTCGGCCCCTCTGGTGGAGGGAAAACGACGATCGCATCGCTCTTGCCACGATTTTATGAGATCCAATCCGGCGCAATTACCCTGGATGGCGTCGATATCCGGAGCGTGACGTTGCGCAGCTTGAGAACTCAGATATCTTACGTAGGACAGGATTCCGTGCTGTTCAACGATTCTGTGCGGGCCAACATCGCCTACGGATTCGACGGCGATGTCAGTAACGAGCGACTTAATGAGGTCGCACGTGCGGCGAACGCCTACGATTTTATTATGGCTTTGAAGGACGGCTTCGAAACCAAGGTGGGCGAGGATGGCGTGCTGCTTTCGGGCGGTCAGCGACAACGTATCGCGATTGCGCGCGCATTGCTGAAAGATGCCCCGGTGCTGGTGCTCGACGAGGCGACCTCGGCTTTGGATACGGAGTCTGAACGCCAGGTTCAGGCAGCGTTGTTGGCGCTGACGGAGAATCGTTCGACGCTGGTCATCGCGCATCGCTTGTCGACCATTGTGCATGCAAATCAGGTGCTGGTGATCGATCAGGGGTCGGTGGCCGAGCAGGGCTCGCACGATGAGCTTATGGGGCGACGGGGCGTCTATTACCAGCTTTACCAAAACCAATACCATCGAGCTTGAAAATTGTGCAGGTCGCGGGGTGGATTGGCCGTCGACCCCCATGCAGATAGGCAAAAATATCGATGGCGATATCACCCGAAGTTCAGAAGACAAATTGCAATGCGGACCTTTCAGAATAGTATGGGTGACGACAGTCATGTTGATGGTCGCGTCTGCGGGTAGCGTCAATAGAGTGAGGGGCGAATATGCAATCCATTGATGTTATCGCTGAAATTGGCCAAGCACATGACGGTAGCGTGGGGCTATTGCATTCGCTTATTGACGCCATCGCTGCGACTGGTGTGGATGCAATCAAGTTCCAAATGCATATTGCCGATGCGGAAAGCTGCGCTCACGACGAGTTTCGGGTGCCCTTTTCGCGCGTGGATGCAACGCGAATGGATTATTGGCGGCGTATGGAGCTTTCCCAGGAACAATGGGGTGAAGTGAAGGCGCACTGCGAGTCGTTGGATTGCGAATTTCTGTGCACGCCTTTTTCGATAGAGGCGGTAGAACGCCTGGAGTTGCTTGGCGTTCGACGCTACAAAGTGGGTTCTGGGGATTTGTCAAATCCCTTGCTACTCGACGCCATTGGATCCACAGGTAAATCCGTTATCGTTTCCAGCGGCATGAGTTCGTTCGAGGAACTCGATACGGCAGTAGAGCGGCTCAAGAAGCATGGTGTGTCGATCGCGATCATGCAGTGTACATCGGAGTATCCTGTTCCCGCCGAACGCTGGGGTCTCAACGTGCTGACGGAAATGGGTGTTCGTTACGGCTTGCCTTACGGCTTGTCTGACCATTCCGGGACGATTTATCCGGCATTGGCTGCAGCGGCGCTGGGGGCAGCACTTATTGAAGTGCATGCAACATTCGATAGGCAGATGTTTGGCCCAGACACGACTTCGTCTCTGACGATCAGCGAATTGGCGAGTATGGTACAGGGGGTTAGAGATATTCGCGCATCGTTGAATAGTCCGGTCGACAAGAGTGACACGGAAGATTTGGCGCGTATGCGACGCCTGTTCGGTCGATCGTTGACCGTACGCCGCGACATGTCGGTCGGGGAAGTCATCGCGGTTGAGGATTTGGAATGTACCAAACCAGCGGGATTGGGTGTTTCGCCGTTTGTCTATGAAAGCGTCATAGGGCGTCGCATTGTACGGCCTTTGCAACGCGGAAATTTCGTTAACGAAGAAGATATGGAATGAAGAAGAAAGTCTGTGTCGTCGTTGCCAGTCGGGCGAACTATGGCCGCATCAAGGCCGTTATGTCGGCGGTTAAGGCGCACCCGGATCTCGAGTTGCAGCTTATTGTTGGAGCCTCGGCTCTGCTGTATCGCTTCGGCAAAGTCGTAGACCTCATCGAAGAAGACGGTTTCGAGGTGTCTTCGCGCATCTATTCGATCGTGGAGGGGGAGAATCTGACGACCATGGCAAAGTCGGTGGGCTTGGGGGTGCTTGAGTTGTCGACCCAGTTCGAAAACCTGCGCCCCGACATCGTGCTGACCGTCGCGGATCGATTCGAGACCATGGCGACGGCAATTGCTGCTTCCTATATGAACATCCGAGTTGCCCACACACAAGGTGGGGAACTGACCGGCTCGATAGATGAAAGCGTACGTCATGCCATCACAAAGCTCTCTCATCTGCATTTCGTGGCGACAGATTTGTCGCGCGAACGCGTCGTGAAGATGGGGGAAAATCCGGAGTTCGTGTTCAACACGGGGTGCCCGGCGATTGATGCGATTGCCAACATAGATTTTCGAATGGGCGCAGATTTTTTTGACCGTTACGGCGGGGTCGGTCACGGCATTGACCCGAGCAAGCCTTATTTGGTGGTCCTCCAGCACCCTGTAACGACAGAGTTTGGGGAAGGGTTTGCGCAAATCAATGAAACGCTTCAAGCCGTGAAGCGGCTAGGGATACAGACGGTGTGGCTTTGGCCCAATGTCGACGCCGGTTCCGACGATGTGTCCAAAGGCCTGCGAATGTTTAGGGAACGCAATCGCGAAGTGCCGATCCATTTTTTCAGGAATTTTTCTGTAGAAGACTATGCGCGCCTTATAAACGGGGCGGCATGTTTGGTGGGGAACTCATCCAGCGGCATCCGGGAATCTGCATTTCTTGGCGTGCCGGCAGTCAATATTGGTTCGCGGCAGCACGCGCGCGAGAGAGGTCCCAACGTAATTGACGTGGAGCACGACTCCAAGGCTATTTTCGAGGCGGTCCAACGTCAGGTGACGCATGGAAAATTCGACTCCGATCATCTCTACGGCGACGGTCAGAGTGGCCCCCGGATTGCTCAGTTGATGGCGGAAACGAAAGTGCCGATCCAAAAGACACTTAGTTATTGAAGCGGTAGCGAAAGCATGACGAAACCGATTTCGGGTGATACCGGCAACTTCGACAAGAGTTGGCGGACGCGCAAGGAGGCGCAATACAACCATTGGACGGCAGGGCAACCTGCCAATCAGATACAGCTCGCGTTCCGTTCCCACTGGGAAGTGTTCAGTGAACTTATTGGCCCCTTAGCGCAGTCCAAGGGGCGTGTTCTGGAAGTCGGCTGTGGTCGGGGTAGCCTGTCCAGCTATTTTTGTCAGCATGGCTGGGATTGCACCTTGCTCGACTACAGCCCAAGCGTGCTCGATACGGCGCAAGCCATTTTTCAGCACAACGGTCATACAGCGAGCTTTGTCCCGGGTGATGCTAACCGGCTGCCGTTCGAGGATGACAGTTTTGAGGTGACCGCGAGTATCGGTCTGCTGGAGCATTTCGAAGACGTTCGCCAAGTGATGGCCGAACAATTGCGGGTGCTGAAGCCAGGTGGTTGGTTTTTAGGATACGTGGTGCCGGAGCGGCCCGACAACGTGCAACGCTATTTTCGTTGGGTCAACGTCGTCTTGAAGGCTTTGGCATCTTTAGGTGGTGGGAAGAAGGCTGCCGTCGCGAAGCCAGATATTTATCGTAGCGACTTCGATTCTTCACACTACGTTGCTGAGTTGGAAGGCTTGCCGTACGACAATCTGACGGTCTTCGGCATGTACCCCATGCCGATGATTAGCCACAGTCCCGAGTTTCCCTTTTCATTGTTGCCCACACCTGCGGAATGGGTCCTCACCCGTCTGTTCGAAGGCGTGTTGGCGTTGCGTCGAGTGCTAACCGGCCGCCATGGTTGGATTTGTTCTGAACGTATGGGTCAGGCGTTCTTGGTGGCTTTTCAGAAAGCTGCAAAGCAGACATGAGAATCTTGAATGTCGAGCCCGAGGGTTATGCAGTAGAGGCCCGCGAGATACTGTTGAAACTCGGAGAACTGCACGAGGAGGCGTGTGATCGCGAGATGCTTTTGGCGCGTGTCGCGCTAGCAGACGTCTTGATCGTCAGGCTTGGGCATCGTATCGATGCGGCTGTTCTCGAGCGTGCACCGAACTTGAGGATTATTGTCTCGGCTACTACTGGACTGAACCATATCGATCTTGATGCTACGGCCTCGCGGGGTATAACCGTACTCTGCCTGCGAGGGCAGCGGGCTTTTCTGGATTCGGTCACCGCAACGGCAGAGCTCACTTGGGGGTTGCTTATCGCTCTGGTGCGGAAGCTCGTGCCCGCTGCGCAAAGCGTTGAATCCGGAGTCTGGGACAGGGATTTGTTTCGGGGGCTTCAGCTCTCCGGGAAGACGATCGGAATCGTGGGGATGGGGCGGCTTGGCCGAATCGTAGCCGAGTATGCGCAAGCGTTTCGTATGAACGTTTTGTATGCCGACCCCTTTGTCGAGGACGTGTCCGAGGCAGTCACGAGAGTGGAACTGCCGGAGTTGCTGGCTCGCAGTGATGTCGTCAGTATTCACGTCGCCTTTTCCGAAGAGACTCGCAAACTTTTTGATGCAAAGGCGTTTGCCCGGATGAAGCCCGGTGCCGTACTGATCAACACTGCCAGAGGCGAGATTATCGACGAAGCCGCACTCCTGGAGGCGCTTGAGTCCGAACGAATTGCCGGAGCCGCAATCGACGTATTGGACGACGAGACCGGCTTGCTGAACTTTGCCGATCATCCCTTGATTCGTTTCGCTGCCCAGTCCGACAGATTGGTGGTCACGCCACATATCGGTGGAGCCACCCATGATTCGCTGCGGGATGCGGAAACCTATATGGCGCGGATGCTCGAACGGTACTTGTCGGAGATGGACGCGTGATTGGGCTCGGGCGTGTACGGTTGTGGTGGCGTAACCGGGGCATCGACCGGGCGCATCTGCGTCACCGGTTGGAGCACGAGTCTGCGTACCAGCCGATCGAGGACGTGATTACGCGGTTTCGCGAAGGTGGTGGGCTTGAGCACAGATTTCAAGCCTACAAGCTTTTTGAACTCAACATGTTGCTCGAGCGGTACCGGCCAAGTCGTATTCTCGAGTTGGGTTCCGGCTCCAGTACTGCGATTTTTGCACGCTACGTGATGCAGGATGATCGCAGAAGGCTAACTTCGATCGACGAGAGTGAGAAATGGTTATCAAACGCTCGCTCATTGGCTGGGGTTGCCGAAGAAGATCGTCAGTTCGAGTGGGTCGTTGCCAAACCGGTGGCCTCAGAGTCCGGCGCCCGACTCAGTATTGGTTATGGTCTTCAAAACGGGGAATTCGACTTTGTATTTATCGATGGTCCGTCTCTGAGAATAAATGGGATCCAGCGCAAGGACGCGGTCAACGATGATGTCTTTCGACTACTCGACACGAATCCGCCCAGTGTCATCGTAGTCGACGCCCGCTATGCAACCATGCGGGCGATCAGCCAAGCGACGACCGGTAGCTATCAGGCGATGCCTTCAGATTTGCTGAAACGGTTTCCGCAATACGGCTATCGCTACTTTTCCGTTTTTCGTCGTAATGACAGTTTTTCTGGGGAATATTCATGAGCTCCACGCATTTGAAGGGCATCGTACCCGTGGTGGTGGTGCCAATGCATCCCGGTGGTGAACCAGACGTTGAAGGGATCCATCGGTTAGTCGATTTCCTCGTCGACGCGGGTGTTGGGGGAATGTGGGTGCTTGGCTCGGCCAGCGAGGACGTCAACATGTCCGTTAGTCAGCGCTTGGTCGTTGCTCGCGCCACCGTTGAAGCCAATGCGGGGCGGGTTCCTATCGTCATGGGTTCGGGGCTCACCGCGATAGGCGACATCCTCGATTATGCGGAGAAGTTGGGCGACCTGGATTTTCATGGTCTGCACGTATTGCCCTACGACGTGAAAATGGGTGAGGCGCGATTGATTAACCTGATTGAGTCGCTTGCAGACAGGCTGCCTTGGCCGGTGTGGATGTATCACAATCCCAAGCGCGGCCGATCATTCACGGACAGCGTGGTCGGCACACTGAAGGCGCACTCCAACGTTGGAGGCATAAAGATCGGCGGATATAACCTCTCCGAACTGACCTCGACCATCATGCATCGGAGCAAAGATTTCGATGTTGTTGGGGCCGGAGGTGGGCAGTTGTTTCAGATGCTGGCTCTGGGTGCTCAGGCGCATACGACTAGCGAAGCATCGGTCTTTCCAGAACCATTCATCGCCCTTCAGCAAGATTTCGAGCAAGGGCGTCTGAACGAAGCTCGCGAACGGCAATTTGAACTGATCCGCATGTCGAGAATGATCCCTCGTACCGAGAACGGCGAATACTGTGCTGAGGAGAAATATATGCTGTCGCTAAGAGGAATTTGCGGTGAGGCGGTGAATCCCCTTTATCGCACGCTGACCCACGACGAGAAAAAGCAGATTCGAGAGCTGCTGGTGCAACATCAGTTTGATTGGGCACGCGACTGACCGATGGGTGTTAAGCGCGTTCGCGTGGTGGGGGTTGTTCCCGCGAAGCTGACCTCGCAGCGGCTCCCACGCAAGAACCTGGCCCAGATTGAAGGGCAAGCGCTCGTCACCTATTCCGTTCGGGCGGCACTTCAGGCTGCAGCCATTGATGAAGTGATCGTCAGTAGCGAGTCAGAAGTGCTGCTTGCCACGGTGAAAGATTTAGGAGCTCGATGTGTTCTAAGGCCTGCTTCGCTGTCTGCCGCACAAGTGACGAACCAAATGGTGCTTGAACATGTTTTGGATTGGCTTGAGGGCGATGACGGATGTCGCCCCCAGATGCTGGTCCTGCTTCAACCCACTCATCCGTTTCGTGTGCCTGCCGACATCGATGCGGCTGTCGATCAGATGGCATCATCGCGGGATTTCAGCAGTATTTTTGCGCTCCGAAGGGATGGTCGGTTGTTCGGCCGGCTTGACGGAGATGAATTCATTCCAGATGTCACATTGCCGCGGCGTCGGGACCTGGAGCGGCCGCGCTATGAGAATACGGGCAGCTTTTACGTCCTTGATGTGGCACGAACGATTCGTGTCGGAAGCTTTTTCGGTGATCGGATCGGCGGCCAGTTGCTGTCCCGCCCCGACCTGGAAATCGACATCGACGAACCGCGCGACCTCGAAGTGGCCCGCTTGATTGCACGTGAGCATCGTGCCGATCTGGAAGCACTCGGGTTGTTGGATCAATCGGAATGAAGATTCTCGGCGTTACCCAAGGTGCGAGTGTGCGCGTCTTTGCCCGAATCGTGGACATGCTTGCGCAAACCGAACCGCATATCGACGCTGCTGCTTATGTGGCCGACTCACTGGCGTTCAAGGTGAATGCTGCGCGCGAGCAGCGACTCAAAGATGGCTCATTGGCGCTGCTCAAGGAATGGGACATAACTGCGGCGGGGCGCCGTCGCCAAGTTGATTGGCAAACACTCAACAGGTGGGAACAACAAATTGGTGACCCGAGCCTTTGGCACGTGTTGCTAGCCGACCGGAGGATATTCTTTGGCAAAGCCTGCAAGTTTCGGCAAGACTACGCACCGCGATTCACCCATGCTGAAATGAGCGGCATTTTGCTCGAAGCCATTGAGAGGGTAGCGAAGTTTCTGGACCACGAGACACCGGACGTCATCGTGGGATTCGGAACGGCCACCTTCGGTGATTACCTTTTCTATCGGTTCGCGAAAGCGCAAGGAATACCTTACCTGAGTCTGAAAGCGACAAAAATCGCAAACTACGTGTCACTGAATGATGACGCGATAGAGCTCTCGAATCATGTTGCGTCTTACTTGAGATCGGACGCTGCACCTTCCGCCGGGGCGATGGAAGAAGCGCGGCGGCATATGGCGGCTATCCGCGATAAAGGGGTACGTTACGAAGGCGCATTGAAATCTTGGGCCCGCCTGCGGCCGGGACGTGGCATGGTTGCGCTTGCACGCGGGCTGGTTCGGGATCTGCGCAACCTGCTCGACCCGGAAGTACGCCGCGACAATCACGTCGAAAGTGCCTTCGTGCATAGCTGGTACACTCACTTTCGCCAGCCTCTCGTAGGCCACTATGTACATGCTAGGCTGGGCAAAGTCTGGGTGGGTACGGATGAGCTGTCAACGCACGATCCGTTTGTGTTTTTCCCGCTGCATTTCGAACCTGAGGTGTCAATTCAGGTCTTTGGGCGTCCTTACCAGAATCAGATCGAACTGGTGCGCAACTTGGCGCTTGCTTTGCCGCCGGGTATGTGTGTGTTGGTCAAGGAGCACCCTCGGTCGATCGGCTTTCGACCGTACGCTTACTATCGCAAGTTGCTCGAGATTCCAAATGTGCGCTTGGTCGAGCCGCGTCTGTCCACTCATGCGGTTATTCGTCATGCGCAGATGGTGGCCGTGATTTCCGGCAGCACGGGTCTTGAGGCAGCGATTTGCGGCAAACCGGTGCTGACTTTCGGGTGCCCAACGTACAACGTTCTTCCACAATCGATTGTTCGGCAAGTACGCGATATCTATCGTTTGGGAATCGATGTCCGAGAACTATTGGAATCACGCGAAAGTGCGGAATCCGAGATACAGCGATTTTTGGCAGCACATGTGGATGGAGCGGTGCCTGTGGATTTGTACAGTGTGCTTTTGGGCAAGCCAGGAAGGCACAGCGAGGGTCGCGAAGAACTGTCTGCCGATCAGAAGCGCGCGGATGACTATTTGGCGCTGGCTCGATACTTCCGTGAGCGGCTGGCGGATGTTGTCGGGAACTAGTCCGTTGTGATGAAACTGCCTACGTTTCTTGGTATCGGCGCCCCAAAATGTGGGACGACTTGGCTTGCCGAATGTTTACGCGAACACCCTGATGTGTATCTGCCAGAAGTTAAGGAGCTGGTTTATTTCTCTTCGCAGAAGAAGCTCGCGCGTGGTGACTCGTGGTATCTGTCAAATTTTGATGGCGCCAAAAACGCACTGGCAATCGGCGAGTTTTCAGTCACCTATTTGTCCGGTGGCGACGAGGTAGCCGAAAAGATCAAGGCCTTGCTGCCGCACGTCCGCTTAATCGCGGTATTGCGCGATCCGGTCGAGCGTGCTTTCTCACACTATCGTTGGTTGGTGCAGCTCGGAAAGATCAATAGCGAGGTGTCGTTCGAGGATGCCATGGAACTACGACCGGAGATTGTCTCTGATTCTCTTTACTACAAGGGGTTGTCGGCGTTCCTATCGCGCTACACGGTTGACTGCATACAATTGATTTCTTACGACGAATTGAACAGTTCACCAGCAGGGGTTGTTGCTGATGCCTACAGGTTCATCGGCGTCGACCCCTCTTTTGTGCCTGCAACATTGAAACGCCACGTGGGTAAGACCATCAATCCACGCTTTCGCCGATTGGAGCGTATGCGCATCGATTTGTATCGCTTCGCACGCCGGCACGGAATGACCGGTTTGATTTCATTCGTAAAGCGCAGCGGGCTGTCGGCGTTTTACCGCGAGCTGAACGACAGTCGCGAAAAGGTCGGGACGCTGGATCCCGCCACTGACGCCAAAGTATATCGTCGCTTCAGCGCGGATTTGCAAGCACTTCACAACGCGACTGGGTTCGATTGTGCTCCCTGGGTCCGCAAGAGACAGCGCGCAGTATGAACGGTTATCTGCGATCGGAGCTGAAGGCCAATGTGCTGCCTCTCCCAATTGAATTGAGTGTGGTGTGACCGATAAGCTCGCTCCCAGTTTTCGGCGGTCGGTCGTCAACGTCCTGTCTACTTGGGGCGTACAGGGCGCTAGTGTGGCGTTTGCTCTGGTCGTCGTGCCACTGGTCTCGGGTCGGTTCGGCGTTGAGGGACTTGGGCTCTGGCTATTGATCCAGCAAGTTGCAGGGCACTTGCAACTCTTCGAAATGGGACTGAATTCCAGTTTGGGTCGGTTTCTCGCTAAAACGCTTGCACGCAGCGAATTCGAACAACACGACAGCTATCTTTCTTCGGCTGTTGTAGTACTGTGCTTGCTGGCGGTAGCCGTCGCGATAATGACTCTAGCGCTCAACGTTTTCCTACCGGCGTTGTTCGACGTTTCGCCCGCACTGGAAGCTCAGGCGACCTGGATGGTTTTGGTTGTAGGTGGCGCGACTGCACTGTCGTTGCCGCTAAGGGCTGGGATCGGTGTTTTGAGCAGTCGGCACCGGTTCGACCTCATCGCCATCTCGGAAGGCCTGGGCTTGGTGCTGAAAATCATCCTCGTGCTTGGCGTTTGTCTGACCGATGTCGAGCCCGGTTTGGTATTGCTGGCGGCAGCCGTTTTCATTCCAACACTGGTTGGGTCTGCCGTCTCGTTCGCCCAAGGGTTCCATATCCAGCCCAAGAGTCATGTTAAGCCGGGGCTGGTGTCGCGAGATTCGGTACGGGCTTTGTTCGACGTGAGCTTCTCGGCATTTCTCGTGACTGCCGCGGCTGTAATGTTGCGTCAAGGTAGCCCGATGATATTGGGCGTGCAATTCGGCATCGAAATGATACCGATGTTGGCGATACCGCTGATGGTCGTCTCCGTTCTTCGCCCGTTTATCGCGGTCGCAAACAAACTGATGTCACCAGTTGCGAGTCAGTTCGACGCGGTGGGGGGCAAAGCGGAACTGCTCGCTGCCTATGGCGTGGCTGCACGTTACACCCTTTATTTGGCAATCATCACGTTTGGCCTAGTTGGGGTATTCGGCCGAGAAGTGTTAGCCGTCTGGCTTGGTGGTTCGGGATTTTCTGGCGAGCAGTTGGATATGCTGTACGGGATGCTGCTGATCGTGTTGGGTGGCTATTGCTTGACTTTGCCGGGTGCCATGGGGCGAACCCTTTTGGGTGCCGTGGGAATGCATTGGGCTGCGGCTCGGGGTGAGATGGCAGGGACGTTGGTTGGTCTTCTGACGGGTGCGGGTCTACTGATCCTCGACAGTGGTAACCCCTGGGGGATGGCCGTTGGTATCGTCGTGGCTTATGTAGTTCGCGCGGCAGCAAGTGCTGTTCGTCTGATGGCGGTTTATTTCGAACTCCGCCAGCGCGACTTGTACTGGATGATCTGGTTCCGCCCTCTAGGCGCGGCTCTGCCGGGAAGCGCCGTATTGCTTGCCGTAACCGTGACCGACATCGCTGGCTGGACGCGGCTGTTTGGGATCACAATGGCTATGGTGCTTTGGGCTTGGTTGGGGTTGCGATGTCTGGTTTCGGATGCCCACGCCAGGCGGTTGAGGCAGATGTTCAATTTCTGATGAGATCTCGTGAGGACCGACACAATGTCGCGCTTCACTGATAGGCGAATTTGGGGTTAATCTAAGACTTAGATTCTGTCTTGCCTGTCTGCGCCCATCACAACGGCGGACTGGGTGGAGATTGCGTTGCTTGAGGCGACTGGCCTGGATTGGCAGTTCGCGGGGTTTCCGACACTGAACCTCGGAAGACCTGTTGCAAGCATATTCATTCGCGGAGCGTTCGTGTAGCTCCGGTGGCTGCGTGGTCGTTAGAAGGCGGCCAGGGACGGGGGGCTCGCCAGAAGTGCGCTGCGTTGACGTATCGAAATGTCCTGCTTGCGGTGATGCACGCACTCGGCTGTTGATCGCCAGGACGCCGGAGCGCGTCGAACGATTCAGGCAGCTGAGTCGCGTCAAATATGGCGGCTTTATGGATGGCTGGGAAGATCGGCTGTCTTTAGAAGTCCATAGCTGTCTTTGTTGCGGACACTTCTGGCACGCGCAGCAACCCGATCAAGAGGCGCTTTTCGGCATGTACGCCAAAGGTCGCCGCTTGCGCGGCCGGCCGGCACAGACAGAGCCTAGTGCTGCGATGCGTCAAGAGATGCAGTCATTGCGCAAGCTTCTGAAATCTACACGCGCCTCGGATAGACAGCCTACCTTGCTCGATTTCGGCAGTGGCGCCGGACGCTGGGCACGGGCTGCATTGCTCGCGGGGTTTGACGTCTCAGCTTACGAGCCCGCAACAGAGCGTGCCGGGGCGAGCGATGACATCTCCTGGGTTTCTTCGCTGGAGCAACTCGGAGAAAAGCAATTCGATGTTATCAATCTCGAACAGGTTCTTGAGCATGTGCCAATGCCGGTGGATTTGTTGCGCGAAATCCGGGTCTTCGCCGCACCTGATGCGGTTCTAAGGATATCGGTACCCGATGTAGCCCGGTACGCCCGAGAGCTCGTAGAAGGCTTCCCGTTCGATGGTGAGAAGATGCACATACTTTCACCCTTTGAGCATCTCGGGGGGTTCAACGGCACATCTTTCGCCAGGATGTTGAAGCGCGCTGGGCTGAAGCCGCTGTCTTTGACGAAAACGGTACTAGCCTGCCCCGTGTACACCTCGAAACGCCTGTTGAGTCGGATTGGGTTCCCCTGGGCTCGCACAACTGCGTTCGTCAAGTACGTGAACGAGTAATGGAATACACAAGACACTTGCCGCTCGTGTCGGTTTCTCGCGATGTTGCGGCATGCGCGCTGGTGGTTGGCATTGTCTTGATCTGTATGACGACAGGGGTGCTTGATGCAGCAGGTATTGCGCCTGCCGTATCCAACATCGTAACCACCGCCCTGGCAGTTGCGTTGCTGGCACTCGGGGTGCTCGGCCAGCGCCGAACCCAGTTAGCGCAGGCTTTTGCGTTGACGGGACCACTGTTGCTTGCGGCGATTGTCGGGCTATTGGGCGGCGCGCTCCGCGGGGCACCGCCGCTGGAGATTCTGCTTTTCGCTCGAGAGATGCTGACGCCAGTGCTCTTGTTGCTCGCTTTTTGGTATGCACCGTTGGACGAGGGAGGTGCCCGTCGCATCGGGCGTTTGTTGCTGCTGTTGGTGGTAGTTCAAATTGCCGTGAGTCTGGCGAAAATGGCGAGCGTCGGTGTGAACGAAAAGGGCTGGATCGGCACCATGACGCAATCGGCTGGGCAGCTCGGCCTACTGATGCCGTCGCTGGCATTGGGTTTTATATGGGCTTTTGGACTGATTAGATCCAGAGTATTTGCCGCCGGTGTCTTGGCGATGTTGGTTGCTTTGGTCGGCGTGATTTCCGAAAAACGGGCGATGATGTTTCTCGCGTGTGGAATACCGTTGTTTGTGCTTGCGACCTGGTGGGTGGTCGCGCGAATAGGATCGTGCGAAATACAGGGCTGCCGGCGCAGAACTCTGTCTTACCTTTTGAGTGCCAGCGTCGTCGCGGTACTTGTTGCGGCAGCGTCACTTGTGTTGATACCGTCACTCAAAGGAGACGGGGCGCGATTTGAACGATACGGTACGGAGGGAACGTTCGAGTACATCCTCGAGTATCTGACGCGCGACTACGATTCCCCTATGAACGTTTCTAAAACGTCCGTTGAAGACAACCCCAATATCCAGCTCGGTCGCCTGGTTTTGCTGAGCAGAGCCGTCGAAGATTCTGTCGCTCAGCGCCCGCATTTGGCGTTGGCGGGGCAAGGAGGCGGATGGTTGATTGAACACCGTCTACTTGCGCACAAAGGCGACGATGTCCTGTATGATCACAAGGGATTAAGGGGGCCGGGTGGCCTTTTAATAAGGCACCTGTTTGAAATCGGCTGGCTCGGGGTCGGGTTGGTATTGGCTTGGATTGCCGGGTTGGCCTATTTGCTGTTGCGCCGGATAAGCCGTGCGCCTGAGTTCATTCCTGCGTATGGCGCTCTCGTCGGGCTTGCAGTGCTGACGTTCGATTATATTTTTTACTCTGAAATGGCCTGGAATTCCGGAATCTTCATGCCGATCTTGCTCTTGTTGGTGGTGGCGGCATTGCGGCCGATTTCCCTGCGAGGTGTGAGACGGGGAGACTGAATGTTCGGATGGTTCCGGTTTGTCGCTGCGCTGATGGTGGTATTAACGCACATCGGTGGCGTCGAGTTTGTTGCTGGCGTGGCGGTCTGGGGCTTTTTTATGCTCAGCGGCTTTCTGATGACTGCCGTACTGCAGAGACGCTACGGCCTCACCGTCGACGGGGTCAGCGTGTTTGCCCTCAGTCGTGCATGGCGCTTGCTGCCGAGCTATTGGGTTTCGATATTGCTCAGTTTCGCCGCAATCAGTATTGGCAGCGATTGGCTGGCGCCGGAGCTTTTCAACCCGGCATTGGCGATACCGGAAACACTCAGGGAGATGGTGGCCAGCGTATTTATCGTTGGACACACGACTCTTGGGCTTGGCCGCGTTGACAAGGCGCTGAGCCCCTCCGCTTGGGCGGTGGATGTCGAGATTCTGATGTATGCGTGCTCGTGCCTGTTCTTGGCGCGAAGCGCGCGTTGGGCCAAATGGACACTAGTGGTACTGCTGCTATGCTTCATCGGGCTCTGGTTGCTGGCGCGTAATTTCGTTGCGGCCGGCGAACTCCTTTACAGTTTCCTGCCCGCTGCCCTGCTGCCATACAGTATCGGTACACTTCTGTGGTTCTCTCGCGATCAGATACCGGGGTGGATGCAGCAGCGTGGGGCAGTCTTAAGCGGATGTGTGGGGCTACTTGTTTGCGCCACGATAGTGTTTCCTCGAAGCGTCACAATAGCGTTTCTCGCCACGCTACCTTGCCTGGTTCTGATTTTGTCTTTTCTTGCGGCGCAAACTGGGTCGCTCCGACAACGGGCGATCGATGACTTTGTAGGTCGAATGGCTTACCCGATTTATCTTCTCCACTGGCTCGGTGCGTACGTCGTCGGCTTGATTTTCGCAGGGAACGATGTCCTGTACGATGTAACGGGAGACCGCGCGAATTTTGCTCCGGCAGGCGTTCTGGTGGTGACTGCCCTCACTGTTGGCATATCTGCGTTGCTGGCGTTCGTGGTGGAAGGTCCCCTGGATCGAGCCCGCCATGGTTGGCTCAGTCGCCATCGAGTTGGGGCCTCGTAATTGAGGTTTCACCTCACCAGATAATTTTCTATATCGCCAGCGCGTCTTTCACCGATGATCAAGCCTTTGGATATTCACGCCCTCGACACGATGCGTAGTGCGGCGACCGATTTTTTGTTGGCGACTTCCGAAGGCGTTGATCGAGCTCGTTTGACCGCCAGTGCAGAGTGTACCGACTACGCACTCTGTTTCCGCGTATACGTCGCTCACCTGCTCCAGCGCCACGATCTGCTGGACAGGGATGCCTGTTCACGGCGACTGCGCGCTGCCATCCGCAGACTGCGGGCAGAGAAAGCGGTCGATATTCGCGGAAAGCCGTACCGGCAGCTCCTGACCTTCACGCTTAGTGCGCTGGCTGCATTGGGGACACTTGAGCGGGATCCGCTCGAAGACCTGGTGATGGAACAAATACCTCCAGCAGTGGCAGACGAGCTTGAACTGAAGGGATGCTTGAAAGGGGTCGCGGGTGCCGGGAATCAGGCCATGTTTCTGGCTATTTTCCTGCTGCACGCACAGCATTATCTTGGCGTCAATTGCAGTGGCGCAATCCAGGAATGGCTCGATCTGCATTTGTCGGCAATGAATGCCCGAGGAATGTGGAGCGGCCGGAAGGAGATGTCGCATCTCGAGTTTCAGAACAGTTATCACCAATATGAAATCTTGGAGTACATGGACGTCACTCTGCCGCGGCTCGCGGAAACCAAGGAAGCCGTGCTCTGCGTAAGGGATCCTGCCGGGCACTTTGCGCCTTATCCGGGGGGAGGGGGTTGCTTTGATTACGACGCCGTATTTCTGCTGACATACGAACAGAGCCCCCCTGAACCAAATGTGGCGGCAGCACTGGCCGCGACTGCGGCTGCATTGTTGGCGGAACAAAACGACGATGGTGGTTACTGCGAATCAAGATGCATCGCACCTTGGACGCCGTCCGGTGCGCTCCGATTTGCGCGCCATGTTCTCAGTGCCAGAGGACGAGACATGTCCATCGAACGGGCTCGGTACTGGCTGGCGCTGTCCCGGCCTCGTCATGCCCGCATTCACACGCACTGGAGTCGGTATTCCCGTGCTTGGAACGAATCAGACCTGTGGGATACCTGGTTCAGAATGATGGCGATCGCACGAATCGACGTGGCGCTCGAGCCGTCCAGGTTTTCAGATTGGGGTTTCATTGATTATCCCGGCATAGGATTTCATCCTTGTGTGCGAAACATGGAAAATCTGGCCACGTGAAGTTCCTGTACGTTTCGCCGTCCATTCTGCCATCGCGTGCGGCAAATGCCGTGCATGTGGTCATGCAGTGCGAGGCGCTGACACAGCTACCACAATGCGAGGTAACTCTGCTTGCCCAACGCAGCGTGAGAAATGCTGCGCACTTGCCTGCTGCTCTGAGTGCAGCATTCGGTACATCATTGGCATCGCTCCGCTTGAAAACCGTTTCTTCCGATACTCAGCGCATGACCAGCTTGCGGATTGCCGGATTTATGTTGACGTTGGGGACCGAACTATTCCGTTTCGATGCCATCCTTTCACGTAATTTATATGCGTCTTGGATATTGGCTGTTCTGCTGAAGCGGCCCCTGTTGTTCGAGACCCATCAGTTGGAGTCAGGCTTTCGCAAGCACCTGCAAAGGTCGACCATGCTCCAGTCCCGGGTGACCACCATCGTGATTTCTCGGCGGCTGGCTGAAGCTCTCGTATCGCATCACGGTCGCGCTCCGCGTAATGTCGAGGTGCTTCACGATGCTGCGCCAGCAGGCATATCCCGGCTGGAAAGCGGCGAGCGGCAGTCGATGCGAGAGCAAATTTTTCCCGAGGAATCTTTCGGTAGTCGGCCCGTATGTGGGTACTTTGGTCACCTCTACGCGGGCCGTGGTATAGAAATTATCATTGAAATGGCGCGCCGTTTGCCGCAGGTGGCATTCCTCATTGCTGGTGGAAATGTTGCAGATATAGCGCGGATTCGGTCGGAATGCTCGGCGCTGGAAAATGTTCATATTGTGGGTCACCTGCCGTATCAAAAGGCGCAGGAGGCCATGGCCTCCTGCGATATTCTGTTGATGCCCTACCAACGGAAAGTGTCGATCGGGATCAAAGGTCACGACACCGCAAGGTGGATGTCGCCAATGAAAATGTTCGAGTACATGGGTGCCGGTGTGCCCATCATTTCATCCCGGTTGCCGGCGCTCGAAGAGGTTCTTGTTCACGAACGCAACTGCCTTATGGTGACGCCGGACGACCCTGATGCATGGGTGGCTGCAATGAAGCGATTGTTTGACACCCCAAACTTGGCCGAACAGATTTCAAGTACTGCGCACAACGATTATCAAGCCAGCCATACGTGGTTGGCTCGTGCGCACCGCATCCTGGAGATTGGCTGCGCACGCGATGATTGATCGCCTCTTTATAATCGTCCCGTCGCCACACCCTACGGGGCCGATCAAGGGTGCGTTTGCTCTGGCTAACGCTATGATTCAGGAGATCGGTGTCACCCTGGTGTTTTTCAAAGCCGGGCCAGGCGTTAACGCTCCCTTGGACGAGCGAGTTGCGGTCGAGCAACTACCGGGCGGTTCGCTGTCAGAGCAAAGGGCGGCTTACATTCGAATGCTCAGATCGGCAGGCGGGCGGAGCCGAGTTGCATCGCTTTCGATGTGCTATTCGGCTGATCGAATCAATGTCGGGTGCCGCGAAGTTGCGAGAACCTGCTGTAGCGTCCGCGGCAATCTGTTTGCCAACTATCGCCTGGATTACGGATTGGCCGGCCTGGGACTGGCGTTGCGGCACCTGTGGATGCTGCGCAATATGGACCACGTCGTTGCCATGACCCAGGCCATGCGGGCTGGTATCCAAAGAATTACCCGCCAACCTGTACACGTCATCGGAAACTGTGTCGATGAGACGGCTATCGCGCACAACCGCATTCGTGGGTCGCAGCACCAACCTTTGCGATTCGTTTTTGTGGGTAGTCTGACTCGCCGCAAGCAACCGGGTCTCATCATTGACGCACTGGCCGGTGCTGACATCGCCGAAGGGGTGCAGCTTGATCTGGTTGGAGATGGTCCGTTAAAAGCAAGCGTCGAGGGAGCGGCTGCTCGTCTGGTTGGTGTGGATGTTCATCTGCATGGACAGTTGGCCGATCCTTTGCCAATCGTTGCCCGCGCCGATGCTTTTGTGCTCCCGTCAATGTCGGAGGGCGTCTCGCGCGCGGCACTTGAAGCATTATGTCTGGGTGTTCCTTGTGTGTTAAGGCGAGTGGACGGCAATGCAGAGTTGGTCGACGATGAACAAAGGGGGATACTCTTCGATCGTGATGACGAGTTGCGCGACGCAATGCTGTTGGCTGCAAGGGAGGGAAGGCGCCGCTTCGCTGGTGCCATCAAGCCTAATCTTTTGCCTTCTGCATTTCGTCAGCGAGAAGTTGCAGATCGGTACCTAAACCTGCTGGCGAGAGGTGGGATGGGATGAGTGTCTCGACGGAATACACGCGGTACCTGCAAAGTCGCAGTCGACTGGGTTTTTTTTATCGGACGAAGTGGCTCTATCCTTACTTATCACGCTGGTTGAGTGGCAGAGTGCTCGATGTTGGTTGTGGTATTGGCGACATGTTGCAGTATCAACAGGGCTGTATCGGCGTTGACGTCAACGAGTCCAATGTCGCGCTCTGCCAGTCCAAAGGGTTGTCGGCTCAGGTAATGGAGAGCGACCGACTGCCATTTGATGCCGCAAGTTTCGATTCGGTCGTGCTCGACAATGTCTTGGAGCATATCGACGAGCCGCGCCCTCTACTTGGGGAGATTCACAGGGTGCTGGCGAAGCAGGGTGTGCTCGTGGTGGGTGTTCCCGGCGTCAAAGGTTATGCGGCGGACCCGGATCACAAGCAGTACTACGATCGCGACCGACTGGTGAGTACGCTGTCTTCGGCAGGGTTTGAATGTCTCCACCTGAAGGGTATGCCATTAGATTGGGAAGTTTTGTCGTCAAAAATTACGCAGTACTGCATCTATGCAGCCTTTCGGCGAGTGTGACGCCGTGAGCATCTCCGTTTCGATTGTTAGTCACGGGCAGGGTGCTTTGGTTACGCCATTGTTGGCGCAGTTGGGTGAATGCCCGGAAGTCGCAGAGGTGTTGCTCACGCGCAACATGCCGGATGACAGCATCTCAGTACCTCCGGCGCTTGCTGATATTACCAAGTGGGTCGATAACTCCGCGCCCAAAGGCTTCGGGGAAAATCACAACGCGGCTTCAGCTATCGCCAGCGAGGCCTGTTTTTGCATCATGAATCCGGACATTCGTCTCGAAGGCAACCCTTTTCCGTCGCTATTGGATGTCCTGTATCAAGGACACGGGGGGCGCACGGCGGTCGTTGCTCCACTCGTGGTGAATCCCTCTGGGGCGATCGAAGACAGCGCGAGGCACTTCCCGAGCGCCCCGGGATTGCTGCAGAAATTCTTCCATTTATCCGACGGTCGTGTGTCACTGAACTTAAACGATGCGCCTCGTTCCGTGGACTGGGTCGCCGGTATGTTTATGTTGGTGCGGCGGGAGGAGTTCCTTGATATGGGGGGCTTTGATGATGGCTTCTATCTCTATTACGAAGACGTAGATCTTTGCGAGCGGCTGCGCAGTCGAGGGAAAGCTGTGATGGTTTGTCCATCGGCCAAAGTGATTCACGACGCTAGGCGCTCCAGTCATCGCAGCTTGCGTTACCTGAGGTGGCACCTTCGCAGCCTGTTCCGATATTTCTGGAAGTATCCTCGCCGTCTTTTGTCAAGCCGACTATGAGTTCCAAGACAAGCTACGCCCATCTTGTCACACTCAATATGCACGCTGTTTCTTCAGTGTTTGCGGCGCAGGGTCGGCGGTTTATCGGGCAGGCCATGTGCGTGCTGAACACGAGACTGCCCAGCCCCCCGCTCATGGCTGGCGGATTCACGTTGAGATGCGCCTTACCAGATTTCGTCTGTGTAGGCTGTGGGTTTGCAGCGTGAATAAGTCGGTGATGATAACCGGGGCAAACGGCTTTATCGGAACCGCACTTTCGGAGTCGCTCTCGGCGTTGGGCTATTCGGTGACCAAAGTCACCAGGATTTCGACGGCAAATGGGGAGGGGGTGACTGTCGGTAGTATCGGCCCCTCTACGGATTGGACGAATGCCTTGCGCCGACCTGTAGTTAGTGAAGACTCGATGCTGCGGAGTGTTGATGTTGTCGTGCACCTCGCAGCGCGTGTCCACGTCCTCGAAGAGCGCCAATCTTCCGCAATGGCAGAGTTCAGAAAGGTGAATACCGCCGGTACCATAAATTTGGCGAAACAAGCGGCAGACCAGGGTGTCTCGCGTTTTGTGTTTGTCAGTTCGGTAAAAGTGAACGGCGAGGGTTACTGTTCTGGCAAACCTGTCGTGTACACAGAGATGCAACCCCCCAAACCTGAAGACGACTATGCGGTTTCAAAATGGGAGGCTGAGGAGGCATTGATGAGTCTCCGAGGCGACAGTGACATGGATGTCGTAATCGTTCGCCCGCCTTTAGTTTACGGCCCGGGTGTGGGCGCAAATTTCCTTCGACTGATCCGGTTGATCGAGCGAGGCGTTCCGCTTCCGTTTGGAGCTGTTCCGAATCGGCGTAGCTTGCTCTATCTTGGAAACTTCGTCGACGCATTGCGTGCCTGTATTGAGCACGATGCCCTGATCAACAACACGTTCTTGCTGAGCGACGCAGAGCCCGTCTCTACGACGGAACTGATTCACGGCTTGGCCCGGGCGCTCCATCAGAAACCACGCCTGGTCCCGGTACCTGTTTGGGCTCTGAAGCTGTTGGGTCGAGTTCTCAATAAACAATCCGAAATCAATCGTCTGGTTTGCTCGCTTGAGTTGGACAACCGCAAATTCTGCAGCGAATTCAATTGGAAGCCGCCGTTCGCCTTTCACGAAGGCCTTGCGGCAACGGCGAACTGGTACCGACGGCAAGAAACCGGGGGCATTGTGTGACCCCAAAGCGCATTTTTGATCTTTCTCTGTTACTCATCGCTGCCCCGCTGCTGCTCCCGGCGGTCCTGCTCGTCGCGTTAGTTGTCAAAGGCACATCCCCGGGACCTGTCTTGTATTGGTCGGACAGGGTTGGAATCGATAACGTCATCTTCAAGATGCCCAAATTCAGAACCATGCGGGTGGGCACCCCTGCGGTCGCTACGCATTTGCTGCAGAATCCTGAGAAGTATGTCACGCCGGTCGGCACCTTCTTGCGCAAGTCGAGCCTCGATGAGTTGCCTCAGCTGTGGAGTATTCTGCTGGGGGATATGAGTTTTGTCGGTCCCAGACCCGCCTTGTTCAACCAAGATGACCTTGTTGCAGCACGCACTGCGGAGGGGGTTCAACGACTGCAGCCAGGATTGACTGGGTGGGCTCAGATCAATGGTCGCGACGAGCTGCCGATCCCGATAAAGGTTCAATACGATGTAGAATATCTGCGCAATCGGTCGCTGCGCTTCGACCTGAAGGTGCTCTGGCTTACTTTGCTCCGGGTTGTTCGGCAATCAGACGTATCACATTGAGACGTGGATGCTCAGCGCTGCGAGGCACTCTTGGGACGGAAGTTTCCTAGTTCGAGTCAAACTGTATAGAGGGATGATGCATGAAAGTTGAAGCCTTGGGTGCCTTGCCAAAACGTGCAAGCCAGGCTCTGGCATTCGCGCACGACGTGAGCATGGTCGCCGTTGCGTGGTGTTTGGCGTTTGTGCTTCGCTACAACCTCGCAGGCCTTTCGCCTGCTGTTTTCTCAGACATGCTGTCGTCTTTACGCGTCGTTATACCTATCCAGGCCGCAACGTTCATCGTTTTCGGGCTATACAAGGGCGTTTGGCGTTTTGCGTCGATTCCAGACCTGATAAGAATCCTGAAAGCGGTCGTCGTCGGAAGCATAATTTCCACCGTGGTTCTGTTTGTGCTGTTTCGCGCTGAAGGTGTGCCGCGTTCGGTGCCCGTCATCTACACGATTTTGTTGGTGTTCTCGGTTGGCGGCACACGCCTGCTCTATCGCTGGTTGAAAGACCGAAACCTCTATCTGACTGACGGCAAGCGGCTGCTGATTGTCGGGGCCGGTCGTGCGGGAGAAGCGCTATTACGCGACGTGCTACATGAGAGCGCCGCAACGTATCGACCTGTAGGATTGATCGATGACGACCCTCGGCGACTGGGGAGGGAGATTCACGGGATTCCGGTGATCGGTTCCGTTGCCGACATCGAGCGCATCGTGGAAGAGCGTTCTGTGGACATGATCGTGTTGGCCATGCCATCGGCTTCTCCGAAAGAGATGCGGCGAGTCGTTGAGCATTGCGAGCGCTCGGGTGTTGCATTTCGGTCAGTTCCTCAGCGACAGGATCTCATCAGCGGCAAGGTGGCGATTAACGAACTGCGTGATGTGTCGATAGAGGATCTACTTGGACGAGAGCCTGTGAAGTTGGACTGGGGTTCAATCGAATCAGCCCTTTCCGACAAGACGATATTGCTATCAGGTGGCGGTGGGTCCATCGGCAGCGAACTTTGCCGGCAGATCGCAGCTATCCGTCCGACGCATTTGGTCGTAGTCGACAACTCGGAATTCAATCTCTATTCGATCGAGATAGAGCTGCGCAGGCGTTATCCTTCGCTCAAATTGACCTGCTATTTGGGGGATGTGACAGACAACGCTTATATCCACCATATTTTTTCGTTGCATAGCCCTCAGGTTGTTTTTCATGCTGCGGCTTATAAACACGTTCCCATGTTGGAGCATCAGCTGCGGCAGGCCATTCGGAACAATGTTTTGGGTACTGAGTCGATAGCCAAGATCGCCAGCGACTATGCCGTAGAAACGTTTGTTTTGGTTTCTACGGATAAAGCGGTCAACCCCTCCAATGTGATGGGTGCGAGCAAGCGCGCTGCAGAAATTTTTTGCCAGAATCTGGATGCACGTTCCGCGACCAGGTTCGTGACCGTACGTTTCGGCAACGTATTGGGTTCTGCAGGGAGTGTCATTCCGCTGTTCCAGCAACAGATCGCCTCGGGCGGGCCGGTTACCGTTACCGACAAGCGTATGGAACGTTTTTTCATGACGATTCCCGAAGCATGTCAGTTGATTCTGCAGACAACGGTCATGGGACAGGGTGGAGAGATCTTCGTTCTGGATATGGGTGAGCCGGTGAAGATCCGCTATCTGGCTGAACAAATGATTCGTCTTTCCGGAAAAGAGCCCGGCATCGATATCGAGATTGTCTACACGGGGCTACGCCCTGGTGAAAAACTCTACGAAGAGCTGTTCCATGAAAAGGAGGCGCTGGAAGGCACCTCGCATCCAAAGGTATTCCTTGCACGCCACAGAAAGGTCGACTGGGCTGCTCTGATCGACGTCCTCCACGATATGGGCGAAGCTTGCGACACCGTAGACAATGATCGGTTGTTAAAAAGCTTGGCGTTGCTGGTGCCGGAATATGGTGTGCAACCGGAGGTGAAGGAGGATCGCTCGACGAGCGATGTAGTCTACTTGAAGCGCGATTCCAACGATAGCAGGCGAAGCTGAAAGGCATGTCGCCGTTCGCCTGGAATTGAGAGCTTGCGTCGCGAACTGCAGCTGGCGATGCATTCAAAAAGACGTAGAATTCACGTCTGGCATAGAGACACGTTGCTGGTTGAACCGGATTGGCAGGGTGTCTTGGCCGATGCCGGAATAACGCTGCCCAACGGTTGGCGCGCTTTTGCCGGGGGCGACCTGGTCTCCAAAGCCCCCTCGACAAAATGTTATCGATGTAGGCTCCGAGACGGGCGAACCGTCTACTTCAAGCGCTACACCTATCCTTTCAGCCGATGGCACGAGTTCTGGTTACGACCAGGCAAAGCGGCGGTTGAGTTCTGGGCATACAGTCGGCTGCGGCAGTTGGGGATTCCTACACTGAATGTCATCGCTTTCGGTGAAAGCCGCCGTTGGGGGGCATTGCAGGCGAGCTGCATCGTGACTGAGGGTATCGAACAGACCGTCGATCTGGCGGCGTTCGTGAAAACGATGTGGAGCCGGTGGCCCCGCGAAAAGCGGCTCGCTTCAGGGCGGGCTATCGCTCATCAACTGCTCGGTCAGGCGCGCAAGGCGCACGATGCCGGTTTCTTTCACCATGATCTGAAGTTCAGAAACCTTCTGATCCGCTCCGATGGAGACCCGGAATCGATCGTATGGATCGACGCGCCCCGAGCATCGCGCATGCGGTTTCGTGAGTATCGCGGGGTGGTGACCGACCTTTCCGGGCTGAGCCGGATCGCCATCAGCCTGTTCAGTCGATTCGAACTCATGCGCCTCTTGCATGTATATTTGGGCAAAGAACGACGTACCGAGGCGAAACGATTGTTCCGCAGTATTCAAAAACACTTGGGAAGAAGGATGCCCAAGCCCCTCGACCTCACGTACCCGGACTAGGATGTCGTATCGTGCGTTTTCTCAAAGCCGAAGAATTTGAGGTGTTGATCGCGGGTGCCGAGCTGTTGCGTGCCGACGGTTTTGGTCCCAAGGTGTACCGGGCAAGGGATAACCGGGTCATCAAGCTTTTCAGAATCAAGCGTTGGTGGACATCGTCGATGTTCTATCCCTATTCGCTGAGGTTCCTAAGAAACAGCAAACGCTTGCGCCGACGCGGAGTCCCCTGTGTCGAGGTCGACGAGATATTCTATTGTCACGCGATCCGTCGTCATGGTGTCGTCTATCAACGCCTGGAAGGGACGCCGCTCGACGCATTGCTGAATGAGGCTAGCGAGTCTGCAGATCAGGTCTTCGAAGAATATGCACGCTTCATTGCGCGATTGCATGCGAAGCGCATCTACTTTCGGTCGCTGCATCCCGGCAACGTCTTGCAGCTGCCAGACAACGGCTTCGGTCTCATCGATGTGGGTGATATGCGGTTTCCGCTCTTGCCGTTCAATATCGAGCGCCGCCGCCGAAACTTCCGGCACCTACTACGCAGCGCCGAATTTCTCGATGCCTTGCATTTTCATGCAGCAGAACGCTTTGTCGACGCGTACCTGGCGGCCGCAGCCCTGGGGGATTCACGATCGCGGCAACTGCGCGCCCAACTGCTCGACGATTTCGCGGCGGCGCTGCCGGAGCGCCTATAGATCGCCGACAGCCTCGCGCACGGCATTGGCTATCGTGCGTTGATCGTCGTCCGAAAGGTAGGGGTGCATCGGCAGGCTGATGACCTCTTCGGCGATCTTGTGCGCATTGTTCAGTTCACCCGAAACCCGGCAGCAACTCGCCAGTGCGGGTTGTTGGTCGAGTGTGACCGGGTAATGCACCGCCGTCGGTATGCCGTTGTCAGCAAGTTGTTTCGCCAAGCTGTCCCGGTCCGCCACGCGCAGGGTGTACTGCGCGTACACGCACAGATTGCCGTCTGCGATATGGGGCGTCGTGCAATTGGCCTCCGCCAACAGCTGTGAGTATTGTGCGCCGAGCTCGGATCGCTTTTGTACTTCATCGGGAAACAGCGACATCTTCGACAGGATGACCGCGGCCTGCAGTGTATCCATGCGGCCATTGATGCCGACACGCGGGTGGTGGTAGCGCCGATCCTGGCCGTGGTTGCGCAGTTCGCGCATGCGTGCGTCGAGCGCTTCGTCGTCGGTGAAACAGGCGCCGCCGTCGCCATAGCAGCCCAGTGGCTTGGCCGGGAAGAAGCTGGTGCATCCGATGGTCGACAGGCCGCACGACTTACGGCCTTTGTACTCGGCGCCGAAACTCTGCGCGGCATCCTCGATCACCGGGAGGCCATGCGTTGCGGCGATTGCGTTGATTGCATCCATATCGGCGCACTGGCCAAAGATGCCGACCGGCATGATGGCCTTGGTTTTTGGTCCGATCGCGGCTTCGATCTTTGCAGGGTCGAGGTTGTAGGTCTTGTCGTCGACATCGACGAACACCGGCGTCGCCCCCAGCAGGGCGATCACCTCGGCCGTGGCGATGAAGCTGAAGGGCGTGGTGATTACCTCGTCGCCGGGGCCTATCTCGAGCGCCATCAGCGCGATCAGCAGCGCGTCGGTGCCGCTGGCGACCGAGATACAGTGTTTTGCGCCGACGTACTCGGCAAGTACCTGTTCCATCTCACCGATCTCGGGGCCGAGGATGTATTGGCCGTGATCGAGAATCTTGGCGATTCGCTGCTCGATGTCGGCGCGGATCGGCTGTTGTTGGGATTTGAGATCGATGAATTGCATGGGTCGACTAGCCTTCGAAGAAAAATACCGTAGCGGTGTGCTCCGCCGGCGGCTCGTCTGATTGGGGCCGCCGCCTGCGAGGCCGACATGCTAGCATGCACGGGTTTAGTTGCTAGCTACCGTAGATGAAAGAACTTTCGGATTTCAACCAGTCGCGCGTGCTGATCGCCGGCGACCTGATGCTCGACCGTTATTGGCACGGAGCGACCTCACGGATTTCGCCCGAGGCGCCGGTTCCGGTGGTCAGAGTCGATGAAGACGAGGGTCGACCCGGCGGCGCCGGCAACGTCGCGCTGAACGTTGCAAGTCTCGGTGGGCACGCAAATCTGGTGGCGCTGACCGGCGACGATGAGCCGGCCGATCAGTTGGAAGAGGTACTCGGTACGGCTGGGGTCGCGTGCCGCTTCGTGCGAGAGGCGCGGTTTCCGACCATCACCAAGCTGCGCATCGTCAGCCAGCACCAGCAGCTCATTCGCCTGGATTTCGAAGATGGCTTCCCCGGGTTTGACGATGCGAAGCTGGTACAGGCGCTGCAAGCCGAACTCAGCGACTGCGCCGTGGTTGTCTTGTCGGACTACGGCAAAGGCACGCTGCGGAACATCCCGCGTTATATCCAGGCCGCACGATCCGCCGGCAAGCCTGTTCTGGTCGATCCCAAGGGCAGCGATTTTTCCCGCTATCGCGGCGCTACGCTGATCACGCCGAACCTCGCCGAGTTCGAGGCGGTCGTTGGGCAGTGTGCCGACGAGACGCAGATCGTCGAACGTGGTCAGCAATTGATCGGCGAGTTCGACCTCGATGCACTGCTGATCACCCGTGGCGAACACGGCATGACGTTGCTGCAACGCGAGCGCGAGCCCCATCACCTACCCACCCAGGCGCGTGAGGTGTTCGATGTCACCGGTGCCGGCGATACCGTGATCGCAACGCTGGCCACAGGCCTGGCAGCAGGGTTGCCGCTGGATTCGGCGACCCAGCTGGCGAATACCGCCGCCGGCATTGTCGTCGGCAAGTTGGGTACGGCGACGGTGACCACGCGCGAGCTGGCGCAGGCCCTTGCGGCGCAGCGCACGATCGACCATGGCGTGGTTGGCGAGGATCAGCTGATCGAAGCGGTCAATGCGGCACGTGCGCGTGGTGAAACCGTGGTGATGACCAATGGCTGTTTCGACATCCTGCACGCGGGCCATGTGACCTATCTCGAAGAGGCGAGCAAGTTGGGCGACCGACTGGTCGTCGCGGTTAACGTCGACGAGACGGTGCGCGCGCTGAAAGGTGCCGACAGACCGGTCAACACGCTGGCCAACCGTATGCACGTGCTGGCCGCCCTCGGCTGCGTCGATTGGGTGGTGCCATTCGCCGAGGAGACACCCGAGCGCCTGATCTGCGATGTGGCGCCCGATTACCTCGTCAAAGGCGGCGACAACGACCCGGACAAGATCCCGGGTGCCAAGTGCGTACGCGATGCCGGCGGGAGCGTCGCCGTGCTGACCTATGTCGATGGTATTTCGACCACAAGGATCGTCGATTCGATTCGCGAGCGCGGGTGAAGGCGGTAGCAGGTTGGCTGACGCGCGAATCGACATAGCGGTATTCGGTGGTGGCATCGTCGGCCTGTGGACCTTGGCCCGCCTGCGGGCCGCCGGTTACGCGGCCTGCTTGTTCGAAAATGACGCGCTGGGGGGCGGTCAAACCCTGGCCTCGCAGGGCATCATTCACGGCGGCACCAAGTACGCATTGACCGGCAAGTTGACCGGCTCGGCCATGGCGATCGGCGAGATGCCGGCGATCTGGCGATCGGCACTGGCCGGAACGGGTGAGATCGACCTTTCCGAGGTGCGCCTGCTGGCCGAGCATCAGTACCTGTGGTCGAGTGGATCGTTGGCTTCGGGCATGGCCGGCTTCTTCGCCGCCAAGGTCATGCAGAGCCGCATGCAGGCGCTCCCATCGGGAGACTATCCAGCACCGTTCGATGCGCCGCAGTTTCGCGGCAGTGTCTATCGACTCGACGAACCTGTGCTGGACAATGCCTCGCTAGTACAGGCGCTGGCGGAACAGGTATCCGACGCCTGCTACGCGATCCGGGGTTCATCGTTCGAACGCCTCGCGTCGGGCTGGAAGGTGAGCTTGTCTGACGCGGTAGCGATTGAAGCCAAGGCGGTGGTCCTGGCTGCCGGCAAAGGCAACGCGGGGCTGCTGGCTGCTGCGGGACGAAATCGGCCTCGCATGCAGACGCGGCCACTGCACATGCTGATGCTGCGCGGCCATCTCCCGGCGCTGTATGCGCATTGCCTCGGCGCCAGCGCCAACCCCAGATTGACGATCACCAGCTATCCGGAGCCCGATGGCCGGGTTGTGTGGTATCTCGGTGGCCAGGTGGCCGAAGAGGGCTTGGGCCGTACCCCGGCCGAGCAGATCGCGGCGGGCAAGGCCGAACTGGCAGAGCTGTTGCCATGGGTCGACGCCGGCAATGTCGAATGGGCTACCTTGCCGATCGACCGGGCCGAAGTCGCCACACCTGGCGGTAAGCGCCCCGACGATGCCTATGTCGATCACGATGACCGAATAATTACCTGTTGGCCGACCAAATTGGCCTTCGCGCCGCGCGTCGCATCGTTGGTGCTCGATGCCCTCGTCGCAGCAGATGTCGCGCCGGGCCCCGCGGTAGCACAGCTGTCTTTACCCAGGCCGCCGATAGGCGACCTGCCCTGGCACGGGGTGAGCGCGTGGAGTTAAGACCGCTCGGCAGCACTGGCATCATGGTCAGCCCCTTGGGGCTTGGCACGGTCAAGCTCGGCCGTAACCAGCAGGTGAAATACCCGCAGGCCTTCGATTTGCCGAGCGACAGGGCGGTGCGTGAGCTGCTGGCCCTGGCGCGCGAGCTCGGCATCAATCTTTTGGACACGGCACCGGCCTACGGCAGCAGCCAACAACGGCTGGGGCGGATGCTGGGCGCGCAGCGCAAAGACTGGGTGATCGTGTCGAAGGTCGGAGAGATCTTCGAGCACGGAGAATCGCGCTTCGACTTCAGCTATGAGCACACGGTCGCCACGGTCGAGCAAACCTTGAAGACGCTGAAAACCGACTATGTCGATTGCGTGCTGATCCATTCGGATGGCAACGATCTCGCCATTCTCGACAACCAAGGTGCCGCTTCGGCGCTTGTCGACTTGAAGCAGCGCGGGCTGATCCGTGCCCACGGCATGTCGAGCAAGACGGTAGAAGGCGGCCTGCGCGTGGTGCGCGATATGGATGTCGTCATGGCGACCTGCAATGTCGACTACAACGATGAGTTGCCGGTGCTGCAAGCGGCCGCAGAACAGCACAAGGGTGTGTTGATCAAGAAGGGTTTGATGAGCGGTCATGTGCAAGGAGAGGAGGGCGTGCGCCATTCATTTGCACACGTGTTCGCGCAGCCCGGCGTGTCGAGCATGATCGTCGGCACCATCAACCCTGACCATCTGCGTAGCAATGTGCGTCTTCTGCAGCAGGTGTTGGAAGGCGCCGCATGATTCGCTGGTTGTACACCGCGATCCTGTACCTGGTGTTTCCCCTGGTGTTGTTGCGCCTGTTGTGGCGGAGCATCAAGGCGCCGGCCTATCGCAGGCGCTGGTCGGAGCGGCTCGGGCGCTTCGATCCGCCGGCCGGGTGGGGCGGGCTATGGATTCACGCCGTTTCGGTGGGCGAGGTGCAGGCCGTGCTACCGCTGATTCGTCGCCTGCTCGAAGACCAGCCGACATTGCCCATTACGGTAACCACAACCACGCCAACCGGTTCGGCGCGCGTTACCGAACAACTCGGCGATCAGGTCTTTCATGTCTACTTTCCGTACGATCTGCCGCTGGCGTTGACCGGTTTCCTGCGCAGGGTCCGGCCACGCGTGCTGTTGATGGTTGAGACCGAAATCTGGCCCAATCTCTTGTATCAATGCCGCAGACACGGTGTCTTCACGCTGCTGGCGAACGCGCGCTTGTCGGCCAAGTCGGCCCAGCGCTACGCACGTCTGGGCGGTTTCACCCGCGAGACCTTCTCGCGCATCGACCGCATCGCCGCGCAGGACGACGCGGATGCGCAGCGCTTTCGCGATCTCGGTGTGCCGCACGAGCGGGTAACCGTGACCGGCAGTATCAAGTTCGACATGCGCATTCCCGCCAGTCTCGAGGAGCAGGTCGAGGTGCTGCGACGTGAATGGGGTGGGCGGCCTGTCTGGGTGGCGGGCAGCACGCACGAGGGTGAAGACGAGTTGATCCTGTTCGCCCACCATAAAATCATCGAACGCGTACCCGATGCCTTGCTGATCCTGGTGCCACGCCATCCGGAGCGCTTCGAGCGGGTCGCCGGCCTGTGCAAGCGCGAACGTTTTCACGTGGCCCGGCGTTCCGAACAGGGCGGTTACGATGCCGAAACCCAGGTCTATCTGGGCGACACCATGGGTGAGTTGCCGATACTGCTGGGGTCATCCGATGTGGCATTCATCGGCGGCAGCCTGGTGAAAACGGGGGGCCACAATGTGCTTGAGGCCTCGGCTCAGGGGGTGGCGGTCTGCTTCGGTCCGCACGTATTCAACTTCGCTGCGATCAGCCAGTTGTTGATGGCGGAGGGTGCCGCCGTGCAGGTGGCCGGCGAGGTGGAACTGGCCGACCTTGTACTGAGTTGGTTCGACGATGCCAGCAAGCGCGCCGAGGTCGGTGAAAACGGTCGGCGCGTGGTCATGAAGAACCGGGGGGCGCTCGAGCGTTTGCTCGAACTCATTCCATTGAGGTGACACTGCGGCGGCGCGCCATGGCGACGCCGAGACGATGCAGCTGTCCTTCATCGAGCAAAGTGGCTGCAATCGGTAGGACGTCTCGATTTTCGACATCGATGTGCGAACGATAGGCGCCCGTGAATGCCATGATCGAGTTGGCGAACGCCGACGTCGGGTGGCCGTTTCGCAGGCTATCGAGTTCGGCAGCGAGATTGCGCCAGTGCGATGCGAGCGATCGATGTTCACCTTGCAGGCGTTCAATCAATGCCGACAACGTCGGGTCTTTCATCAGCAGCGGGAACAGATCCTGTTCCTCATCTTCGTGATGATGTATCGCGGCGGTGTTGAAGTAGCGCAACACGCTGGAGATGCCGCGTTGCATCTCGTCGTCGACACCATGTTCATCCAACCAGGCCGGCATACGCTCGAGCAACTGGCAATGGTTCAGCATGCGCTGGTGGCACGCTGCCAATAGGCCGAGCGGATCGGAAAAATCGGGTGCGGCGTCACCGAGCAGCGACATCGGCGCTCGGTCAGTAAGTCGGCATCTGGTGGTCGACGTCGCGTGCCCATCCGTCGACGCCACCTGCCAGGTTGATGATGTTGCTGAAGCCTTGGTAGTCGAGATACATCGCGACTTGGCGGCTGCGCACGCCATGGTGGCAGATCACCACGGTTTCGCGTTGTTTGTCGAGCGCGTTCATCGCGGCCGGCAGCTGACCCATGGGGATCAGTTGCGAGCCATCGATGCGGCAGATCTGGTACTCCCAGGGCTCGCGAACGTCCAGCAACAGAGGGTCAGCGTCGGTATCGGCGAGATAATCGCGTAACTGCCTGGCGTTTAACTCGCGCATACTGCCTACCTTGAGTTGGGTCGTGGATCAGAAAGTGAAGTGGCTGGGCTGCGGCGCATTATGCAGCGCCGGCACGACCGTTTCGAACAGGTTTTCCTTCCAGATCTCGCCATCGTCGTTGCGCGTTACCAGCATTGCGGTCATCGCCGGCGCCTCGCCGACGACAACGAACATACGGCCGCCGGGTGCCAGCAGCATCTCCAGCGGCTCGCTATAGGTTGGCAGGGAGCCGGTCACCGCGATGACCTTGAAGGTATCGGGTGCCAGGCTGGCATTCAGCGCATCGCCGGTGACCAATTCGACATGCTTGGTTTCGAGCGCGGTCAGGCGATCCGAAGCGGCTTTGCTCAATGCAGGGTGAATCTCGTAGCTGGTCACGACGCCACCCAGATGCGCAAGGCAGGCTGTGATGAAGCCACTGCCGGTTCCGATTTCGAGCACGCTGTCGTCCGCCTCAACCTGCAGCGCCTGCAGCATGCGCGCTTCGAGCAACGGTTTCATCATGACTTCGCCTTCGCCGATGGGGATCTCGACGTCGGCGAACGCCAGTTTGCAGTACTCGTCGCTGACGAACCGCTCGCGCGGTACGGCCTGCAGGGATTCGAGCACCCGCTCGTCGATCACCTCGTTGGGGCGGATCTGCTGGGCCACCATGTTGAAGCGAGCAAGTTCGAGATCGTTGGCGAGCATCCGCGTCTCCAGGGTCTTACGATTGGTCGGGAAGTGGACGGCATAGACTAAGGTTTCAGCCGCGCCGCGGCAAGTGGTTGAAGTCTAGAGGTTTTCTGGTCATGCATGAGCGCCCTTAATGGCGCCGGCGATCGCGCTTCAGCGCGTTTTTCGTCCAGATCCCGCCGGCGCACCGGCAATGGTCGTGCAGATCGCGACCAATCTCTGCGTTTCCCGCTCACTTTGCAGTGGAGAAGCGAATATCTCACTGGTACAGTCGGAATCATAGGTCGGACGATGACCGCCTCAGCAGCGGGCTTCGCCGACATCACAGCCG